>Ga0307512_10000646_pt1 | contig 51458 bp, 43 predicted proteins | sample 14_EM_MG_FD_200267 | JGI IMG/M metagenome (GOLD analysis project Ga0307512, IMG submission 200267) | Populus trichocarpa ectomycorrhiza microbial communities from riparian zone in the Pacific Northwest, United States - 14_EM | ecosystem: Host-associated > Plants > Roots > Unclassified | place...
TGCCGATAGTGGAGGAATTGAGTGCTGGATGAAATCACTACAAGTAAATGTAGGGAGAAAATCAGCAATACGGTTTAAGAAGTACCTATTCTAGCAGAGTAACCCCAGACAGGAGGGGGGGGGGGGGCGTATGACATATCCCACTTGTATATGATTGATGAATGCAGTGGCTTCCGGAGTAACATTCATCATGCGGAGTGGGCAACATGTACCTAGGGTCAGCAATGGGTCTGGGTAACCTGCCAGCAGTCTGGGTTTGGACCTCACAAACATCTCGGTTCAGTTCCAAACCCACCCAGAAACCCTTCCCACTGCATGTTGGAGGGCGAAACCGATACCCATACCCATCAACCCACGGGTTGTTCCAGGTTTGACTAGATCTGTCAGTTCCAATCTCATGTTCTGCGTATTGGGTTTTTCTCTGCATGGTCGCATTCAGATATCCTAATCTTAATTACAAAATATTGACTTCGGTATGTCATTGTCTTTTGTTGATGTATTGCTGGCCTTTCTAATCAAAAACAAGCGAGACATGCTCTCTGCCCCGTCCTGAAAATGAGTGTCAAGGGAGTGCCAATGATTTCTCGTCTTGCATCTTTGGTAATCTGAGTGGCAATTGGTTGTAGACATTCCTAAATGATGTATAGGCCACTTTGTTAGGAAAAAGAGAAAGCGACACGCTCCCTGCCCCATTCTGATAATAAGTGTCAATAGAATGTCAACAATTTTTGGTCTTCAAACTCAGGTAATTAGTAACAGACTTGGTCGCTTTGATGCATAATGCCAATATTGGCCACCCTTATGGGCAAAAATGCCAGCGATGACATTGCTACTATCTCCTAAATATGAGTGTCAACAGAGTGTCAACGATTTTTGGTTTTGTAAGTCAGGTAACTAGAAAGCAATTTGGTTGTTGTTATACATAATCAAAGTACTAGCCGCCTTTTGAGGCAAAAGAGAAAGCAAGAAGCTCCTCAATCCATCTTGAAAATGACCGCCAATGGACCGTCAACAAGTGTTGGTCTTGTAAGTCAGGCAATCTAAGAGTGATTTGGTCGTTGTTAGACGTAATCAAAGTATTGGCCGCCTTAATAGGCGAAAGAGAATGCAACACGCTCCCTGCACCATCTTGAAAATGAGTGTCAACCTAGCGTCAATGATTTTTGGCCTTCTGTCATGGTCACCCAAAGCACGATTTGGCTGTTATTGTCTGTATACGAAGTTTTCACTGGTTTGATAGGCTAAAACGGTCATGAACACGTAGTTGCACCTTGGTAAATGAAATTAGTTGTTATTGTCCAGGAGGCTGTTGTGGGAATATCTCTTGATTATCTGCCTATCAAGGCTGCGAACACCTTGTTTATAGATGTCTGTGATCATGTGCCGCTTAGATTACGCAAGACAGAAGACCAAAAATCATTGATGCTACATTGATGCTCATTTTCAAGATGGGGCAGGGAGTGTGTCGCTTTCTCATTTGCCTGTAAAGGCGGCCAATACTTTGATTATGTCTAACGACAACCAAATCACGCAGTATTTACCATACTTACAAGACCAAATATCGTTGATGCTCCGTTGATGCCCATTTCCAGGATATAGCCAGGAGCGTGTAGCATTCTCCTGTGATATATAGGCGTCCGATACTTTGATTATATATAACAACGACCAAATCACTTTGTAATTACATGATGTACAAGACCAACAGTCGTTGATGCTCCGTTGACCCATCTTTTCCCGCGGGCTTATCAGCACTATGCACTCATTTCATTTAGCATAGTAAATCATTAATGGTATTTTGGCAGCCTTTCTATCGTCTTCATGTACTATCTCCTTTATCACTCCATTGTTCCTTAATAGCACATATATATATATCCTTTGAAATATATTTCAAAGTGTCTGCCAATTGCAAATAATAATACACTCGAAAATTATATTCCTTTTGATCAATGCTCATCTTGACTCAAAGGTTCGCTGAATTGGCCGCCCTGGTCTGCAATATGGATGTCAGCCCATTACCATGCAGCAGATAGTGTTGTAACCAGTGGATGTTCCATCATCAGTCAGCAAATCTGGAATAAAATCTTGATTGTGCTTGCAATCCTTGGCATATGCCTGAAGATCGAAATACTGAGTGTTGAGAAGGGGACTATATAAGTAGAGATATCCAGGTGGCACTAGAGTTAGCAATGGGTCCGGCTAACCCGCCAGCGATCCGGGTTCCGACTGTACATTGGTAAGGTTTAGTTCCAAACCCGCCCAACAACCAGACCAGCTGCATCTTTGCAGGCCAATGCCGGACCCGTACACATCAACCCGCCAGTTTTGCCTGGTTTGCCTACAGCCGTCGGTTCCAATCTGCGGTTCCGGTTTTCGCATTATTCTAGTTATGGTCGCATTCTGATATCCTATTGCTAATCGCAAATTATTCACATTGGTATATTGCTATCCTTTTCTGATGTATTGGCCGCCTTTATAATCAAAGACAAGTGAGACACGCACCCTGCCCCAGCCTGAAAATGAGAGTCAACTGTGAGTCCATGATTTTTGGTTTTGCATTATGGGTAATCTGAGTGGCAATTGGATGCAGACGTTCATAAATGAGGTATAGGCTGCATTTACAAGCAGAAGAGAAGTGACACACTCCCTGCCCCATTCTGAAAATGAGCGTCAACGGTACGTCAACAATGTTTGGCTTTGCATCATGGTTACTTTGCATGGCGATCGGTCACAGACATTCATAAATGACGTACAGGCTGCCTCTATAGGCAAAGGAGACAGCGATACGCTACGTGCCCCATTCTGAAATTGATCGTCAACTGTGCGTCAACGATTCTTAGTCTTGTAAGTCAGATAATTGATTCAAGACTTGGCCGTGTTAATGCATACTGTGTGTATTGGCCACCTTTATTGGCCAAGAAGAAAGCAATGCACTCCTTACCAGATCGTGAAAATGAGCATCCACTGAGCGTGAATGATTTTTGGCCTTGCATCATGGTTATTCAAAGCGCGATGTAGCCGTTAATGGCTATAGACGAAGTTGTGACCGGTTAGATAGGCTGAAACACTCCGGATCATTGAGTCTCAGGTTTGAAAATGAACTAAATTCTGATTGTCCGGAAAGCTGTTGCGGGAACATCGCCTGCTTATCTGTTTATACAGGCTGCCAATTTCTGGTATATAGATGTCTGCGATCATTTGCCAATTGGAATACCCCTGATACAAGGGCAAGAATCGTTGTCGCTCCGTTGTCGCTCAATGACAAGATGGGGCAGGGAGCGTATAGCTCTCTCTGTTGCCTATAAAGGCAGCCAATATTGTGATTATATATAACAAAGACTAATTCACTTTTCACTTAGCTGACTTACAGGACCAATAATCGTTGATGCTCCATTGATGCTCATTTTACCACAGGCATATCCACCATATGGAACCATTCACTTTGGAATAGTATATTACTAGTGGTCTCGTGGCAGCTGTTGTGTGCTGTTCATGTACATTCTCCTCTATTACTACATTGTTCTTTAATGATGCATATAAATATACCCTGTAAAATATACTTTAAAGTGACCGCTAATTGTAGTTAATGATAATGCTCAACAATCTTGTTCCCTTTAGTCAACTCTTGTCTTCGCTGTCAGGTTCACTGAAAAGGCTGCTGTGGTCTACAAAATGGCTCTCAGCTGCATTACCACACAGCTGATAGTGTACTAAACTGTGGATGGACCTGCATGAGTCAGCAAATCTGGAAAAAAATCTTTCTCGCGCATGCCATACTTGTCATATAGATCATGATTGAAAATCAAGCGCTGGGAAGCGCAGTATGTATATACACATATGTGAGTGGGACACCTCCTGATTCTGAGCTTGGAGTTCTCTCACTGTCAGCAGGAGGAGCAAGTGGCGTTCTGGGCTGAGGTGGCACCGGTCGTGGTGGAGGTGCACACGTGCCTTTGCACCTCCTGCGTCTCTGCAAATTCTTTGCTTTGCCATTTTGGCAAGGAAGGCAGCCATCCGTTTGATTTTCACGAACTATTGCCGGATGTCATTGTATCGCAGCCTTCACCTTGTTATGCCCGGGAAACACAACTCCCTGCATGACCTCTTCTCGGACTTCGGCCCGAAGTTTCTTGATTACTTGTTGTCTCTCCTCTGTTGCGGTATGCGAAAATACATCTGTGGCCATTGTAGTCATATTCAAGGCAAGATGCATGTCGGACTGTTCAAGCTGTACCCGACCTCCTTGTCTTGCCAGAGTAGCTGACATGCAAAAAACCTACAAGAAATTGTTTGTTGCTTCTAAAGTGAGATTTGGCTGGTATGTCAACGATATGTGACTCCAGAGGCTCATCCAAGGTCTTTAAAGCCTGTTTCGTCTATTCCCAGGGACGTTTATGACGACATTCATCAGCGAATATCCCAGAAATGAGAACATTGTGATGTTCAATATCACGGACGGCGGATCTAAATGCCTTGGTCGACCATGGAGGTCTTCTGTAACGGGTAGCGATAAATTGGTCACGTAGCTCTGTACATACCACAGCGGTGTGTTATATCATTAGTTGAACATTGTCTACATCGATATGGATTGACTCACATCCGTTTGTATCCTGCTTCATACTATTGCTTCTTCCGGTTTTACGTACCGTTTGCAAATGTGCGTCCAGGTTCACATCTTGAGTGGCTACAATTGCAGCATTGCAGTGGAATAACTGGTGTCTGCGTTGCTCTTGTGTCTCACCGGGTGTCACATTGGGTGAAGCGCCTGTAGTTCGGCTCGATTTGGCTCCAATCGCACCTGGTCGAAGTGTTTCTGGATCCATGACTTGCTGTTGTGGAAAGGTGGGGAAGATGATCATGAAAAGAAGTGGGAAGTCCTGAAGATAATATAGTTAGCTACAAGTCAAAATGGAATGAGGGGCATCCAACTTGCACTGTCGACTCAAGCTGAATCCTGCTGCATATAGCGGCACTGGGTATAGGTGCAGGCGATCCCAACGGTCCCGCGATGTGCAGTAAGTTGGCCCAATGTTGTTCTTTTGTTTACAGGGATACATCGTAATGAACGACAGCTGATATCTCAAGTTTGTTAGATATGAAATGGACATTCTTCGACGGAAAGGATGTGTGGTAATTTTTGTCTCCAGATAACGCTGGGATCTTATATGAATCACCCACTAACAATCAAGTCATAATGTTCGGTTAGCATGACTATTCCAAATCAAGTTAGGGTCAATACACTGATTTTGCTTTGTTCAAATTGATCAAACCTACCAACCTTGACATAAAAGACGCAGCTTGCCTCCATGTGGTCCATATCTTGCAACATCCAACATCTAGCCCACAACAAGGTGAACACAAGATACAATGGTCAATCCTCCGAACAAAAACCTTTCACCACTTCTGGCGGGCAATTACAGCGAATCGACAATGCAATCCACACGAGGACATCATCCAGCGAATACTAGTAAGAGTGGCTTGGAGGCAGATAGGGTCTGAGTGATGGGATCATTGCACAGCTTACAATCGAAGAATCGGCTTTCGGCAGAGAAGAGACGAGACACACCCTATTTAAGCAACTATGACAGATAGAAATGGATTGAGGATTATGTGGACAGAGAGACCGCAGTGGCAAGAAAGGGAGTCCAAGATGCAGAGACAGCGATTATGCAAGAGCAGGAACATATGACAAATGTTGAAAAGGTAAGATCGACAACCCCAAAGCCTTGAACATCCTTTCAGGGGATGTTGGATGCTATTGGAGACAGTCTGAGTGATCTTGCAAGTCCCGAAGATGAGGAGCATGGGGAAGACAACGATGATGATAGAGAAGTTGCAGAGCTTGGCAAGCTGAGCGAACATGACGAACCCGGCTGGGTGATGGGCACAATCTCCAAAACGGTACAGCACTGCATGGAGATCTTTCGGCAGAAGCAGAAGAGGCTTGACAAGCTGATGCAACTGGGATGAGGGGACACGGCTGGATACTTCCGTGAGAGAGATGTGATGTACGGGACAACTGTATTGAAGGTGCCAGAGGTTGTGAAGCCCCAAATAGACACCACTGCCGCCACACCATCACCAACAACATTTGTAGAGTTTATGCAGCTTCTGGATGTCATCCCACGACAATCATAAATGCCGCAAGGGACATCTCAATAGGAAAGTAGTCAAATGAGGATGGGTTTGGAGAAACCTCAGGCAGACAATCACATACGATCTCTGACGCCTGACGCGGTGCCCAATTCTTCGCAGATGGAGATTGGAAAGTCAGATCAACCCGTAGGCTTCAACCCGTTGATATAGTGTCCCTAGTTGATTACTAAATAGAAATTGGAGTCGGACGAAGACATGCTGATGTCTCCTGCGTCACCGGACAAGTAGACAGCCATATAGGTATCTTTGACTACAAATCTCAAACAACAGCAATTTGTAGCGACTTTGTTACATGGCTGCTTGTTCTGGATTTTCGTGACCAAATTGTGAGACAGGATTATACCTCAATGTATGTGCAAGGGTCGTACAGGCCATGCGATTGTTCTAGACTCCAAATCATGGTGATTGATGAACGATGAACTGTATTAGTTGTTGCCTGTTACGGTGAAATGATAAAGCAAACCTTAATTTGAGACTAAATTTACTAACAAAGTCTAAATGAGTGATGCCATACAACTCATAGCAGGACCGGTCAAAGAACATCCCAAACAAGAATTAATGACACCAGTCATGGTGCATTTATCCATGCAGCCAACTACAAAACTCTCCGCTCAGACGTCCTGCACATGGTCGAGAAATTGACAATTGCATATAGTATATCATGGAAATCGAGGAGAATGAGCTGGATAAGGAATGGTGAGGATGTCGACCCATAAATATCTAAAACATGTGCTAGGATATTTATGTGGTAAATTGCCTGTGGAGAGGGCCGAAACATGATGGACCTACGTCATTCATCATGTTAATACCGGGTTTAGTGGTGGGTCAGAACCTGAGATGCCTCGATGATCTTGGATTCAAATGATAATACATAGAAACCGTATACTGGCTGCCAATAAAGACTATATCCATATTTTGTACAGCTGTTGAGCACCCAATGACTGTTAGTATGGCTCCAAGGTGAGCTCAAATGTGAGTGGCATCGGAGCATTTACAATTTATAGTCTTACCCATTCAGCAATCATATGGCTGCAAAGTTGCATCCATTCAAAGAAGAAGTATTGGGCTTTTATATAAGTAAAATAGCAAGCAACAGGCTGCATGCCCCATCATAGAAATGAGAATGAACAGAGCGTCAATAATTTCTGGTTTTTGCATTCTTGACAATCACTGGGCTGTGCAACGGCATTGAGCCATAATCATAACAGTGGTGGCCTTTATGGGCGAAATTTCTAGAGATGATATCGCTACTACCTCCTAAAAATGAGCGTCAATGGATTGTCAACGATTTCTGATCATGCATCTTGCAGAACCTAAGGGGTGTGGAACAACGTTAACCCACAATCAGTCCATCGGCCCTTGTTGTGGGCAACAATGCTACGAAAGATATCGCAACTACCTCATAGATATACACGTCAATGGAGCATCAATGATTCTTTGCATTGCATCATGGACAATCCAGAGGGTTTCTCTGCAATATTAACTCAAAATCGAACTGTGGCCTGCTTTTCCAGTCAAACATGGTTGCGACACCATCGGTACTAGGTCCTAACAATGAGTGTCAACGGAGTGTGAATGGCATATGGCCTTGCATCATGAAAAATGCATGGGCTGTGCGGCGACATTAAGCCATAATCGAACTATCGGCCGCCTTTCTAGGCGAAAGTCGTTGCGACAACATAGCTACTATGTCTGAAAAATGATTGTCAACCGAGCTTCAACAACTACTGGCCTTGCAACTTGGCAAATGCAAGGACTGTGCAGCGACATTGACCCAGAATTGAACTACCGGCCGCGTTTCCAGGCAACGATGCTTTCAACGACATCGTCACTATGCCCTGAAAAGGAGTGTCAACGCAGCGTCAACGATTTTAGGCATTGCATCTTGGACGGTCGAATGGCTATGTGACTACATTGATCCATAATCGAACTACCAGCCGCATTTCCAGGCAACAATGCTTACAACAAGGTTGTAACCATGTCCCAAAATGAGCGTCAACAGATTGTTAACAATTTTTGATCTTCCATCTTTGATAATCTTACGGCACTGGAATGCAGATATCCCACATTGTATCTATCGGCCGCATGTATTGAGAAAAATACGCGTGACAATATCGTGTCCCCCTCGTACAATTGAGTGCCCACAGAGCGTCAATGGTTTGTGTGGAGGCACAGAACACTACACAGCAATGAACTGCGTTGTACATTTCCTAAATTGAGTTTTACGCGGTCAGTCTCTGCAATCTGACATTGTATACAACTTCACAAATATGCATGCAATGTCTTACACATGTGATTTTTTTGCTTGTAGCTGTCGAATCAATATTTAAGAACCCCCAGTCTGCTTTGCTGTGTCGTTACTCTCCGCAGTCTTTCGAGTCAGATTACCCAGCATTTGAACTCCTACCGCCATGTTGGATTCGAAATCTTTAAACACCTCATTGCTCGAGGTTAAGATCTCTTCGAAACATGAACCTGTCTGTATTCGTGATTTGAGCAACCTTACTGTGCAAATCATTTTCGACTCTTGGTGGGCTTCACTGAATGTGGGCTCGGAGCAGCATATTGTTTGGAATGATTCTAGACATGTGCATTCATGGTGATTCTATTTACACTGCGGGATTGAGGAGACCGGCAGCCCTGGCATCATATGTATTGTTTGTCATCAACTACTTCCCCATTCATCAGAACATGGGACCAGGTCAATTGGAAGAAACTTGCTGGCAAAAGCTCACATCGCAAAGTTAAACGAATGAACAGAGTCAGAGGTGACTGAATTGACTAGTTCGACGGGTGATGAAACAGCTTTGGCCATCCTGATGAGGCAAGTAAGTTGAGGACTCACAATAGTAAGTTCGCAGAGGAAGATCATATTTGACATCCAGTTTGATCCATATTGACCAAAATGACAGATAAAATGTTCCAAACTGGCAGCTGAGGATTTTGAAAATTCCAAATTTCACCAAGACACATGGAATGACTATGTCATGTTAGGATGTGTTTCGGCTGATATTCCATGGAACACTATATCAAATCTAGAGCTACAGGGGTCATATAAGGCAGTACGCAATCACCTAGTGCTGCCGTCCGCTACGACTCATATCATCATTTGCTGGACGGAATATGCACTGACCGTGGATGCAATTCAGAAGCCATTGCCGTCACAAAATAAAGTTAGTTTAGCTTTGGACGGATGGCCATCAACAAACACAGATCCCATAACGTCGGTCATGGCGTGAAGTTCAACTCGCTTCCGATGGGGTAGATTGCCTGTTCTTTTCCCGCTTCGAAAGCTAATTAAAGATGATAGGTCCAGGGCCAGCATACTGGAACAAGGCTAGCCGTACACTTGAAAGGCGTGCTTCATCATTTTGAGCTTACCGACGGCCGCTTGCTGTGTATTACGACTGATAATGCTTCCTCAATCACTCGATGACACGCAAGCTGCAATCAACACTTGAGATGTCTGGAACAGAGTGGCCTGCATTGAGAAACCTCATACCATGCATGGCGCACGTCATACAGCTGGCTTCAAGTGCATTCATGAGCAGTCTTGGTGTAAAAGGCCGCACCAAGTCTTGGGAAGCCCATGATCGTGATTAGCAATTTTGAGAGAATGACAACATAGACATTGGGAAGAGTCAACGACTTCCAAACAGGGCAAAGCTAGAATCAATCAGGTGTCAGCTATGGGACAAGGTTTAACATAGATAATTGAGAAAGTACGTATTTCATGATATTTTGAATGTCCTGAAATTGACCTTCATATGGCAGAGAATGCTTGCTGTATTGATTACGCTGACACCTGGTCGCCGAAAAGAGATTACTGACTGGTAGAAAGCAACAGTCCGCACTGCGCGACTTCTGATTACGGAAGTGGAAATACGTTGGAACTCTACACTGGAGTTGCTCAAGCACGCCTACCAATTATGGTGATCCACACCAGAGCGGCTTCAAAATCCAAAATGCAGTGATCACCGGCCACTTTTCACAATGCAGGATCAATGGACCATTGTGGAGTATGTCATGGAAATGTTGAGGTGAAACTGACATTGGACCCTGTGGATGTCGAAGAGGTATACAGTTACATTGCATCACATTATCACAGTGTACACTGACATGTTTGATTATATGGATGGGGTGAGGCAAGCTTTGGCTGAGAAGAAGACTCAATGGAAAGAAGACTTGTTCTTCGCTGTGAAGTTAGCTCCACACAAGCTCTCCAAATATAACGCTGAAGTCACTCCAAAGATAGGTATGCATCTCATTTCTGTGCATATTCTGGATCGTTTCCGTATGTTGCGATCGTTTGAAACGTGGGACAAGGCAATGGACATTAATCATGAAGACAAATCATCATCTACTAGCCAATCCCAAGAAGCCTTTCTGAAGAATGTGGAGAATGAATACTGCGCTGAACATCAACGTGTGCCGGTCAATACACACGAATGTTTTCTGAGCAGCAATCTCATCCTGTACGCAATGGCTTCAAGATCTTGTCAATCATCCTTAGATCCATATGATTTGTCAAGCGAGGATGAGGAGTCCTTAACAGCCAACAATGTGGCTGAGATGACACCCGGGCGAAGCGATTCCGTAGCACGCCAATTGACTGCGGCCAGGACAAATTCAAATCCGGCGCCTGAAGCAGCAACAAACTGGGGGCAAAGTGATCCAAATCTCAATGATTGCCACTCTGACCTATTGTAGATTAGCAGTAAATGTTGGTTTCCGGACATGACCAACTGGTGGTCTTGACAGGAGGCAACACACTCAAAGTCCGCGGAGCTCACTGATCTGGTGCGTAACATATTCTCTCTCATACCGCATGGTGTCGGAGTGGAGTCCAGTTTTTCCCTCGGCTGATATGTCATCGGCTGGAGGCAGTCAAAAACCACAGGCGAGACCGTTCACGAAGATGTTGTTGTAAGGCGGAATGCTTGAGCCAATAACAGGATGTTGGCAGGCGCTGACCCAGAGTTGGGTACAACGAACACAGAAAATGACTCAGAAATGAAGAAACAGATGGAGGAATGGAAATTGCACAGAATGGCCAAGGTTCACGACTTTTTGGTGATCTGGCAGGGCAGCCAAAACCTATGTGCTACCCAGAAAGAATCTCGCGCTCAAAACAAGCCGATGACTGCCGTGGAATACATTTCGGCCACAACAGAGATTTTCAAAGCATCCTGCTCACTCTTTCAACATGATGGTGCGGCTGCAGATAAATTGTCAGAAAGATCTCCTTTGCCACCGTCTCTGTCTGCAAAGGACCTGCCTGGAGGACAAATGCAAATGTTCAATGTTCGCCAAATCCGAAGAATCAACCGTCATCCAGTTGGAAGTGATGAGGCTAGCGCACCTGAAAACATTTCAGACACTGATGATTGGCTGAACTGGAATGGGGACTTGGATAATGCAAATGACAGCGAAGACGATTGCGCTGCGGACGTTGAATCTGATATAGAGCAGGACAATACCATTGAGGATCAAAATACCCAGAGCAGCGGGATGTGAACGCTGCGTCAAATGATCTTGGCTTGATTCGGCCTACACGGAAGACAAAGAGACAGGCTGGAATGGTGTTCATGAAGGTCAAGGCAATCGATAGAAGCAGGAATCGGGGAGTGAAGAAAAAGTAGCTCAGAATGTGTGAATGGTTCACCAGCCTCTTTATGTATCTTGACCGAGAATGTTAGTTAGTGATATATTATGGGTGAATAGTGCGCAGTAGCTTGTAAATATCGGTTGATAAACAGATGTATAGCAGGTGCAATGAAGCATTTGGCAAGATACATAAATTGTAGTCGTGTGAGAGCGAACAGTGCAAGAATGTTACTGCGCTTTGCTTTGCCACAGGGCCAAGTCCCAATCTGGCAGAAAGACTACCAATACGCGCAAATCATGATGAAAACTATTATTGATGGCAGCAGATGATGAATGGACAATAAATTGAAATGAGTGTCAACAGAGAGTCAACGATTTGTGGTTATGTAAGTACGGTAATTAAACAGTTATTTGGTTGCTGTTATGCATAACTGATGTATTGGCAGCTTTTATAGGCGAAACAGAGAGCAACATGGTCACCGCCCCATTCTGAGAATGAGCGTCAACGGAGAGTCAACAACATTCAGCTTCGCATTTTGGATAATTTGTGTTCCGATTGGTTGCTGACATCCATTTATCAGATATTGGCAGCCTTCACAGCGAATGACTACAGCGACATGCTCCTTGCGGCATCCTGATAATGAGCGTCAACAGAGCGTCAACGATTCTTAGTTTCGAAAACCTTTGTAATTTATGTTCTGATTGGTTCCCGACATCCATTTATTGAATATTGGCAGCCTTCACTGGCAAAAACAAGAGCGACATGCTCCCTGCCGGATCCTGAAAATGACCGTCAATGGAGCGTCAACAGTTATAGTTGTTGTATATTTGGTAATCGAGGCATTGCCCAGATCTTTGCTTTCATAACGGAATTATAGATCTCACTGATAGGGAATAATACAATATATCAAAGGTACAACACCGATTCCAAATCAATTGATATTGCAAGCTGCAAAGCATGCAACAACATATAATTGGTTGTTGAAAATGCGATTTTGATAAGACACTATTTTGAAACTCCAAAAAGAAGAGTCATATATGAATCTATGGATGGACCCTCTGGGCGACCCGCTGACAACCCGCCTGAGTCAGACCATTTGGGTGTTTACCATCGAACCATACCCGTGTTGAAGGTACAGGTTTATTGACAACCTGGACTGCCAATTTGGCAACGGTCCGGTTTTGACCCTGACCCGGACCCGAAGTGACGGTCCAGAACTGTTGCTAACACTAGGTGTCAAATTTTCGAGTTTGGAAGCTTGAGCTGCCTCATTGATACTGGGTGGTGAAGATAGTGTTCCAGGCAGAGGTAGCGGTGGTTGTAATGGTGGTGCACCCATTCCTTTCTGCCTCCAGTGTATCTGCAGATTCTTTCCTGTAATATTGTGGCAAGCAAGGCAGCCGTCTGTTTGAGTCTCATTGACCATAGCGTGTTGTCCGTCTATTGCAGCCTTCAACTTTCTAGGCCCAGGAAACTGAACTCCCCACTTGGTCTCTTCTTGAACTTTGGTGTGAGGTATGTGGATGAGGTATTGAGTTTTCTCTATTGTGACTTGCAAAAATCCTCCTTTATACATTTTGGCCATATTCGAGGCACGGCACATGTTGGACTGTTCTAGCTGTACCCGACATCCTTGCCTTGTCATAGTAGCAGGAAGGTTGAAAACCTACCCGAAATTAGTTACTGATTCTAAATATGATATTCGGGTATTACATCTATAATTTACGCTTCAGTAGCCTCCTGTCAGGTGTTGAAAGCCTGTTTGGTACACTCCCAGGGACGCTAATCACGAAATGTGCCTGTGAAGATCCCAGAACTGAGAACCTCTAGATGTTCGGATTTGTGGACCGTGCCGACAAATGCCTTGGTTGACAATCGATGTTTCCCATACTGGGTAGCTATAGATTGGTCATGATGCTCTCTATGTACACCAGTTGTATGTTATATAGTTGGTTGACGGCTGTCTGCATTGATATAGGTTTACCCACATCTGATTGTGTGCTGCATCATATTCTTACTGCCTCTGGTTTTACAAGCAATTTTGAAATGTGCAGCCTCGGTCATACTTTCGGTGGCTGCATTGGCAGCGTCATGATGGACCAAATGGTGTCTGCATTGTTGCTGTGTCTAGTGGATGTCGCATCGGATGAAGAGCCTGTCAGTCGACTTGATTCGGATCTGCTTGCACCTTGCTGAGGTGGTTGTGGAGCCATGGTTAGATGTGTGGAGAGGAGATAAAGTGAGAATGAAATGAAGTGGGAAGTCCGGAGGAAAATATAGTTAGCTTCACCTCAAAATGGAATGAGTAACAGCCAACTTACACATTCTACTCAAGACGAATCCTGCTACGTATTGCCAAGGTTCACAGGGGTTTCCAATGGTCCCATGATCCGCTGTGAGTCGGTCGAATGTTGTTTGTTTCTTACTTGGGGTATCTACAGGCGATCCAGAGCCACAATCTCAAAGTGATGAGATATTTAAAGGACTTTCTTCAACGGAAAGGTCGTCTGGAGATGTTTGTCCCAACAGATCCCTGTGATCTTACATGAAACAGACACTAAAAATCAGGTCATGTTGTATGGTTAGCATTACTATTCCCAATGTAGTGACCAACAAAACGCACATTTTCTTTTGTTCAAGTTGATCAAACATACCAACCTTGATATAAATGAGGCAGCGTGCCTCGATGTGGTCCATATCTTGCAGCATCTAACATCTCGCCCAACATCAGAGTCAATACAAAACACAATGGTCCATGTTATGCAAAGGAACCTTTTGCCACTTCTGGCAGGCTAATACAGCATATTGACAATCTGATCCGTATGACAAGGTCATCGAGCAAACTAAAGTATGCGCCGCTTGGAGGCAGAGAGGGTCCGAGCCTTGGGAGCACTGCAGAGCTTCCAATCCAAAGAGAAGCTTGCAGTGGAGAAACAATGAGAAACGCTCTTGTTAAGGAACAATGAGAAACAGAAATTGATCGAGCATTATGTGGATAGAGAAACCGCTGTGGCAACCAAGCGAGTTGAAGATGCAGAGACATCAATTCAGCAAGTGCAGGAAGATATGAGAAATGTTGAAAAGGCAAGATTGACAACCAGACAACCCGGGAAAACATTGATTATGTTTAATGCTGCTGGGGACCGTCTGAGTGATCTTGCAAGTTCTGATAATCAGGAGGATGGGCAGGATGAGGATTATGATGAAGAAGATACAGAGCCAGACAAGCTGAGCCAAGATGGTAAACCCGGCTGGGTGATGGGCACAATCTCAAAAATGGTACAGCAACACATAGACAGTGTTCAGCAGAATCAGGTGAGGCTTGACAAATTGACGCAACAGTGATGCAGGGACGCGGCTGACTACTTCTGTAAAAGAGATATGAAGTATGGGATGGCTGCATACAATATTCCAGCCGTGGTTGAGCTGCAAACGGACAAGGTGATCGCTGCACCTATATCATGACCGTTTGGAGAGTCAATTCGACCATTTGATATTCTACCCATGTAATCCCATATGCTGCAATGAACGGCTCAACCACGAAGTAACCATATGAGGTTAGGTTCTGGGAAACCACATTCACCCAAATGCATAGCGTCGCTCAAGACTGACGCGGTACACTATTCGTCACCAATCACGATATTGAAGACTGTTAAACCTATAAGCTTTAACCCCTGCATTTAGCCTCACTAGCCAATTACCATATAGGAATTGGGTTCGGACGAAGAAATGGTGATGGGTTCTGTGTCACCACAAGAATAGATAGGCAAATTGCTATTTTGGACCCAGTATCTGTTTGCAAAGCAATCCATGTACTTATTTTGCTACATGTCAGCTGATTCTCGATTTCAGTGACCAAATTGTGAGACATGATCAGTAGTTTGCACATGTTGAAGGGTCACAAGGGCCATTCAGAAGTTCTAGACTCCAAAACAAGGTGACAGATGACCGATGAATTTGATATCGTCCTGCCTGTTATGGTCAAGTGACAAAGGAAAAAATACATTAGAGATAAAATCTACTAACACAATTGAGGTCAGTGATGTAATATGAGTCATAGAAGGAGCGCACAGTGCGCAATGCCAACCTGCCAGAATGATGACCATCATGATGCATTCACCAATACATCCAACTGTAAAACTTTCCACTCAGACCTGGTGCAAATGGTCGAGATTTTGAAAATAGCTTCTGGTAGGTTATGGAAATCAAGGTCAATGAGCTGGATACAGAACAGGTGAGGACGTTGGGCAATACTTATAAAAAAACTAGTGGATGCAGGTGCATCCCATAAATTACCGGCCAAAATCGCTTGAACATGACAGCCCTACTTCCTTCAACGCTCAGATAATGTGTATAGTGGCAGGTCGGAAACTGAGATGCCTCGAAGTGTTTGGATGCAAATGATTAAACAAAGAAATCATATCTTGGCTGTCCATAATGACTGTATGGAGTTTTGGATAAAATTGTTGAGCAGACGATGTCCATTGGTATGACTTTATGGTGAGCCTTAATGGAGTGTTAACGATTTTTTGTCTTACACTTTCGGCAATCAAAGGGCTGCTCAGTTACATCATTCCAAAGTGAAATTATCGGGCATCTTTATAAGAAAAAATGGAAAGCGACATGCTTGTTGCCCCATCCTAGACATGAGCGTCAATGGAGCATCAACTATTTCTGGTCTTGTCTCTTGGATAATGAAAGTGCTGTGCAATGGCATTAATCCATAATCAAAGTATTGGCGGCCTTTATGGGTAAAAATGCTCGTGACAATATCGCTACCACCTTCTACAAATGAACGTCAACTGAGCATCAACAATTTTTGGTCTTGCATCTTGGAAAATCTAATGGCTGTGCAACGACATGAACCCATAAACATAGTATTCGCCGGCTTTGTGGGCAAAAACGCTAGTGACGATATCACTACTCCCTCCGAACAATGAACATGAACAGAGTGTCAACAGTTTTTGGTCTTGCATCATGGATAAGGAATGGGATTTCACACTGCACTAACCCATAATCAACGTACTGGCTGCGTTTATGTGCAAAAATGTTAGTGACAGTATCGCTACCGCCACCTAAAAATAAGCGTCAACAGAGCATCAACAAATTTGGTGGGGGCGCAGTAGGCTGCACAGCAATGAACTGTATTGCATCAATCCTAAATTGAGTTTGTAATGTTCGGTCCTGTCAATATGTCCTTGTATACAACTTCACAACTATGCATGCAATGTCTCACAGGTCATACATTGTTCTTGCTCATAGCTCTGGAGTCAAAATTTAAGAACCAGCATCCTACTTTACAATAACATATCATTTGTCAGTCTCTCAAGTCAAATTACACAGCTTTCAAATTCCTACTGCCATGTTGGATTCAAAATCTTTAAATACCTTTTTGCTGGAGGTTGTGATATCTGCCAAAAATGAAGGTGTCTGTATGCATGATTTGCGCGACCTTACTTCACAAATCATATATGATACTGGGTGTGCTTCCATGAATGTGGGCTCGAAGTGTTCTATTGCTTGGCATAATTCTCGACAGGCGCCTTCGTGGTGTTTCTATTTACACAGCAGAATTGAGGAGACCCATAGCCCCAGTATCAGATGGATTGCTTGTCATCAAGATCTTCGCCATCCATCAGAACATGGGACCAGCTCAATTGGGAAACACTTGCTGGCACAGGCACACATTGCAAAGGTAAATGAAAGAAAGGAGTCAGACAATACTGACTTGACTAGTTTAATCGTCGATGAATCAGCTTGGGCCATACTGAAGAGGCAAGGAAGTCAAGTAATTACAATAGTAAGGTCACAGAGAAAATTCATATTGGACATTTAGATGTGATCTATATTAACTCACTTGACCGACAAAACGCCCCAAACTGGCATCTAAAGACTTTGAAACTGCTGAATTTCACCAAGACACCTGCCATGGCTACCTCATGTTAGGATTTATTTTGGCTAATATTCGATGGAACCATCTATCAAACCTAGCGCTGTGACAGTGATTTAATGCATTGCGCAGCAAGCTGGTGCTACCGTCTGCCAGCACCCTTAGCAACATTGCCAGAGGGAATACTCAATGACAGTGGATGCAATTTAGAAGTAGTTGCCATCAAGAAATGAAGTTTGATTAGAGTGAGACTGATGGATGTCAACGAACAAATTTGCCATGATCTCGGTCATTGCCATCAGTGAGGATCGCGATTGGACATTGCGAAAAGCACAACCTGCTTTCGATGAGTTTGATAGCCTGATCATTTCGTATTTCGAAAGCTATTCAAAGATCTTAGGTCAAGGGTCAATATATGGGAGCAAGGCTGGCCATAGATTTGAAGGAACATATTGATCGTGTGGAGCTTACCGATGGCCGTTTTTGTGGAATTACAATTGACATTGCTTCCTCCAATTACTCAATGACTCGGACACAACAATCAACCCTTGAGGCCTCTGGAGTCGTGTGGCCTGCATGGAGGAGGCACACACCATGAAAGGCACATGTCATTCAGCACGCGTTAGGTGTGAACATGATCAGTCTTGGTGTAAAAGGACGCAGCAAGTCTTGGGAAGCCTATGAGTGCAATCAGCAATTTGGAGAGAATGAAAACACAGACATTGGGATAAGTCAAAGCCTTCAAAAAGAGGGCAATGCTAGAATCAACAAGGTGTCGGCCATGAGACCAGGTGTAGCAAAGATAGTTGAGAAAGTACGTTTTTCAAGGATTTTGAAAGTCCTGAAACAGACCATCATATAGCAGCAAATGATCGCTGCGTTGATTACCCTGACACCGGGTCTTCAAAACAAGTTCATTGACTATGAACAAGCCAAAGTACGAATTGCAGTACTACCTATCATGGATCTGAACACATAGTGGAATTCAACACAGGTGTTGCTTGAGTGAGCCTACTGCTCACCAGAATTCAACCCTGAGTGTGTCAAGAAACCAAAATACATTGAATAAAGGCTACTCATCACAACGCAGGATGAATGGACCGTCATTAACTACATTATCGAAGTTTTAAGGCCATTCCTGTGCTGCACCCTCTTTATGTTCAAACAGCATACAGTTACTCTGCATCACATAATCACTTTGTAGAACGTCATGTTCGATCATATGGATGGCATTATGTGAGCTTCAGCAAATAAGCAGTTTCAATGGAAGCAAGACTTATACTTCGCCTGGAAGTTGGTGCGACAGAAGCTGTGCAAATATTATAGTGTAGTCTCTGTAATGACTCGTATACTCCTCATTTCAGCACTCATCCTCGATCCTTTCCAGAAGATGCAATTGTTCAAGATCTGCCACAAGGGAATCGATATTGACCTTGAGAACAAGTCTTTTTATACTACCCAATACCAAAAGGTGTTTCTGAAGTATGTGGGGAACAAACACTGGGCCAAAAACAGACAATTGTACATCGTTACACCCAAAAGAATACCACGCAACACACTGTTCCCCTCCACAATGGCTTCTGGATCTGCTCAATCATCTATTGAGCCATATGATTTGTCCAGTGATGATGAAGAATCCTTAACAGCTAAAGTTGTGGCTAAAATGACACCTGGATGAAGCAATTGCACAGCACGCCTCTTGACAGCCACAACCCTGTATCTGAATTCTCCTCCTGAATCACCAAAGAACTGGGAGCAAGTTAATCCGAATTATAATGATTACCACTACAATCCGATGGAGATCAGGAGTACATTTTGGAAAATGCATATCATTGACCGGTGGTGTCAACACGAGGAAATGCATTCACAGTACACCGATCTCTCCAATGTGACACGCCACATAATCTGTATCACACAACCTGGTGTCGGAGTGGACGCCAGTTGCTCCCTTGGGCAAGTTGTTATTTGCTGGAGACAGTCAAAAACCACAGGCCAGACCCTGGGCGAAAAAGTCATAGCAAGGTAGTTTGCTTGAGCTCATAACATGATATTGGTAGGCCATAACGCAGCATTGGATACGACTGGAACTGAAAATGACTTGGAAATGAAGAGACAGGCGGAGGAAACAAAATTGCACAGAATGGCCAAGGTCCACAACTTTTTGGAGATGTGGCAGGGCAGCCAAAACCTATGTGCTACACAGAAGGAATCTTGCACTCAAAACAAGCACATGACAGCTGTAGGATACATTTCAGCTACAGGAGAGATTGTCAGAGCATCCTGGTCAAACTTTCAACATGATGGCACGGCTGCATTTACATTGTCAGAAAGATCACCATTGCCACCAGCTTTATCTGCAAAGTACCTCCCTGGAAGACAAACTCAAATATTAAATGTGCACCGAATAACGTGAATCAACCGCCATGCAGCTAAAAGTGATGAGGATTGTGCACCTGACAGCATTTCCAACAACCAAAATTGGATTAACTGGAATGGTGACTTGCATGATCTAAATCAGAGCGAAGACGACTGGGTGGCACACTATAAATCCAATGTCGAGCTGGACAACGGCTTCGAGGATCCGAAAAGCCCAGAGCAGCAGGATGCGAGTACCGCACTAAATTCTGCCAGATTGATACAGCCAACACAGTGGTCAAAAAAAAAGGCTGAAAAGTTGTTGACGATGGTCAATGCAATTGACACAAGGAGGAATAAGGGAAACAAGACAAAGTAGGACAGAATGGGTCAATATGTTTTCAGCAGGTTCTTTATGTTGCTTGACCAAGAATTTCACTTAGAGAAATACTACGGGAGGATAGTAAGCAGTCGAATGTGAATATTGATTGATAAATTGAAGTATGGCGGGCGAAATGAATCATTTGGCAAGATATATAGTTTTTAAAAGAATGGAAGCGATCCGTGCAAGATTATTACTGGGAATGGCTTTGCTCAAGGGCCGAGTCTCAAACAGTCAGGAAGGCAACCAATCAGTTCAATTAATTATGCATCCAGTTATCGATGGCAGCAGATTTTGACTAGAAAATAGATTACAATGAGCGACAATGGAGGGTCATCGATATTCGGGTTTATAAGTTTGGTAATTGATGAGCAATTTCAACTCTGTTGTGCACAACCAATGTATCGGCAGTCTTCATAGGCAAAAGAGAAAGCGACAAACTCACTGCCCCATTGTGAAATTGAGTGTCAACCGAGCGTCAACGATTTTTGGTGTTGTAAGTAAGGTTATTGACAATTGATCTGGTCGTGGCAATGCATAACTAGTGTTTGCAATGGGTCCTGGTGACCCGCCAGCGGTCCGGGTTTGGACCGGACAAACGGTTTGATTTGGTTCCAGAACCGTCCAAAATGCGATCTGCTCCTTTATGGCGGGCCAAACCCGGACCCATACCCGGTAACCGGTGGGTATTGCCGAGTTTGGCTAGACCCGTCGGTTCCAATATGCGGTTCTGCATTTCGGCTTTTCTATTGATGGTAGCATTCAGATATCATCCTGTCAAGTGCAAATGATAGATGTTTGTATATCGTTGTCATTTTTGAACTTATTGGCAGCCTGTAGAGTGAAAACAATGAGAGAAACGCTCCCTACTCCATCCTGAAAATGAGCGTCAACAGAGTGTTGATGGTTTTCGGTGCTGCGTCCTGAGTAATCTGAGGGGTGACAGGTTACTGATAGTCATAAAAGTAATATTGACTGCCATTATAAGTAAAAATGAAAGCAACACGCCCCGTGCCCCATCTTGAAAATGAGTGTCAACAGAGCGTCAACAATTTCTGGCCTTGCTTCATGGTGAATAAAAGCGCAATGTGACTGGTGATATCTATAAACGAAGCTTTGACTGTGTTTGTATTTTGAAACACCCAACAGACAATATGCAGCAGCTTTGTAAATGAGATAAGTCGTTACTGTCTGGGAGGCTGGTGCCGGAATATACCTTGCCTATCTGCCTATCGAAGCTGCCAAATCACTGTTTATAGATGCTTATGATCTGGCGCCACTTATATTACTGAAGATGCAAGACCATAAATCGTTGATGCTCCGTTGACGTTCATTTTCATGATGCGGCAGGGAACATGCCGCTCTTTCTTGGGCATTCAAAGGCGGCCAATACTCCATTGATGACAGTCTGCAACCATTCACAACGCTGATTACCAGAGATGCAAAACCAAACATCGTTGACGCTTCGTTGACGCTCATTTTCATGATTGGGCAGGGAGCATGTCGCTTTATCCTTGTCCTACAAAGGCGGCCAATACTCCATTTATGACAGCCTGCAACCATTCACAACTCTGATTACCGATGATGCAAAACCAAAAATCGTTGACACTCCATTGACGTTCATTTTAATGTATTGTCTAGTCAAAATCTGCTGACAGCAATAATTGTATTCAAAATTATTTCAGCTTATTTGCTGCCGGTCAGACTGATTTAGGAATGGCCCCATGGCGAAGCCAGGCTCAGGAATATTCTTGCATGGGTAAATCTCATTATATTGAAATTTATATATCACGCTGAAATGTGCATTTTGCCAGCTGTATTACACAAATATTTACATGCTACTGCTTATTATTCTCCCAATATATTTCTCTAAGTGAAATTCTCGGACAAGCAACATATTGATTCAGATGAAAAATCATTGACCCATGCTGTTCTACTGTTTCTTGTTTCCCTTATTCCTTCTCGTTTCCATCGCACTGACTGTCAGGATCAACTTTTCAGCCATTGTCTTTGACCTCCGTGATGGCCAAATCAATCCGGGAACGTTTGGTGCAGCACTCACATTTCGCTGCGCTGGGGTTTCTGGATTCTCAATGACATCGTCTCGCTCTAAATCTGACTCATCGTCTGCCTCCCAGTCGTCTTCGCTCACATTTGGGTTATCCAAGTCACCATTCCAGCTAAGCCAATTATCTGCATCGGAAATGAATCAGGGTGGGCAATCAACATCCCTTTCCATCGGATGTCGGTTGATTTCGTTGATCCGGCATTCATTCAATATTTGAGTTCATCCTCGAACAAGGTCCTTTGAAGATAAACCTGGTGGCTGAGGTGATCTTTCCGACAAATCAAATGCAGCTGCACCATCATGGTGAAAGTTTGGCCAGAATGCAATAACGATCTCTTCAGTATCCGAAATGTATCCTATGGTTGTCATCTGCTTGTTTTGAGCGTGAGATTCCCTCTGTGTAGCACAGAGGTTTTGGCTGCCCTGCCACATCTCCAAAAGGTCATGGACCTTGGCCATTCTGTGCAATTTTCTTTCCTCTGCTTCTCTCTTCAGTTCTATGTCATTTTCGGCTTTGGTCGTATCGAATCCAGGATCATCGCCTGCCGATATCCCGGTATTGGCTCCTGGGTACTGCCTGACAACGACTCCTGGGCGAAGGGTCTCGCCTGCGGTAATTGACTGCCTCTATCCAATAACGTCTCCCCCAGGCGAAAAACTGGCCTCCACTCCCACACCATGTGGTATGAGAGACAATATGTCGTGTGCCACATTGCAGAGATCGGCGTACATTGACCATTTTTCTTCTTGCTGGTGCCACCAGTCGGTAATATCGGGCAACCAACATGTACTGCTCATCTCAATTGGGTCAGAGTGGTAATCATTACGATTTGGATTAACCTGCCCCCAGGTGTTTGGTGCTTCAGGCGGTGAATTCAAATGGAGCCTTGCCGCGGGCAATGAGCGTACTGCGTGATCACTGCATCCGGGTGTCATTTCAGCCACATTTTGAAGTGTTACGTATTCATCATCATCGCTGGACAAATCATATGGATCAAATGATGATTGACCAGATCCACAAGCTGTTGTGGAGAAGGGGTTGTTGCTCCCAAGTCTTTCGGGTTTATTGACTGATGGTCTCCGGTGTTTGGCACAGTATTGGTTACTCCCGTACTCCAGAAACGCGTGCTGATAATTTGTGGTATACAAAGTCTTGTCATCAGGATTGATATCCATTCCGTTGTTCACATCCTAAACCATCGCAGCTTCCAAAGAGGATCAAGCATATGTGCTGCAATGAGATGCAGACCTGTCATTGGAGTTACTTCGGAATAATATTTGGACAGCTTCTGTCGTGCAAACAGCATGGGGAAGTATAAGTCTTCCTTCCATTTGGTCGTCTTCTTAGCCAAAGCTCACATAACGCCATCCATATGATCGAACATGTCATTGTATACAGTGATAACATGATGCAGAGTAACCGTATGCCGTTTTGACATCCACAGGGTCCAGTTCCAGAATGGCCGTAAAACTTCCATGACATACTTGACAATGGTCCACTCAGCCTGTGTTTTGAAGAGTGGCCGGTAATCGCTGTATTATGGGTTTTCAAGCCACTCGCATGTGAATCCACGTAATCGGTAGGCGTGCTCGAGCAACTCCAGCATTGAGTTCCACCGTGTTTTCATATCAATAATGGGTAGTACTGCGATCCGGACTTTGGCTTTTTGACAGTTAGTGTACTTGTTTCGACCACCAGATGTCAATGTAATCAATACCGCAAGCATTCGCTGCTATAAAAAGTGCAGTTTCAGTACTTTCAAAAATTCTTCAAATGCGTACGTTCTCAATTATCTTCGCCAAACCGGGCTTCATGGCTGACACCTTGTTGATTCCAGCCTTGCCATCCTTTCGAAGTCTTTGACTCTTCCGAATGTCTGTACTTTAATTCTCTCCAAGTTGTTGATCGTGCTCATGGGCTTCCCATGACTTGGTGCGGCCTTTTATCCCGAGAATGCTCATGAATGCACCTAAAGCAAGCTGAATGACGTGCGCCATACATGGTATGTGGTTTCGCAAAGCAGGCCATTAGATTCCGGAGGCCTCAAGTGTTGACTGTAGTTCATGGGACATCGACTAATTTGATTAAGCATCATCAGTCGTGATTCCAAGTACACAGCCAACGGTAAGCTCAAAACACTCAAGAACTACTTTCAAATGTATGGCTAGCCTTGCCCCAGTATGTTGACCCTTGACCTATTATCCTCAGTTGGCTTTTGTAATAGGAAAAGAAGTGGTAATCAACCCCATCGAACACAAGTTGCACTTCGCGCAATGCCCAATTTCAATCCATATAGTAAGCAATGACCGACATTATGGCTAATTCATTTGTTGATCCCCACCCATCTAACGCTAAGCTAACTGTATCTGTTGATGGCAATTGCTTCTTAATTGTATCCACTGTCAGTGAATATTCCCTCCGGCAAATGTTGCTAAGAGTGCTGGCGGACAGTAACACGAGATCACTGCGTAGTGCATTATATGACCGTAGTAGCTCATGGTTCAATGTAGCGTTCCATGGAAGGCGAGCCGAAACAAATCCTAACATGAGGTAGCGTTTCCAGGCCTCTTGGTGGAATTTGGCAGTTTCAGAGTCCTTATCAGCCAGTTCAGATCGTTTCGTTTGCCATCACAGTTAATATGGCTAAGGTCTAGATGTCAAAGAATAATTTCAATTGGGACCTTACGATTGTAATTCCTCGACTTTCATGTCTCTTTAGTATAGCCAAAGCTGTTTTATTGACTGTTGACTTGGTCAATTCAGATACTTCTGGCTCTGTTGATACATCTAACTTTGCGATGTGCGCTTTTGCCAGCAAGTGTTTCCCCATTGAGCAGGTACCATGTTCTGATGGATGACGACGAACTTGGTGACAAACGTTACATATGATGGCAGGGCGGCTGGTCTCCCTAATTCCGTGGTGCAAATTGAATCGCCACAAAGGGGCATGTCTAGAATTATTCGAAGCAATTGAAAGCTTCGAGTCCACATTCAGAGAAGTCCAACAAGCATCAAATATGATTTGGAGGGTAAGGTCGTTCAAATCACAAATACAGACACGTTCACTTTTGGAAGATATCATAACCTCTCGCAATGAGGTGTCTATACATTTTGAATCAGACATGGCATTAGGAATTTGATCGCTGTGTAACACGAGTTGAGTGACAGTCACAAGCTTTGATATTGTGAAGTAAGCTGCTGCTTTTTAATTATGACTCTAGAGCAACCAGCAAGAAAATAGTAAAACCTGTGAGACATTGCCATGGACGCTTATGTTTAGGAGGCGGTAGTGATATTCTTTCTAACATTCTTGCCTATACAGACAGCCAATACAATGAGTACGGTGTAATACAGTTGCACAGACCCTTGATTGTCAAAGATGCAAGACCAAACATCGTGGAGGCTCCATTGATGCTCAATTTGAGGAGGTGATAGCGATATGCGCACTACGGCTTTTGCCTATATTGGCAGCCAGCATATTGGTTATGCTATATAGTCTTTGTACAGCCCTTGGATTATCCAACATGCAAGACCATTAATCATTGACGCTCCATTGACAGTCATTTTTAGGAGGTGGTAATGATATCGTTTGCATCATTTTTGCCAAGGAAGGCAGCCAATATGATTATTATGTGACGATTTCGATGAATAACCCTGGGATTATCCATCTTGCAAGTCTAAAAATCGTTGACACCCCGTTGACACCCATTCTTATGATGCGGCAACGAGTGTGCCGCTTACCTTTTCAGCTGAAATGATGCCCAATAGTTTATCTTTGGCAATATGGGACTATGCAGCATGTATGATTGCTGAAAGTGTAAGAAGAAAAATTGTTGATGCTCTGTTGATGCTCATTTTTAGGGGGTGGTAGCGATATCATTGGCATCATTTTTGCCGAGAAAGACAGCCAACATGATCATTATGTGACGATTTCAATGAATTGCCATGGCATTATCCATGTTGCAAGTCTCAAAATAGTTCACACTCCGTTGACGCTAATTCTTACAATGTGGCAATGAGTGTGCCACTTACCTTTTTAGCTACAAAGACGCTCAATAGTTTATCTTTGGCAATATGAGACTATGCAGCATGTCTGATTGTTGAAAGTGTAAGATTAGAAATGGTTGACGCTCCGTTGAGGCTTACATTGAACAGATTCCAACCATCATTGAATGTCCAATGACTGTATGATATGAATCAATGAACGACTATTGACAACGAATGAATCGTTTCTATGTATGATCATTTGCATCCAGAATCTTCGTGGCCTCTCAATTTCAGAACCACCACCATACACGTTATCTCAGTCATGGATGATGAAGCCAGCGAGCATTCCCACACTTTCGGCCGGCAATTCAAGCTATGTTGATTTTCACGCTACCTTTTGATTAATATAGCCCGGATTCCTCACCTGTCCTGATCGGGCTCCTTTTCCTCAATTTCCATGACGTACCATAAGCAATTTTCAAATCTCAACCATGTGCACCAGGTCTGTGCGGAGAGTTATGCAGTTGGACGCATGGATGAATGCAGCATGACGGTCATCATACAGACAGATTCCTATTGCGCCCTGACCACTTCTTCTTTAACTCGTATGGCATCACTCACTCAAATTGTATCAGTTGATTTCATCACTAATTTATATTGTGCTTTCCCACTCAACTGTAACCGTACAGGCGCTATGGAGTATATTGCTCACCTTGCAGCTAAATTTGCACACTAGAACTTTCGCATGGTACGTACCACCCTTGCACATGCACAGACGAATCATCATGTCTCACAGTTTGGTCACTGAAATCAAGTCAAAGCTTACACGTAGCAAAATAGGTACACAAATTGCTTTCCGACTTGATATGACGTCAAAAATAGTAATCTTCCTATGTCTTGTTCCGGCGACGCACATGCCATCACCATTTCTTTGTCCAAATCCAATTTCTATATGGTTATTTGCTCGAGGAGAAAATGCAAGGGTAAAGGCTTACGGGTTCAATAGACTGCACTCTCTTAATTGGTGACGAATCGGGCTACATGTCGGGTGGATGTGACGCTATGCGTTCATTCAACTGTAGTCTCCCAGAGCCTAGCTTCATATTACTACTGCCTGGTCGAGAAGTCCCTTGCGGCATTTGCGATATTCCGGGGATGATATCAACAGACTCCCAAAACTCTCCGAATGTTGTGGGTGTAGGATTTGCTGAGTCGTCGTCCGAATACGGTTTGACAACTGCCAGAACTTTCAACTTGGTTGTGCCGTACTCCATATCTTTCTCACGGAAGTTGTCAGCCGCATCCTACCATCCTGGTTGTGTCAATTCGTCAAGCTTCATCCGCTTCTGCGTAAATTCCTCCATGCGATGCTGTACCGGTTTCGAGATTGTGCCCATCATCCAGCCGGGTTCATCATCTTCGCTCAGCTTGCCCTGCTCTGTATCATCATCATCATCCCCATCCTCCTCATCGTCCGAACTTGCAAGATCACTCAAACTGTCTCCGTATGCATCCAATATCTCTTCAAACGTTTGTCTGGGCTCCCTGGATGTCAATCCCCTGCTTTCAGCACTTTCCATATCTTTCTGCTCCTGCTTAATTGCTGACTCTGCTTCCTCAACTCACTTTCTTGCCTCAGTGGTTTCTCTCTCCATGTAATCCTTGATCCATTTCTTCTTCTCTTTGTTATTCAAAATATTTGTTTCTTGTCTTCTCTCTGCTGCAAGCATCTTTTTGGATCCCAAGCTACGCTATGCACCTAGGGCTTGGACTCGTCCAGCTTCCAAGCGGCTCCTGCCTTCATTCGCTTGATGATATCGTCGTTTGGATCGGTCGGTCGATTTGCTGTATTTGCCAGCTGGAAGTGATGAAAAGTTCTTTCTCGGAGCTTTAACCATTGTAGTGTGTGTTGACTTTGTTTTTGGGGGAGATGCTGGATGTTGCAAGATGCCGACGATATGGAGGCAGGCTGTGTCTTTTATGTCAAGGTTGGTACGTTTGATCAATTTGAGTAAGCAAAATCAACATTTTGACCGTCACTAAAATGGGAATAGTTATGCTAACAATGCAGTATGACTCCATTTTCAGCGTCAGTTTGATCTACAATCCGTGGGATTTCTTGAGTCAAACATCACCAGACGTCATTTCCCGCAAAGCATATCCTGTGTATATCAGTCAATCGTGAGCTTTCGTCAGTCGTTCACCGTGATTTATCCCTGTGAACAGAGTGATAAGATAGGACCGACTTATTGCGAATCGCGGAACGGTCAGAAACCCCTGCTATCTGCAATCCAACGCAGCATGATTCAACTTGAGTGAAAGGTGCAACTTGGCAGTTACATATTTCATTTTGACTTGTAGTGACGTATATATTCCTCAGGACTTCCCACTTCTTTTCATTATCATCTTCCTCTCCTATTCTACACCAGCAAATCATGGCTACACAAACGCCTCAGCAAGGTGAGAACGGCACCGATCCAGGCGGATCAATGGGCATTACACCCAACACGGCACTCTCTGGCACACAGCGAGAAGGCAGACACCAGTTAGTCCACCGCAATGCCGACAATGCGGCCTCCAAAAATATGTCCCAGGAGGCACATTCAGAAATCGTTCGTAAAACTGGAAGCAGCAAGAATGAGAAACAGCACGCAATTGGATGTGAGTATGCTCATATTAAGCCAAATGACGGTCAACAAACCATATAATATACAGAGGGTGTATGTAAGGAGCTCTGTGACCAATTCATTTCTGTCCGTAACGGGAAACCTCCATGGTCTACTAATGCATCCATCCGCATAGTCCGCAAAATTGAACATCATGATGTCATCAGCTCAGGGATCTTTGTGGACGAATTTCATGATAAGCGTCCCCGGGAGTGGACAAAACAGGCGTTAATCACTTTACAGGGGGCTATGGAAGCGTATACAGTGGAGGTCATTGCCAAATCTCACAACTAGATGCTGCAACTGACTTCTTGTAGGTTTTCGACATGTCTGCAACAATTGCAAGGCCAGGAGGTCGCGTACAGCTCGAACAGTCTGACATGCGCCTTGCCTTGAATATGGCCAACATGGCCAAAGAAGGGTTTTTGCGCGCTGCTATAGAGGAAATGCAATATCTAATCAAGAAATCTCGGGCTGGAGTCAGAGAAGAGAAGAACCGTGGTGATGAGTTTCCTGGGCATAGAAAGGTGAAAGCTGCGATGGAAAGACACCCAACTATGATTCATCAGAACCACACGGACGGCTGACTTCCTTGCCAAAGTAGCACAGGGAGGAATCCCCTGACATGCTGGAGGCGCAAAGGAAAGGGTGCTCATCCACCAGTCTGGGGCAGACATTCGACACCAGATCCGACACACACTCTGCCCGCAACGCCATCTGCGCCTGGAACACCATCTCCGCCCAGATCGCCACCTGCTCGACCCAGTCCCATCCAGGGCACCCAAAGATCGCTAATCGACAATTTGCCAGTCGCAAATACGGATTCACATGTTTCTCTTCCAAAGACTCAATCTGTCAATCCTGATGCAGTAGCTGAGGATAGCACACTTGATCAAGATTTTGATCCAGAATTGCTGACTGATGAAAGAACATCATGTGGTTAGTACACTATCTGCTGTGTCTGAATGCTGCTAAAATACATTTTGAAGACGAGAGCAGCCTATTGAACGTACATGTGAGTTGAAACAAGCATTCATCAAAAGGAACGGGATTTATAGTGCATTATAATCTACAATTTGCGGACACTTTAAAGTATATTTTGAAGGATATATTTATATGTATTATTAGAGAACAATATGTTGATCACAGATGAAGTACATGAAGACGCTAGAATGGCTGCCAAGACATTGTGAATGATAAACTGTGCCAAATTGAATGATTGCCTATTACAGATATGCCCATGGCAAAATGTGTGTCAACGCAGTGTCAACAGTGGTAGGTGTTATAAGTCTGGTAAATAAAACTTGATATCAACATTATTAGACATAATTCAAGTATTCATAGCATTTATAGGCTAAAATAATATCTGCACGCTCCCCACCCTATCATGAAAATGAGGGTCAAAGGAGCGTCAACGTTTTTAGGTTTTGCGTCATTGGTAATCTGAGTTGTGAATTGTTGCACACTGTAATGAACAGCATATTGGCAGCCTATATCGGCGAAAAGGTATGCGCTACGGTCACTGCCCCTCTCTGGAAATGAGCGTCAACGGAGCGTCAACAATATTCGGCTATGCATCTTGGGTTATCTGAATTGCAACATCTGGCAATAATTCATATACTATTTACTGGCTGGCTTTTTAGTCAAAACAGTGCAGGATATCTTCATTACCCCATCATGACAATGAGCGTCAACGGAGCGTCAACAATTTTTAGTCTTGTAAGTCAGGTAATTACAAAGTCATTTGGTAGTAGTTAAGTATAATTGCGGTATTAGCGGCCATTATTGGCAAAAGAGGAAGGTGCACGGTCTCTGCCCAATTCTGAAAATGAGTGTCAACAGAGTGTCAAAGATTTTTGGTCTTGTAAGTCAGGTAATTGGAAATTGATTTGTTCACTGTTATGCATAACTGATCTATTGGCAGCGTTGATAGGCAAAGAAGAATGCGACATGATCACGTCCCCATTCTGAAAACTTTGTTACCCCATCTTGAAAATGAGCGTCAATGGAGCATCAACAATAGTTGGCCTTGCATACTGGGTAATCGTGGCATCACGCAAATATCAAAGCTTATACCAGATGTATAGACTGCCTTATAGGCAAAGATACAAAATGTGGAAGGAGAAACACAGATTGCACAATAATCAATATTGCAAGCTGCAAAATATGCAAAAAGTGATTGTTAGGTGTTGAATAAGCAGTTTTGGTAAAATACAATTATCAGGCAGCAAAATCAAGAGCAATTATATGAATCAACAAATGGACCCGCTGGACAACACGCTGGCAACCGACCCGATTCTGACGGGTTGTGGATTTCCATTGAACCGTACCCAAATTGACCATTCGGGTCTATTGATGACCCAGATGGTCAATGTGGCGACAGTTCGGTTCTGACCCGGACGCGGACCCGAAGCCACGGTCCGGAAGCGTTGCTAACACTATGCATAACCAACATATTGGCAGCCCGTATAGGTAAAAGAGAAAGTGACACGGTCCCTGCCCCAGTCTGAAAATGATCATCAATGGAGCATCAATGATTTTTAGCTTTGGGTCTTGGGTGATCTAAGTGGCAACTGGTTGCAGACATCCATAAATGAGGTATTGGCCGCCTTTAGGGCAAAAAAAAATGTGACATCCTCCCTGCCCCACCCTGAATATCGATGTTAACAGAGTGTGAACGATGTTTCGCCTTTCAAGTTGGGTAATCTAAGTGTCACTTTGTGGCAATAATTCATATACAAAGTAATGGCAGCCATTTCAGTCACAATAGTGCATGATATCATCATTACCCCATCATGAAAATGAGCGTCAACAGAGCGTCAACAATCTTGGGTCATGCATATTAGATAATCGAAGCATCCTGTGGATATTTGAGCGCATAACAGAACTATTGACCGTCTTTATTGTCAAAAAAGCAAAATATCAAAGGAAATGCACACATTTCAAAACAATCCATATCAGAAACTGCAAAACATGCAAATAGTCAGTACTGGTAGTTGAATGTGCGATTTTGATAAGCTAATATTATCAAATAGCAAATACAAGAGCATTATCTGAATCTCCAGATATACCCAATGGGCGACCCGCTGACAACACTCCCAAGTGAGATGCGTTGGGAGGTCTTGATTTAACCGTACCCAAATTGATGGTTCAGGTGGATTGACAATCCCAACAGCCAATTTGGAAACAGTTCGGTTCAGACCTAGACCTGGACCTGAAGCGCCAGTGCTGAACGATCGCTAACACTACATGTACCTCACTATCCATTGTGAGAACACATACATCTACTCTTCTTTGCATTGGCATATTCAGACATCACACAATGAATAGCTGCACCTGAGAGCGCTGAGGCCTACAGAGTGACAGGTTGAAAGACCAGGGATGTAGTCAGCAGGCACCCCAAGCTAATGGCGGCGAAGAAGAAGTGATGGTAGATGAATCCAGAACATATATTTTGATAAACCATGATTTCATATTCTCTATGACCTTTGAGATATATACATTGCCAAGCAGGAGCTGCTTGACCTGGATCTGAAGTCAGTGCGAGAACTCAAAGGCAATGACTCACTTAGGACAATAGTTTGAAAAGCCCTCTCTGCCAACCTTCCTCAAAAGTTACAAATCATTGGAATTAGCTATGTACACTTAGATGCATTGTCCATATTGTAAGTCTGATTGAGGTGCATTACAAAGAATTCATCACCTTCAGCTGGGTGTATTTTTGAACCTACTTTGAAAGTTGGACCACAACATAATTAAAACATAGATGGGATACCTACCAAAGAACCTGCTAATGCCTGCTGATGATCCTGAGCTTCAAAGGCAAGTTTCCACTTTTGTTCAATGGATCCTTACTTCTCATTGGATAATATTGGTGAAGGAGTGTTCCATAATACGATTGCCTACATGAACCATTTTGCAAACTCAAGTATTGCATTTTGGCATTGGGGAATGTTCTGATCTGCACTGGGCTTGGGTTGTAGAACATACTGGTCTCCACCAGCAATGGGTAGTGGCAGCACCTGGGCGAGGGTTGGATGGTCAGACAGGCATACTTTGTTGAGGAGGGTTGACTTTTCGCATTTGAGTAGTGTTAGTGGCATCATCCAAGCTTGATTGTATGCATCTGAAAGAGGAGTATGTGCAAATGAAACATTTTCACTGCTACTTTGCTTTGGAAATGCAATCATGGTAGTTCAGAATACCTTGTGCTGGTGCAAGTGGTATGGAAGTTGGACCGCCTGTTGGTGATCAATATTATTATCCTTCATGACAGACAATATGGTGCACCCTCCAGTGTCTTCACTTTCAATATCAGCTCTCTCCTAATCAGGAACATCATTCCGATTCATTAAAGATACCTGAGACAGTCATTCTCTGCAATGCAATGCGTGAAGGCTGTTTGTTGGAAGGTATACAATTGATGAACGATGAAGATTGACAGCTTTCTTGGATTGGAGTGTTCTCTCAACACCTGCTTCTTGATTCTTCTGTGAATTGTGATATCTCACCAGGCACAATGTACATTCCATTTCAAGAAATAATGATACAAAGTTGAACCATGTAGGATACAGTGTATAAGCATTAAATAGAAGATTTTGTGTATTGAAATAACCGGAAAAATGATGCAATATGTTACACAAGGTTGAGGAGAATGCAATATAAGCCACACCTTGAATGGTTTCTGGAATGTTGGCTTCAGTGGTTAAGATTTAGATTGTGAATGACAGTTCAGCATTGTGATTTAGGATTTTGTCACATCAGAAATTTTTTAAACAGTCTGGCATCCACTTGCAAACCTCCCAGAAACTCAGGTCAACCCTACCGGAACTCCTAAGTAATTCTAGACTCTTCCCAGCCTCCCTAGTGCCAAACAATGCGCCCCTGCATGCTTCAAAAGTATTTCAAGATGCTCCTGAATGGACCTGCCATCACGGAGGAGCATTCAAGATGCTATGATATTTGACTAATAGATTATTCATATTGTGTCGCAGCTGAGGCTTTGGTGCAGATCGGGCTCACACCTCGATCGTACCTGACACTTCTGTGCAAAATCTGTGGCAGAATTTCAACTCGGTGCAGTATTCTCTCAGTGGTTCTTAGAGTTTTATAATCACAGGCCTTTTGGTCATTCATTTGTCGTTGTTTGATATTGGTATTTCACAATTGCAAGAGGAATTGCTATATCATAATATAGCACCAAGTATCCATCTAAGTCTCTCGATATATGTACCTTCTGTCAATCTGGTTTCAAGCTGTACCTGAGTACAATCATAGGAGCACCTGGACACACCAATGAAGTCAACTTCGAGAGGCAATTGATGGCTGTGAAAGGGCAAACATGAAGGATATGATTGAGCGGGTTCGGAGATGAACTTGTAGTCTGAATGGAATCAGCGATGCACATTGAAGGTCTTGGTTGTGCCAACCTGGAGGCTGCAATTGTGCATGTCTAATGATACACCTGTGGCAATCATTGTGTGAACTTTAAAGCTGTGATTGTGATACTTTGGAGATGCACTTATTGGGCAATATCATGTGGACATAGTAGGGTATATCTGAACTGTGATCAAGTTAGTTCGGAGATGCACTTGGATGCTTTGATTGAATGAGTTTTGGGAAAAACTTGAAGGCAATGATTCAGTTAGAGGGGAGATGCACTTAGTTGCCATGATGAAGTGCACCATGAGATGCACTTTGATGCCGTGTTTGCAACAGGTTGAAGATGCACTGGAGGCCATGATCGAGCAATTTCGATGATGAACATGGAGGCTGTTATTGAGTGAACTGTGTGACCCATGTCGAGGCCATGATTGCCACAATGTTGCAGTCACTTGCAGGTGAGTAAGAAGAGGGACAGGAGGTGGACTTGGAAGTGGTCGATTTGGTCATCGACAGTGCGGAGGAGAGTATGCTGAAGTTAGGTGATTTGAAGGCATGATGAGCATCAAGACTGTATTCCGCACCTAATTCATACTTGTGGGAATGTAGAGAGTTGAGCACATTGAGGTAAGGCGAGAGCTGAGTGAAGCGAGATGTGAGATGAGTGATGAGATATGAGTGATGAGAGAGGATAGATGAGACACTGGCTGGGAGTGAGAGACAGTCAATCTTCATTTGATGGTGTACTCAGTATATGCTCTGCCCAGTGTATGCTGTATGCGGTGTATGCTGTATTCAGTGTATGCTGTACACGGTGTATGCTGTACTAGGTGTATGCAGAACTCAGTATATGCTCTACTCTGGGTGTGTTGTACTTGGTGTATGCTGTACTCAGTGTCTGCTGTACTTGCTATATACTGTACATGGTATATGCTATACTCTGTGTATGCTGTATCAGTGTATGCTATACTCTGTGTATGCTGGATCAGTGTATGCTGTACTGTGTGTATGCAGTATTGCTGTATGCTGTACTCAGTATATGCTGCACTTGGTGTATGCTGTACTTGATGTATACTTTACATGGCATTAACTCATCACCAGGTACTGGGGAGATAGGGACTGACAGCTTTATTGGGTTTTCTCAGATGATGCTAGGGTTGAGGACGAGCAAAAGAGGGATGAGAAGACATGGGGGAATCTCCATTGACACACTCAGACTTATGAGAATTTTCTATGCAGGTCAAATTACCATTCCTGATACAATAGAAACCACTCCCAATATGGCAGATCAGCACACTGATACAAGGAATTTTAAACACATTTGGGTAATTCATACCCCTGATTTCCCAGATCCCCTTGTATTTGCCAATTTGTGTTATTCATTATCTGCCATCTCTCTATGTCATGTATAACTCTACCATCATCAGAGTACTCAAACTTAAGTTATCCCACTCTATATCATGATACGATGATCACGAGTCGACACCAAGTATAGCATACACCAATCACAGTATTCACCAAGCACAGCATACACCATGAACAGCATACACCAAGTACAGCATCCACCCAAGATCGCTTGTCTTTTCTTCATTGTCACAATTCTAAGTTGACTGCTGACTGTAGCTTCAACATCCGGCATGTCTTCTTTGAAGGACGACAACCACCAGCCAGCTCTCCATGAGAACTCAAAAGAAAAGTCAACATGTCACATTCCGAAGAATCCAAGCCAACACACCGATGTATAGTGTAACACAACCTGTCGCGCCAGTGAATCGACAGCATCCAGCATGACTGCTTTCAGATCAAGTGACTAGAGATCGGCTGCCGTCAGATTGATCACCTCCTGATTGTCTCACTCCAGATTGACTGCCTCCAGATCAACTACTGCCAGATTAACCTCTACGAGATTGACTGCCCCCAGATCCACCGCCTCCAGATTGACCTTCTCCAGGTTGAGAGCCTCCAGTTTGACCGCCACCAGTTAGGGCACCTTGAGATCGACTCCCTCCAGATCATCCGCATCGAAACCGACCATCTCCAGATAGTCTACCTCCAAGTCATACTCCTGTTGAGCTTGATCATGGCCTCGAAGTGCATAACCAAACTTGTTTGATTATGTCCTTCAAGTTCGCACAAGAGTGCCCTCCAAGCTCATCTCCAAATTCACTCGATCATGCCCTCCAAGTTTGCATCTACATGGACTGGAAATGCCTCTCCAAACTCGCTCAATCTTGGCCTCCAAGCGTTTCTCGCAACCTCTGTGATCAAGTCCTCCAGGTGTATCTACAAGTTTCATTATTACCCATCTTCTAGCACACTCCAAATTGCTCTTAAGCACCATCTGCAGTCAGCTCAGATGTACCCTGTATAGGTAGGTAGCTATATAAATTCATAGATACATAGATATATAGAAGAGAACATAAACTGAAGAAAGAAGTGTTAAAAATCAATTTACAATAATTAGTAACTACAATTTCAAGGTGTACCTGCAGTGCTCCTAAAGAAAGTACTAATCTTCCCTGACACCTTTACAGAAATTGGAGGTGCTCCCAGGGTTGTCCCAGGGAATCTCTGGTGGGCAGAGGCTGATCCAATGCATTTGCAGGTGGGCTGTGGCATGTCACCAGGGATCCCAAATGCTCCCCTGGTTGTTCCTTGACCTCCTATTTTGTTGCAGAAATGGTTGCCATCACCCCCAGGTGCACCTGAAGGCCACTGCCTGGGTACTGTCAAGTCTGAGATTTGACCAATCTGGGATTCTGGTCTGACAACTCCTAAACACTCCCAGAGGCTCCAAGTGGCTAAAATACATTTTGTTGATACAGGTGCACCAGAATGGATGGATTACCAATGCCCAATGTTTCCACACCTATCAAGAATGCTATGTATAGACAGAAGAATTGAAGGCTGGATAAAGCTAACCGACAGTGAATTGAATTAGATTCACCAGAATATGACGTACTGGAAGTGAACTCGTGACATTTACACAGTTGCTAACTTTTACTTATCCTTCGAGCTGGCCAAGTGGAGCTCACTGAACCTGGATGACAACATGTGCCCACTCATATAACTGCTTCTAACATGGTGAATATGTATGAATGTTGTAGCATTTGGGAAGACTGCGTGGCATATATTCTCGATACCATCGAGAATCTGCAGAATCTCATTGATTTCAAACCTGTGAGTGATAGTTGAATTCCAAGGGGACCCATTTGAGTTTAGTATTGATAGAGGAGAAACATAAATCACCATATATTTTATATTTGTAGAAAGAACACAATTTTGTTACTAGGTTCAATTAGATTAGGATGCTCCAGCTATGTGAGCAGTCTGTAAGGCAATATCATAAGAAAAACTTCCCTTTCATGTATTTATCCAGATGGTATTGACAGTATATCCTACACAACAATATTCCAGCTAATTCAGAAAGGAGAGAATATTCTACACAAATGAGAGTCTCAAGTGTAGAAAAAGAATGCTAAGGTATGATGATAATTCTGGGGTAATCTTATTTATTCCAGCACTCATCAATGCCCAGATTGCTAAGCAATGGGTCATCAATACTCACTGACATTTATATTTTGCACTGAATTTCTAGTAAATTACACATTGTTATGTTACATTAATTATGAGTCTCACTTCTACAATATTGGCTGAAAATAAACATTAGGGTTGAAGGCTATATATGATGGTATGAATGAAAAGTGAGATTTCATCTCGTATTGGGCAGGGGAATGATAGCCTGAAAGCTCAGAGGAAGTGTGGTGCACCAATGTTCAAATCGTTATGATGGATTCAATGGCAGAGATCGTCAGCTGGCCTTACGCTGACAGTTAATTGCACTCTCCCAAGCTGTCTTTCTCATAACTGGCACATCTAAGGTTCTCTTTCTTCCAACCTTCTCTCAACGGAAATCAGTTGACATAATTTGTTTTTCAGATATGGGTTTTGGTGGCCCAAACATATGTTATGTCACAATGCAGTTATATCTGCGCAGAAAGCACTGAGAACTTAGCCCTCTTTGAGTAAGTGCAGTACATGGGGTGAGCAGAAGTTGCTGGTCATCTGCAGAGTCGCTGAGCAGTAACTGTCCTTTCCAATTCTCTGTTGAACTCCAGTTCGTTTGATGGAGCCAAAACTTTCAGATAATATTTTAGAATTTGGATGAGTCGGGCCAAACATACTAATGAGTCAATGTTGAGTTAAGTGAGGTTACTAATTGGCCAGGGAGCTGCGTTTATAGTTTATTGCACAGTGGCTTCCATCATTCGATGGATAGTTGACAAGGAGCTTAACACCCTACTCATTTTATTGGTGGCATTCACATACTGATCATGTATAGCTTCATACATTTGCAGAGACTAAGTGGGATAAGCCCACTGCGGCCAATTGTGAAGTGACTTGCCAGATGACAACCTGTGGGCACGACTTTCGCTGATTCAAAGTTATAGCAAACTTGATCGTGAAGAAGCAAATGGTAATATAATATCGACTATTGAACTGGGTAGATGTGCTTTAGTTGCAAAATTGTCACTCTGGGATCTGCCGAGACTTGAATAATATGCTCATAATGAATTGCAGCTTGTCAAAGTTGGCTTCACCAAATCCATAAACCTCATACTGGACAGATTTGCAGATTTCAGGTGTACCTAAACTTCAATTGTAGGGCAGGAAATAGACAACATGAATACCTACAGCTGAGCCATGTATCCTGGAGCCATGTCTTATCATCTGACTCTCTGGGATGGGGATTGTTGTGGTGTGTGAACAAATGTTACATGTGAGCAGAAGCTGTGGCTTTGTCATAAATACTTGAGCCATGTCTCATATTCTGACACAGGTGCCCAATTTCACCTAGACTGTCATGATTGCCAAATGGGACTGCCAAATATGTAGTGCTCAATCTGTCATAAGAAGACTGAAGACAGACATGGAGAATGCTCCAGTGCAGATAAAGGTGACTTAATTATTGTGTGTCCTGTCTTTTGATTTTGAAATTTGTACCTGGCCTTAGGTTTCCAGTACACCTCATATTCACAGTTGCAGAATAATTTGAAGCGATTCTTTGAATTGTATACTATAATGTAACCAAGGCCAATTATCATGAGATATGGTGAGCCTGAAATTTGTAATTGTAGCTTAGCAATAGACTTAATTTAATATGTGTCATTAATAATAATCAATAATGCTAATGAAATCCCACTCTAACTAATCCCAATTTATGACCTAATAATTCCTACATTAGAACATTATTTTGTTCAAAACAATAGAGAGAAACATTTTATTTATACAGTAGAATATGTCTCACAACTGACCATTTTTGACTACATCAGCAAAGTGTAGTAATTTGGTCACTGATAGCTTCTGAGAGTGTTTGAGAGTTGTTCGACCAGAATCAAAGGCAGGTCAAATCCCAGAGATGACAGGCCCGGTGCGGTGGCCTTCAGGTGCACATTGCAGTACTGGCGACCACTCTGTGAGGTTATAGGAGGTTCGGTAACAACCAGTCAAGCATTGGGGAGTGCAGGTGGATAGTCTGGTTATACCAGCCAGGAGCCTGGGCATGCCAGTGGGAAGCCTAGGCATAGCAATGAATACCAAAGACAACCCTGGGAGTACGCTGAATTGCTGTAGAGCAGTCTAGGAAAAATATCATCTTCCTTGGAAACACTGCTGGTTCATCAGGGAATTGTAGTTAATAGTTACTGTTCAATGATTTTCAAAACTAAGGAATTCGGTGGATATTCTCATAGATGCATATATGTATTGGTATAGCATTCCATCTCCACATGGTATGTCTGTACTGGCTGCAGATGGTATTTGAGAGCAGATGAAGGTGTACCTGAAGATGATGATCGAGTTAACTCAGACATGCACTTAGAGGCCAGTATTGTGCAAACTTGGAGATGCACATGGAGACAATGATTGGGTGAACTTTGAGACCTTAATCAAATGACATTGGAGATGCACTGAGAGGCCATGATCATGCGCAATTGGAGGCTCTATTCGAGTGACTTTGGAGATGCGCTTGAAGGCCATGATCGATTGAGAGCAGAGGAGTACTTGTAGGTGGTCAATCTGGAGGTGGTCAATCTGGAGGTAGTTCATTGGAGCCAAGCCAGGTGCTGAGACGGCACTAATCGGTTAGTTAGCTTGCAATGGAGGGTTTTGTACCCAGCAACTATGGGAATGTGACAAGTTGACTGTACCTTTGAGCTCTGTTGGGGAGTTGGCTGGCGGCGGTTGATTTGTAGGGAGGTATGCTGGAAGCTGAAGTAACATTCTGGGGTCAGCTCTTAACCATGAGGATGAAGAGAACACAGACAATGTTGGGTGGATGCCGCACTTGGTGTATGCTGTACTAGATGTATGCTGTACTCAGTGTATGCTGTACTTGGTGTATGCTGTACTTGGTGTATGCTGTACTTGGTGTATGCTGTACTTGGTATATGCTGTACTTGGTGTATGCTGTACTTGGTGTATGCTGTACTTGGTGTATGCTGTACTTGGTGTACGCTGTACTTGGTGTATGCTGTCCTTGGTATATGCTGTACTCAGTGTATATTGCACTCAGCGTGTGCTGTACTCGGTGTATGTGGGACTTTGTGTATGCTATACACTATGTTACCTCAAGTTCATGGTGTGGAGTGATAGAAAGTGATGACTTATCTTTGTGATCTGTGATGATGTTAGAGTTGGGGACAATTAAGATAGATAAGAGATAAAGATAGGAACATAATGGAGAATACAAGCTGAAATGGGAAATCAGGTGTAAGAATTGCCTGATTGGGTATAGAAGACCTTGTATCGGTGTTTATACTGGCCCAAATAGAAATCATTCCTGCCGTATTGGGCATTGTACGTTGACCTGCCATAAAATTTGCGTCAGTGAACGTTTCTCATTGTAATATTCCCCATTTCTTCACATCTCGCTCTTTCTCAGCCTCAACTCTACCATCGCCTGAGAATACAAAGTTAAGTAATCTCTCTGTTTCTCTCCATGCCATGATTATGGTTAACACCGAGTATAGCATACACCAAGTACAGCCTACACCAAGTACAGCATACACCATGTACAGCATACACCAAGTGCAGCATACACCAAGTGCAGCATACACCAAGTACAGCTGGATCCCGCAATTGACTGTCTCCCCCTCCCAGCAAGTCTCTCATTCCTCATCCCTCATTTGTTGGCAGCCCATGTTGCGTTCAGCTCTCTACATTCTTACGATTATGAGTTAACAAATGATCAGAGTTCCTGCACCTGTCCTGCCTCCGTCCTCATGTACCACCTCCAGATCGGCCACCCCGCAGTATGCCTCCACTTTTGTTCCATCACTACTACCAAATGCATCTCGCAGTTCACATGATCCCAACCTCCAACTGTATCTCCAAACTCGCCTGATCACAGTCTCCAAGTTTGCACCATTGTGGCCTTGAAGTGCATATCCAACTCGTTTGATCATAGCCTCAAAGCGCATGTCAGAGTTCACTCAATCTTCACTTCCAAGTGAATATCCAAACTCGCTTGATCACAGCTTCAGAGTGTATCTCTAAGCTGACAACATCCCAGCCCCAAACTTCATCTTGAGATTCACTGAATCGGCATCTCCAGATGCTCCTCAGATTGCAGTATAGTAGTGATTGTAGCTAAATTGACCATATATATATATAGAGAGAGACCTCGATACTGAATATGTACCATCATATGATGTCACGAATCTTGTCATTCTCACACGGACAAATATGATAGCAGAAGATGATACACAAATTTGATAGACAAATATAATAGACAAGTATGATAGAGAAATATGATGCACAAATATCATAGACAAAATAGCTTGTGGTTATGGAATGCTAAGAAGCACTGCTGTGAGAATAGGGTACCAAGTTTAAAGGCTCCTGCAGAGCTGTGCAGAGGTCTCAGCTGGTCTTGAAGTCTCCTGCAGATCTGCACAGAGGACTCAGCTGCTCCAAAATTTGACCATCCTATCCATCAAATATTGTTGCATTCTGAATTCAACTCCATAACTGCTGGTGACTTTAGAAACACCTGAGAAAGCTTGTCCAGAGTCTCAGAGCACTTTGGTTAGCTCCAGGAGGGCCTGGGAGCTTTTGGAATTACTTAGAAGCAGTGGTGAGGTCGAGTGGAGTGTCTCAGAGGGTTGTCTGCGGCTTCAGAACCAATTTGCGTTTTGCTTGTGTATTTGTATTAGTTTGGAAGATTAGGTTGGTTGAATGTATCCAGAAGTGTATCTTGATTTAACCATCCTAATGAACTAAGATGATGGCTCATCAGACTGTAACATGTCACCAGTCTGTGTCAGCCGCTTTAAATGATGTTCACAAGATGTCTCAACCAGTGATATCATTGATATTGAGATGGTCGATTGACCCACCAAGCTATCCACAACTCTCACCTGCACTACTCCAGAGTGTTGGGGGACATCGTTTGCATGAATATTATAGCGACCAGGACCAGATTTCAGTCACTGTGTTTGTGAATCTCTATCTTACCCTAGTCGAAGAACTGGTGCAAATGTCTGGCATTGCCGAATTACTGTCTAGATCATCTGTGTTATGACAGTATCATTCGGTTCAGTACAATTACGCCCTGTCCTGCCCACAGGAGGGGTAGTTTCGAATAAAGTGAGATTTCTCAAATTCTGGAATTCGAGCTGCATTTCTTGGTGTTGTGTATTGCCCATTTCTGCATAAATGTGTAATATATCAATGTGAACTGCAAAATACATGTTTAACCACCTCTGCAAATGACAAACCTAACCAGAAAGCAGATAAAAAAGGGCCTCCTCTTGTTGATGAAGTGACCAAGGGAGTGCATATTCATCACTGGCTGGTTTGTGCTGGAGTGAATCACTTGATGAGTCATTTTGGTTGGGTTCAGGAAACTCCGCAGGTTCATTGGCCAGCATTGTCAGAAATCTCTCTCTCAGCCATGAGACAACAGGAGTGTCAACCAAAGTATTGGGTGGCAATTCATTGTCCATTGAATTGAATGATTAATGCAAACCTCAGTGTCTCCCAACAATGGCAAACAACCTGCTAGCCAACAATGATTATCCCTCCATGCTCATGCAGTGCTTTGTGAAGTGAAAGATTGCACAAGAATCTTGAATTTTGCTTGCTCTGCATCAGTCCACTCATGATCAAAGAGGTTTCTATTCACGTATAGTATATAAATATCACATTTTCCATTGGCTAGTGTCAATTCTGAACACCTCCTCATCATCCAAGGCATTGCAATCGGTATCATCCAGTGCACTGCATTTTGTGCAGCTTGGGAGTCTTCAGTTCGGATGGCATGCACCATACTCAGCAAACAGCAATACAGATCCTCTGCATCATGTTTGTCGACTACAGCATCATCTTCAGAATGTCCAGGTACAGCTGAAAACTGTCACAGTTTCTGGTAGCACAAGACATAGAGTGAATCGAATCCCGGTGTAGCTGTGACTTGAAGTCTGAATGCAATTGTCACGTTCATTGCAATTTGCCAGCCAACATCGTTTTTGGTTTCACCCAGATTGGACTTATCAAAAATCCAAAGACTGGATGTACAGTGCAGGTTTTGGCAGTTGATTGGTGGTTTCACTTTGGATGATGAGGTATTATTTGAAACAAGGTGGATATTACCGTGGTGGTCCAGCTTGGCACTACTTGTCTTCAGATCGTCATGAGCGAAGTACCTATGTCTCTCACGCAGCATGTCCACCTGTTTGATATCTGACTCTAATGTCATCTCATCGATGTCACTTTAAAAAGTCTCTGCCCCACTGCACATTGTGAACGCAATGATTTATTCAATGGTTGAAGTAAGTGCTGGATGCCCCAGAGATGGAGTTGTCTGCATCAGCAAAAAGCGAAGTTGGTTCCCGAAAATGGACCCCAGGCACTGTTCCTTCTCCACATTCTGCACGCAGTATCCGATCCACTTATTTGCAATCTTCCGCAACGCTTCCAAGCATTCAATGATGTGATCACATCGTCACAACATTTCAAAAACTTGTTTAGTCATTTAAGCTACATCATTGCACTTATTTCTTTCACATTGGTCCTCTAGATTTTGATCATTTTGACGGTTTTTGGAACTGTTCCGTTGATTTCAAGAATATTCTTAACTATTTAATCCCTTGAGATATAGATCATACGCAAGCTTGCACAACTCCAATAACATAAATTCAGAATAAACATTTATCAAATTTCTATATATCACAGCAACAATTACTTCAAGCATTGAATCGAATAATCTACAGTTAAACCAAATTGACAGTTTTCAAATCAATCACATTGCTCAAGTACCACTGCATGGTATCTGGCCACGGCGTCAGCAGAAGGAGGTGTTATACACCTTGGAACGCATGTATACGGACGATATGACTGGATTGGACGCTGAAATGAGGCGTACAGAAGTTGCCTCCATTGTGTAAGGGTTGCATCCGAGATTGATGTCTCTCGTCGATAATCATCATACTGGCAGTCTGAAGTATCAGCCCTGTTGCCAACGTCTGACCCAAGGCAAGAAACAATTGAATGCTCGATGCAGCATCCTCGATGATGAAATGGCACTTCAACTGTGCGGGGATGAGTCCAGCAGTTGACTTAAATTGGCTATCCGGACTAGTCCCCATCCAGAGAAGCACTGTATCATTTCTTGGTGGTTTATGCTTTCTCCACCTTCTGGACCCAGAGCAATGAACCATAGGAACCGCCTGCTTGTCGCATTGACAAGACGTCACCGGAATTGCTACTGTGCTGTACAGAATGTATTTTGCATCATTGAGAGTACTGAAATACTGATCCTGATCGACGTAATGTGTGAAGTCAGTTAAAGTCTTGAAATACCAAGCAATGTAATTGCGTAGGTCCCATTTTGTCATTGGATACCAGTCCGGCAAGTCATCAAGGTTCTGGATATCGGGTCACCAGTTATTCACAACTCACTTGACACGTGGTTTCGTTAGAGGCACTTCAGTGTCGTGTGATTGATTTGCAGTGATTAGATTGATCTCTCGATACCGAAACACCTTCTTTCGGGGTTTCGTTCACAGAATATGGAAGGTGGGCACATAACGATCCGATTGTCGGTACACTTGTTTAAGATCCATCATCGCTCGTTCTGCGAGTTCAGACCTTGCATCCAAGAGGTTGCCAATCTCACAGATATGGTCACAGAAGTGATTCAGGAGGTGCATCTTCACAAAGTGGAAATCCAATTCGTTGACAAGATGTTGGGCAATTTCTGACTAAATCCGAATTGTGTCTTCATCAATGAGATCAAGCTTCACAACGGCGGACAGATTGTTCCAAGCGGGGTCACTCACCCGTACCCCCAGTTTGTCCAAAGCAAGAAGCTCTTTCAAGGCATCCGAGACCTTCTTTGTGAATTTACCTGCACGGAATCGACTCAAATCATCCTTCTGACAATGAAACTCCTCCAGATGATTCTCCATGGACTCGATCGTGGCTTCAGTATGGTACCAGTACTATGCCATATGGTGACAATACACTAAGTTCTTGCCACACAACTAGGCTTTTGTGAAGGGAATTCTTTAGCTCACCAAAGGGTTTAGAAGAGTGGCCATGCGAACTGGAACAAGCATGCGCTCGAGTGCTTTCATCTCCATACCACTCCGTTACATGACCCGGCAATATGGCTTGTTGAATCGAGCGAAGCCAGGATATGGTGACTTTATTGCCCAGAGCTGGGGGAATTTCTCGATCCTGGATCGTTGTTCGAGGAAGAACGTTACCCAGACCATCAAATGCTTCAGCATACCAATATAGACGGTATGAAGGACATCAGGTACTATAATAGTCGTCAGAGAGATGCATTTTATATTCCAGAAGACGCCTTCTGAAGTTGCAACTGCGAGATCATCCAGATGTTGTCTTGCTTCCCGTCTCACAGTCTCATCTCCCTGAGTTGGGAATATGATCTTTTGGAAGTACAGCTGATAGTCTCTGAACTGTCATGACGATGAATTCCCTGCTGCGAAAGACAATTTCTGTGCTTCGCACACGGGGCAATGGGGCTGTTTGATCGACTGCAAGTCAATGTATTTGAAGTAGTCAGCCATCCATTCACAGATGACAGGATAACATTGCCCCATCCGACAGTGCACACAAACCATAATCATTCCAGTGTTGAAAGGGCATGGAGAGAGCGAAAAGTGAGCTCGAAGTGATTCCTTGAAACCTGTCGATTGTGGATTTGTTGTTCCTACACGGCAGTTGTTTTCAATGCCCTGTAAAGTGATATTTCTGAGGAATGTGAAGAAGGGCAACAAGGATGGTTGCAAGATTCGAAGGTTTTGATTGGATCATGGAGTCGATGATTCCGAGACTCAAATTTACTGACCATTTGTTCTTGTAGCCCCAATAGTTCGTAAGGTGTATTTGATCTGAACTACGAGATAATGGCACAATCGTAGCTCGAAGGTGCTGCCGTAGCAATTGAACCGGTCTAAATCGACATAACTATGACGAAATTCAAATAACGTACATGTTCATTCCACCAGCAGTCACTCGATTTCACCCCTGAGTGGATACGTTCCTCAGGATTATTGAATTCCATTGCTGGACCATACGACACATATTCCCAGAACGCAGGCTATTGAATGAGGAACTCAACAGATTGAACACGATTGCAGCAGAAGAAACGTGTGTAATCATCGTCACAAAGGTTGTTTGAAACGGCCGAACGATGGTAACTCACTTTGCCCGATTTCCATGAGTCGATGCCCACTGTGCAGGAAGTTTCGTTCAACCTTTCGAACAATGCGTGGGAAGTAGTGAAGTTGCTGATAGTTGCCATTGTGAGGTTCCTGTAAATCTCGTTGATAGTAGCTCCACTCAAGTTGTGCTTGAGGCATCAGTGCGCAAATCACTACTCCTCCTCCCAAGAAAATAGTAACCATAGATCAATTCCACCGTCGAAGATGTCAAAGTACTTGGTACTAATGGGTTTTCCAGCTCCATGGTTGTCCAAGTGTGGAGAACCATAAACATCTTTGTGAACTGGAGGATGCTGTGATTCTGTACACACATTTTCGCTGTCGGCATCAGTATCACTGGAATTATTGTCAACGAACCTGCGGAGTATCCCGAACCTGACCAAGACGAAACATCAAATGAGGCTCTCCCGCACCAGCCTGGCAGTAATAAATGCTCCTTGCCTCCTGCACCTCCTCCTCAAATGGCCTTGCTATTTTGTCCTCTGCCAGGCGAAGTTCGTCATTTGAAGTGTTGGCTCACAAAGTTTTATGCGGATCATTTGGATATTTTCTACATGTATTCAGAAATCGGCAACAATGAGCAGACAGAAATGCAGCTCAAATTCCAAGATTCGCCAAATCCCTCTGTATTTGTAACTACACCCTATGTGGCTGGGACGGGCCTAAATCTCACAGCAGCAAACCAGGCGGTAATGTCTCAGAAGTTCTGGGTATTGAATGAACAGCGGGAGGCAATTCCATGGGTTGTCCGGCTGGGGCAAAACAGAGTTCCACACACATGACTATTCAACACTGGACCCAATGGCTATAATAACAGAGCAAGTGATCTCCACCAGCCCTCTGGAGTGGCTCAAATGAGAGTTCTGCATGGTGTGATGAGCCGACCGAACATCACAACGAAGGTGATATACCGGCTTCTGGAGTGTTGGCCGGACCATGTGAAGCAGTGTATGGAGCGTGGAGATCTTGTGTAGTCAGACGGTGAGGATGAATGCTTACTATCAGGGCAGTGAAATCAAGGTATGCCTCGTTAATCATTCAACCAACACACTCTCACCGACGGATGCAAAATGGTCAATTGGTATGGAGAATAAGGCGCAATTGAGGAGTCCGGGAGGATTGGTTGGAGTTCAATTCCATTTCGTGTTAGTCGATTATTGTGATGAATACGAGATGATTTCAATGGGAAACAGATATCTGGTAACCTGAATCATAGCCTCAATTGGATGAACCAATATGTGATGAAAAGCAGATGCGCCGGTTTAATGGAGGACTAAGTGAAATTTCGCAGTGCCGTATATTCTCTTGTGAGAATCTGTTGAAGCTGCAGCCACTAGACATCATCATTCTATATTGTCCGTATGGGATTGTGGAACCGAAATCTGGGAACGAGCTTCGTGTTTTCAGCTGCGTCTTAACCTCCGAGTTTGATACCGATTACTAGTTGCTTGTCTATTACAGGCGCAACGGATAATAGAGTCACAAAAGGATTTGGGATATTCTCTGAATCAACAATGTTGAATAATTCACAGTCGATTGCTCAAGAGAATTGCTGTCAACTTCTCGACTCGACTCTCCTGAGACTGATCCAGTACTGTATTGTATCTCTCTAATCATCCTGGGATAGAAAGACTGTCCAAGCGATATCCAGATAATGTATCGTATCCTAAGACACGGCTCGCGTATTCCAGGCTTAGCCGAAGATTACAGCCAAGTATTCTCTCGCACACGAATGAAGTTCAGGCACACCTCAGATCCACTCTCCTGTCGAGTGTGATGGTCTCAGATTTGGCACCTCACGTATGTTCTATTCAAAGGCCAATTTCGACAATGCAGGCACTCAATATTCACACATGATCCCACTCCAGGCACTCCTCGGAACCGTGAATACCCACATTGCATTACCTTTGAATCTGTAGCTGACAGCACACAGACTGTCATCTGTCAGACATGAAACTTTTAGGTGCAGACGCGACTCATCCCGCTCCAACCCAGCTTAATATCTGAATCTATGCTCAATCAGTATGTGAAGGCCGCCGCTTAACTGCCATAACTGTCATCCTCCGTGCCAACCTATCCTTTGGAGGAAGGTGTCCACAACACGCTTCCCGTTGATGCACCGCCCTTGGGGATAAGTAACCACACATTACTGGATGGTGACTCAGAAGTGCGTTCGGACCATAAATTACGAAGATCCTACAACAGCTTCTGTCGTTCGGGCTCTACAATCGAGCTGCTGTTTGAGAGAGTGAACCTCAATTGACAGCTTCTGTTCAGCAATTCTGCAGATAACCGGCAACTCCCTCTCACTTGTATACCACACTTCCTCGAATAGTCTTAAATTCACAACACTTCTAAAGCAGACTTAACTACATTTTAACTAACCTGTATGTTTGGGGCGCCAAAAACCACATCTTAAAATAGATTATGTGAACTGATTTCCATCAATAGAGCTTGAAGAGATAGAATCTGAATACCAGTCTCTGCTCAGCAGCTCAATAAGTGACCGGCAAGCTACCGCCCACCGCATATCTTGAAAACCTGAAGTTTGTGACAAATCATACACAGACGATATCTGATTCCTGCCCATGTCCAATCCCAAGAATGCATGAGGTACAAATTGTGATGAAAGCTCGAGTTAAGTAAAGGCAGTTTCTGAGAGTGCAAGTAATTGTCAAATTTAGGCGAGCCTACAATCCCAGCCATTACATTACATTGGATCCTGTATGCCGACTCAATGCTCACTGCATCTCAATTGGCCGCAACTGCATGCTGTTATTCATCTTTCCGCTGTCAGATGAAGCCTCATGACGCATTCATATCGTTCTTATGCGGTGTTTTAAACCTGAATATTTATGTTAAGTCAACATTGTAGCATTGAGACTCATATTGAGTTTGTGATTAATGATGCAGTGTGTACAGGATATTATGCGCAACATCTTACTGTCAGTGGCTATTTATGACCCACTCGCTAGCAATCTTGGCATTGATGACAACTGAAATCAATTAGATTACCCCTGAATCTTCATCATACCTTTACCGTTCTTTCTTGATGTTGAATCTCTCCTTTGTAAACTCCAATCCTCCATCTTCTCTTACACTGACTGCATACATATTGTGATCCTGCAGACTGGGTCTGCTGAAAGTGAAGATCTGCACACAACATTGCCTAATCGACTGCTAACTTTGCTGCAAAATCCTAAAACAACACAATATCATGAAATAAGTTGTCCATCTGACTGGTATACCGCATTCGGAGATTCATCTTTATCCACTATCTACCACAAACTCCGTTTGAACCCATGTTTTTGTAACTGTTGCCACTTGCCAAGGCCCCAACTCTATCCTCCGTCCAAGTCTTGCAAGATCCAACACACCGACAATTCTGTGCCACGCGGTCACCGCTCATATGCTCAAATTTGAGGCATAATGAACTACCTTCGGCAGAGTAATATGCAGGGGCAATAATCATTAACCTATTTCTCAGTATTCCATATGTCCGGTCCTGAGAGTTGGATAGTGATACAACCCTGTCAATGTCTCGAGTTCTTCAGGTGGGTCTGGTTCACTTCTAGGTATGTTCGCTGAAATCAACCTCCGATTCTTGCATCAATGGTGTCCTTGAATACGAGTGCTAACATTTGGGAATTGGGGGCATCAAGAATCCATCTAATCCGGTGCACCTGACGTTTCCTCAATCGCAACAAACTAGCAGCAACAATATAAATATGATCCGCTGACATGACTTGCGGACTCTTTCTGAACTTGCCTCCAATTGCATGCTCCTCAGCGGAGCGTTACTTGTGCCAGGCCCACGTCGAATTTCATCCTCTTCCACAGCGTGTTACTTTGTTGCCCTGTTTCACCGTTAATCTATTGAACTTCCTACTATATTCACCCCTATATACTTCTCTCTATATTCCCAATTTCACTTCATTAATCATGGAACCCACGGTCAGCCAGGTGAGGAATCACTATTCACAGCTAGTGTTAGCAACGGTTCCGTTTTCGGACTGTTTCTATTATAGCAGTTCCATGAAAACCCGGACCTGGCCGGTTCGGTCCGGGTTTGTACAAAACGGTTCCCTCAACCAAGTCCACAAATATTCATCCGATAATTTAGTGTTTGGTACGTGAAATATGCAGCTGCTGACGGCGCATCTTTTGGTTGTCTCCGATTTTTGATATCTTTAAAACTCAGCAAGCGGCTT
>Ga0307512_10000647_pt1 | contig 51379 bp, 50 predicted proteins | sample 14_EM_MG_FD_200267 | JGI IMG/M metagenome (GOLD analysis project Ga0307512, IMG submission 200267) | Populus trichocarpa ectomycorrhiza microbial communities from riparian zone in the Pacific Northwest, United States - 14_EM | ecosystem: Host-associated > Plants > Roots > Unclassified | place...
TCCCCCCCTCCCCGCCTCTCTAACAGCCCACAGTTCTCCGTCTACTCCGCGGGCATCTACTCCGCCACAATCCTCAACCAAGTCGCCGGCTCCGACAACATGATCACCGCCTTCGGCTGGAACGTAGTCCTAAACCTCTTCTACATCCCGGGAAGCTTCCTCGGCTGTTTCGCCAGCGACTGGATCGGGCCACGCTACTGCCTAATCCTCGGGCTGGTCCTGCAAGCAATCTCCGGCTTCCTCATGACCGGCTTCTACGGCACCCTCGCAACCGCAAACCACATCGCCGCCTTCGTCGTGATCTACGGCCTATTCCTAACCTTCGGCGAGCTGGGCGCCGGCGACAACGTCGGCGTCATCGCCTCCAAGACCTGCGCCACCCCGATCCGCGGCCAGTACTACGGCATCGCCGCCGCAACCGGGAAGGTCGGCGCCTTCGTCGGCACGTACGTATTCCCCATCATCATCCGGAACGCGGGCGGAAGCGAAACGACCAGGGGGAACCAGGCGCCGTTCTGGGTGAGTAGCTGTCTGTGCGTGCTTTCGGCGGGCCTGGCCATGTTGCTGCCCCACATCGGCCAGGATACTATCCAGAAGGAGGATCGGGAGTTTAGACGGTATCTGGAAGAGAGTGGGTGGGATGTGAGCCAGCTGGGGTTGAGGACGGCGGATGTGGAGGAGGTTGCGAGCGGGCTGGAGGGGAAGACGAGTTGATGTGGTGTTGTAAATTATTACGTGATAATTCCTGTGAGGTTCTGGAAATTTAGAGATACCTGCTTTACATGTGCATAAAATCGAATTTTTTTTTTTACTAAACTTCCAGCTTCTGTCCATATTGCTGGATGATAAACCGGACGTTGAGGTACAGTTTTTGAACAGTCGCGTTTTGGGACAAGTCGTGAACACGGCTACAGAGCTCTCTATCTCACTTTCGGCTAGGTCAACCTTGATGGAAATGCATATAAATAGCTAGTGGACTAGCGGACTGTAGTAGGCAGGCTAGGCCTTTCGACATGACCGCCTGGTCGGCTACACAAATACGATACCGAATTTATTAGTACGGGGCGTACCGAGAGCCATGATCAGTGTGAAGCAGTAGCAATTCAAATCCTATCAACTCAACGCTGCCGCTTGGTAGAGGCCATGAAGCAAGCCAGAAAAGAGGCGTCACCCACTCTCTCCGCTCTATTGTCCGTACCAGGCCTATTCCCGCAACAAGGGTAGATGGGTTATTTTACACACTAGATATGTGCTCCAGTCTTCTCGCAGCCTTATTCGTTTAACAATCTCATAAGAAACACCAAGTTCACAGTAAAAGACACCGAATGACCAGCCCAATCAATATGTACGATCCACAAAGCTGTATATAATACAAACAATAAACAAATAAACGCAAAAGCGGAAAGTAAAAAAACCCTTCACCCATGAGCCCATGACAATCATCCAGACATCCAGTATAAGCAAAAGAAAAAACCCACCCGCCCACACCAACGAAAACCCCCTCAAGACCCCAAGACAAACCCCTCTCCCAAGATATAAGATAGAACCTCCAATCCCAATCCCAATTACTCACTCCTCAATACTTTTCCCATTGATAAAATAAGCCGTAGTCATAAACAGAAGCAAACACCTGCCTTCCAAAGTTCGCTCCGGGTAGTAATCCAGATACAAAGAAGAAAAAGCACAAGAGAATCAGTCCCAACCAAACTCATACAACAAATAAACTAAGAGGACGCTGCAACTGCAATCTGTTGAAGCGGGGCGCGATCGGCACGGCCTAGGAGCTCGACAGGACGGGTGGAGCGGTTCACAATCCCCCCCGTAACAGGTAATCTAGTGGACTGCATGAGGTACTGGTCGACCTCACGAGCACATTGGCGACCCTCATTAATTCCCCTAATTGTATATTAGCAAAGACCTGTTGATATATAAGATAAGGTTACTCACCAAACAATCAAACTCTGTCCTCTTCTACAATCTCCCGCAGCAAAGATGCCAGGTTCAGAAGTCGCATATTGTCCAGCTGCAGTCTTGACATTTGAGCGTGGATCACGGTCAAGATCGCCCAAAGCCTTGTCCTCAGGACCCAAGAAACCCATGGAAAGCAATACCATATCGGCAGGGAAGAATTGCTCAGAACCTTCAACTTGCTTCATGTCCCAACCGCCGCGTTGGCTTCGTTGCCATTCAACGCGGACAGTGTTGATACCCTTGACGTTTCCATTACCGTCGCTAACAAACTCCTTGCTCATAACGCAGTATTCGCGGGGATCACGACCGTACTTAGCCTGAACCTCAGAGTGACCATAGTCAACACGGAAAATCTTAGGCCACTGCGGCCAAGGGTTGTCACGGGCACGCTCAGAAGGAGGTTGAGGCAAAAGCTCGAAGTTGACCACAGATTTGGCTCCATGGCGAACCGCAGTACCGATACAGTCGTTTCCGGTATCGCCACCACCGATGACAACAACATCCTTGTCTTTGGCGGAGATGTACTTCCCATCCTGGAGGTTGGAGTCAAGAAGGTCCTTAGTGTTGGCGTGAAGGAAAGTCATGGCGAAGTCGATGCCCTTGAGTTCACGACCTGGGATAGGAAGGTTGCGCGGAACGGTTGCTCCAGTGGCGACGATAACCGCGTCATTCTCTTCCCTGAGAGCGGACAGCTGGATGTCTTCTCCAACATGCGTGTTGGTCTTGAAAACAATGCCTTCCGCAGTCATGAGGTCGATACGGCGTTGAAGGACACCCTTGTCGAGCTTCATGTTGGGAATACCGTACATCATAAGACCACCAACACGGTCGTGACGCTCATAGACGGTAACGCTGTGGCCGGCCTTGTTCAACTGATTTGCGGCAGCCATTCCTGCAGGTCCAGAGCCGATGATAGCGATCTTCTTTCCAGTTCGGCTCTTTGGAGGTTTTGCAACGACCCAGCCTTCTTCGAAACCGCGGTCAATAATAGCACACTCTATGCTCTTGATACCGACTGGGTCTTCATTGATGCCAAGGACGCAAGAACCCTCGCAGGGAGCGGGACAGACTCGACCAGTAACTTCGGGGAAGTCGTTTGTAGCAAGAAGAGCGAACAAAGCGTCCTTCCACTTGTTCTGGAAGACCAATGTGTTCCATTTGGGGATGACATTGGAGATGGGGCAACCAGTGTCACTCTGACAGAATGGAACACCACAATCCATGCAACGAGCCGACTGGTACTTGAGCTCATCGACGTCTAGTCTCCGAGAGAGCTCTTGCCAATCCTTGGTACGAGACTTGGGGTTCCTGTACTTCTCGGTCTTGCGGTCGTAGAGCATGAATCCCTTTGTCTTGTTGAGAACCAAGGTGGACTTCTTTTTCTGTGCTTTGGTATCCGGGATACTGTCTTCCAAGTCGGTCATGCTGGCTTCATGCTTGTGCTCCGTCTTCTCGGTGTCAACGCTTTGAGTCTCGTGCTCCGGCATCGCATGGGGGAAACCTCTGGCTTGCGCTGCCTTCGCGGCCTCAGCCTCAAGGGTTCGCTTGTAGTCGGTCGGGAGAACCTTGACAAATCGTGTGAGGGCTCTTCTGAAGTCCAGGAGAACTCTCTTCGCAATCTCGGAGCCAGTATAGTGGTAGTGGTCCTCAATGAGCCCACGCACCCAAGCAATCTCAAGGGGATCGGAAAGACCAGAGAGCTCAACCATCTCCATGTTAACTTTGCCGGGGAAGTTTTGCTTGAAGTCGAGAACATATGCAATACCTCCCGACATACCAGCACCAAAGTTGCGACCAGTTTCTCCAAGAATGACCACACGACCTCCTGTCATGTACTCGCAGCCGTGATCACCAACACCTTCGACAACAGCAATAGCACCAGAGTTCCTGACAGCAAAACGCTCGGCAGCAATACCATTGAAGTATGCCGAACCGGAAGTTGCACCATAGAGACAGACGTTACCAACGATGATGTTCTCTTCGGCCTGGTAAGTAGCGTTCCGGGGAGGATAAATGGCGATGCGGCCACCAGAGAGACCCTTTCCGACATAGTCGTTGGCGTCACCCTCAAGTTCCAGCGTGACACCGGGTGCAAGGAAAGCACCGAATGACTGCCCGGCGGAACCTGTCAGACTGACATGAACAGAGTCTTCTGCTAGCCCATTCTCTCCCTTCGCTTTGCTGATCTTGTAGGAGAGCGTGGCACCAAGCGCGCGGTCGGTGTTCACAATTTCAGCATCAATACGGCTAGGAATGCCTTTGGCGATCGTGTCTTCGGCTTCTTCGATGAGTTTATTGTCCAACCTGACATGGAGACGATGATCTTGCTTCCTAACGTTGAAAGTAGCAACACCAGGACGGAGCGTGTGTGCAGGCGTGAGGATACGGCTGAGATCAAGGTTCTTGGTCTTCTCAGTCAACAGATCCTTGCGAACGAAAAGCTTCTCCGAGTGTCCAACCATCTCGTTGATAGTGCGGAAACCCAATTTGGCCATAATTGAACGGAGCTCATTGGCGACATAGTAGAAGAAGTTGATCACTTGCTCAGGTGTACCTGTAAATTTCTTGCGGAGCTCTGGGTCCTGGGTGGCGATACCAACAGGGCAGGTGTTCAAATGGCACTTTCTCATCATAATACATCCCATGGCGATCAAAGGAGTGGTGGCGAAACCATATTCTTCGGCACCTAGCAAGCAAGCAATCGCGACATCACGCCCCGTTCTCAGCTGACCGTCAGTTTCGACGACGACACGTCCACGCAGATCATTGAGAACCAAGGTCTGATGAGTCTCGGCAAGACCAAGCTCCCAAGGTACACCGGCGTACTTGATACCAGTCCATCGCGAAGCACCAGTTCCACCATCGTGGCCAGAGATCAGGATATGATCCGCCTTAGCCTTTGCGACACCAGATGCGACGATACCGACACCAGTCTCAGACACAAGTTTGACGGAAACTCGCGCACGGGGATTTGAGCACTTGAGGTCGTAGATGAGCTGCTTCAAGTCTTCAATTGAGTAGATATCATGATGGGGGGGAGGTGAAATGAGACCGACACCGGGCGTAGAATGACGTGTTTTCGCAATAGACTGCGAAACCTTGTGCCCGGGGAGTTCTCCTCCTTCACCAGGCTTCGCACCTTGTGCCATCTTAATTTGAAGTTGGTCGGCGTCGGCAAGGTAGTTGGATGTGACACCAAAGCGTCCAGATGCAACCTGCTTGATGGCGGATCTCATGGCATCTCCATTCTCCATGACGCGGCTTCTCTCGGGATCTTCTCCACCTTCACCCGTGTTGGACTTTCCGCCTAATCTGTTCATAGCAATTGCCAAAGTAGAGTGAGATTCCATGGAAATGGATCCGTAAGACATGGCTCCGGTACAGAAGCGGCGAACGATCTCCGTCCAAGGTTCGACCTCGTCGATGTGGATCTCTCTCGACGATTTGTAGTCAAAATCTAGCACACCTCGGAGTGTACATTTCTTGATCTGTTCATATGCAGACAAAGAGTATGCTTCATAGGACTTGTCGTTCTTTGACCGAACGGCATCTTGAATGTTGGCAATACTGACAGGGTCGTTAATGTGGGCCTCGCCACCATCACGCCAGTGGTACTCCCCAGTTTCGGGAAGTCCAGGGACTGAGATAATCTCTCGCGATGGATATCCCCGTTCGTGGAAGGCGAAGGCGTCCTCGGCGATGTAGTCGAATGTGATACCCTTGATACGACACGCTGTCCCAGCGAAACATCGATCCACAACAGAATCGTCGACACCAAGCGCTTCGAAAATCTGAGCGCCTTTGTAACTCTGCAGCGTGGAGATGCCCATCTTGCTCATAACCTTCAAGATACCTCCGTCACACGAATGCTGATAGTTCTCAACGATCTTCTGGTTTGTAAGGCCCCCCCGAATCAATCTTTCTCGGTTCATCTTTAAGATGCATTCCAAGGCAAGGTAAGGACAGACGGCATCAGCACCATAGCCCACGAGAACACACAGATGATGAACCTCCCGAGCCTCCGCAGTCTCTACGACAATTGCAACCTTTGAACGGAGTCTGTTGCGAACAAGATGATGATGGACTGCTCCGCAGGCAACAAGAGCGGATACGGGAACGCGGTCGGCAGAGGTATTGCGGTCAGATAGAATGATAATTTTAGCTTCCTGTTCGAGGGCCTCGCTGGCTTGAGTGCAAATGGAGTCTAGAGCATTGGTGTACCCTGCAATACCGTGTGATTTGGGGAAAGTGATGTCAATCTTTTGAACACTCCACGATTTGTGGACCTCCTGAATTCGGTTCATTGCATTGAATTCCTCTAGAGAGAGGACTGGTGAGGGGATGAGTAAGCGGTGGCATTGAGAAGGGTTAATTTCTAATAGGTTGCCCTGGGGCCCGACATAACATTCCAAGGACATGACTATGGCCTCACGGATAGGATCAATTGGCGGGTTGGTGACTTGGGCGAAAAGTTGCCTGAAATAGTCGTACAAAAGACGTGGTTGGTTTGCGAGGCATGCCAGGGGGCCATCGTTACCCATGGAACCAAGGGCTTCCTTCGAATCCGCTGCCTATACAATAGAGGTTCATTAAATGCTGTTTTTTTTATCGTTTGCCTGGGCGTAGACTTCAGGATTTGTGGCTTACCATAGGACCTAGCAGCAGGGTTACCTGTTCATAAGAATATCCAAAGGCAAGCAAACGGTTATCGCTTTGCAGTCGGACATCATCGAGAGGGGCATCAATGGTCACACCACTACTCTTCAACTCTACTTGAATTTTATCCAAAGTGAGCAACTGATCGTCCGCCCACGATCTAAAATCGAAACGAGACGAAACCTGCGACTTCAGCTCTCTGTCATCGACAATACGCCCCTCCACCGTATCAACCAGGAGCATTCGACCGGGCTGGAGTCTGCCCTTCTGAACGATCTTCTCAGACGGTATCAAGATAGCCCCAACCTCGGACGCGCAAATAATACGATCATCGTCGGTCACGTAGAATCTACATGGTCTTAGACCGTTTCGGTCCAGGTTGGCACCACAGTAACGTCCGTCTGCGAATGTGAAAAGTGCGGGACCATCCCATGGTTCCATCAAACATGCGGCCCACTCGTAAAACGCGGCCTTCTTAGGGTCCAGATCGACGTTATCTTGCCATGCTTCGGGAACCATCATCATGATGGCTTCTGGTAGGGACATTACACCGTTGATAACGAGGAGCTCCAGCACGTTGTCAAAAGCGGCAGAATCAGAACCTCCGTCTTCAATAATTGGGTATAGTCTCTCTAGCTCTTCGCCAAAGAATGTAGACTTCATGACACCCTCACGTGCCCTCATCCAATTCTTGTTACCACGCAGTGTATTTATTTCACCTATCGCAGTGTTAGCAATTGTCCGCCGGTATAGTACACGACCTGGGATCCTTGCCATTGTGAGCAGCCAATCGCAACGGCTGAGCACGATCCCAACTGGGGAATGTGTTTGTTGAGAAGCGAGAATGGACCAGGGCAAAGTACACCTCGAAATCAACATTCACCAGGTCATGGTAGTAGGTGTAAACTTGTACCGGAGCCAACTGTCCTTTGTACACAATGTTCTTATTCGAGAGGGAACAAATGTAGTACCAATTGGACAAGCCAATCTCTCGCGTGCTGACTTTCCGTAGGATGTATAACTGTTTTTCGAAGTTCTTTTCGTCAAAGGTCTCGGGGTCCGTCGAGGCGGGCTCGTTTCCATCGCCGTATCGAGATCTCAAAACCACAAAAGGCTGGAGAATCTTAGGCTCTCGCGACAACGCCGCAGGCCCCAGAAGCGAGCTGTCGTGTGGTACATCTCGCCAGTGAAGAACTCGTAGGCCCAAAGAGTCGGCAATTTCTTCAAATTTCAGTTTGCGTTCCTTGAGTGTTTCTTCGTCAGGTTTAAAAAATAAATTCCCGACAGCGTATTGACCCTGTGGGGGCAGCCTAATCCCTGTCTGCCCTCGCAATTCTTTGACGAAGAATTTGTGGGGGATTGACGTCATAACTCCGGCGCCGTCACCGTCGCGAGCATCGGAACCCACGGCGCCTCGATGGGTCATGTTGCACAGTAGACTTCGTGCATCGCTCAGGATCTTGTGGCTCGCTATACCTTTGATATTCCTATTTTTCATGTCAGTCCCCATATAAACCAGAAATTGAATTGTAGGAAGCTCACGCTGCGAAGCCTACACCGCAAGCATCCTTCTCTAGCTCCGGATCATACAGACCCTGCTTCAGCGGTAAAGTGCCTGCCCATGATTTGTTCTCGGGAGTCTCCTGGTAATTAAAGACATTTGTAATCTCTTCTAGTTCAGTTTCGAAGTCGTAAATCGGGTCCATTTGTATCTAGGGACCGATTGGGGATGTGGATGGAGACTTTCTTTGTCTTTTGAAGTGGGATCCAATCGCCGGTCACTCGCGGAACTGGAATATGTGATGGTTGCGAAGCTGTGGCTACTGCCCCTCCTGTCGACTTCTTCCGCCGCCTGTAAATTAGAAACTGTCAATGAGCTGTCCTATGTCGAATATAACGTTCAATGGCGTGGATCCCCGCCCTCTCGACGATACACCAGTTGTTTGTTTGTACAGTGGAAGCAGTCACTCACTTGATGCACGGTTGGTAATTGGAAGAGTAGGATTTCCTGAGCAAAGTAGGAGAAACAAGTATAAATGAGGGAGGACACCGGCGGAGAAGTACGGAAGACCAGAGTTCAAATTCTCGGAAACTGAGACGACAGCTACTTAGGCTTGGGAGTGAACGTAGTTTAGGCTTCTCGGGAAGTTATTATCGCGGGGCACGCTGCCAAAGCTATGGCACGTGTCGGGGCTCCCGTAAATGAATTCGTATAGTGATTTTTCTTAGACCCCGCAATGTGGAGGGGCAGAGGAGCGACGGGTGCGTCGAGGTGTGGTAGTAGCGGGGTTAACGGTTGCTGCGATAACGTCAAGCAATTAGCAACTGCGCTGTTGGAGCCACCGATAAGGGTATGTAGCGACAAATCGCCAGTGCAACAGACTATAGCGAACTACAGCAGCGTTGCAGACTCGGCGTTACAGATATGCAGTCCGGCAATGGGCGGGGAAGTTGGGATGAGGAGAAGGGAGGCGGGTGAAGGAGAATGATGCCAGGTCCCAAGCAGTGAATCCTAAGCAATCCAAGTTTCCGGTGCATACCTTATTTATTAACCGAAGAGGGCCCAATCGATTAATGACTGTGCAGGGACGACGACAGCTGGATTTTTGGAGAGAGGGTGCAAAAGGTTGTAAAAGAGACGGAGGGGGCTCAAACAAACTTTATACCTCCAGAACAAAGGTCCAACGGTCGACTTGAGGAGCAAACTGGTGCCGGTGGAGATGTGATGGTGGGGTGGTGGAGGAAGATATCAGGGCACGAACAGCGCGGGAAAGGCTGGTGGGGATGGATATATTGCGTGTGTGTGTGGTGGTGGGTGCTGGCGGGTCCCAGAATCACTTTATTTTTCATGCGGATCTGATCTCAAATGGTTGTACAGCGAGGGTACGGCGTGCTTGCTTGGTTTGCTTTTGCCCCTCTCTCGCCAAACAAAGCACCACTCAGAAAGACGCCGTTTCAAGACAGGCAGATTCTACGCTATATTGGCGTCAGGGTTCATTGTGCACAGACACTTACCCCACGCTTGCCTCGCCCTCCAACCATTTCGGATGTTAAAGCGCACAGGCAAGCAGAAGGCAACGGGAATGCTGCCACCTCGTGTAACTCTGGACACCGCACCCGCCCTCCCAGTGGCCGCCCTAAGCAATACACGGCCAATGCCGTACAACCCATCGATAAGGAAATATACCTTCCACCTCCTCGCCGAGAACTGTGAATGCCATTCCGATTACCGGCTCTCTATTCGACCCTCAGCTCATGGAACTTCTCGCCCGGTTCTCTTCGGCCGCTCGCTGGTGAGTGTGAGTGGTGTAGCACATGACCGAGAAAAAATTCCAATAAAAAGTTCCCGACCAATGCGTCTGACTTCATCGACGGGTGAATTCGGGTGCATATATCTGCACGATCTTCCTCTATTTTCCAATCAACCAGTCCAAGGGATGTGCCAAATGCATTAGGTACTCAGATAAATTCCAAGGGATGGCGCCAAAAATTTTGTGTCTCCTCTGAGGAAAGAGTCAGACTAACGAAACGAGTGTTCGCCGACGTCTTCAGCACAATCATACAATACAGTACCACCACCACCACGAGCTGGTTACGAGCTTACGGATAGGGCTTCCCCCGCTCAGCAGCCCCATGGATCCTTCTTCCTACATTGGTCATCTTAGCCCTCGGCATCCAGTCTGGAAGAACCGACAATTCGAACGTGGGGTTCTGAGACCCCGCCACTAGTCCAGGCTCCCCAACATACAATCGGCCGTATGTGCCGAGTATTACAGAGTCGATATGGCATCTCCGGAAACCGTACTCTACACCCGACATATCCTATTACTAAATTTACTATTGGATATTCGGGAGTTCCTCGGAGATGGACGGGCGTTCCTTATAGGTGTCTCGTCGACATGCAGTGAGTCGCGTGCTGCGTCCCCGGACGAAAAAGAAATGGACTAATGAGCCGGCACTCAGATTCGAACTTTAGCATTAAATCTCCGTACTGTTGCCGCTACTGGATTCGAATGCAGATGCAGGTGGGTGGTATCGTGAAAGGAAGGAACAAACAATCGCACCCCGCGTGATTGGATCCGGAAGGGAATACACCGGAAGGGCTCCGTCACCGTAGTTGAGATTCAATGCCAACTCCCTCGCCCAAGGATTCGGACCAACCGTCAACTTATATGTTCCTGAGCGATTACAAGCTTTGCCCCCTTCCAGAACACCGGCCGCAGTGCGCCCGGCCGCCACAAAATTTAGACTGCATGCAGCAGAGGGTCGTACAGAATGTGGGGTACACATCAACCATCGCAAACGAGAGTGTGGGCTCCGAGCGAATCCAAAATCCAGTTTTAAGAATTCTCGCAGATCTGACCTGCCCAATCAACAACACGACTGTCGATCTACAGCAGTTGCGCGGCAAATAGTGAGATTTTTCCGCTCCACTCTCCGTTAGAGAGTGTGGGTACAATTGTGTGGTTTTCTTTTTAAAAAATCCTCAATTTGGTGTTCGCTCGAGGCTCCTACCAATGATATGATTCAATTTCTTTGATATTCGGCTTTTGCAGTGACATGGAGGGATTACTTACGTGGAGGGATTATATACATTGCTGTTCAAGTGCCGCATCAAATGACTGCTCGCTGCATTTGGACTGGACTTCGAAACAGTGTCTACCAACAGAATATACACGTGGGGAGCCCACTAATATAATTAGCTGGAGAACCCCGATGACCTGGTTCCAGGTCCCGAGATCGTCGTCACGTCAACTAGAGCAGAGCTTTCTGCACTCGAGTGTCTTCATGATCTGCAACCACTCTACAGGTAACTAGATATCAGGTGAATTAGATCTACTCTTCCGGGCTCATCTTATCAATGCTCAGGCAGCCACCTGTACTACATAATATATATTCGACTCAAATTGTAGCAACTTCCAATTTTTGAGCTTTGTACAGATGTCACCACCAACGGAACCTATGCCTCGGTTCTTCGGCACGGAAATCTCCGCATTATCTATATCTCTCCAGATTCTAATCAGTTACCCCGGATTTCCACTTTCGCCTCCATTCTCAACACCACGTCACGATGAGCAGCTTGCAGCCGTACACACCCAACCCGGACCCAGACGCGATGGCGAAGGTGCAGCACATCTGGGACTGGTATTTCGCCGTGGCCGAAGCGCGGGGACTGCCGGACTTGGTTGATTATCGGATGATGAGGGATTTGAAGCTTATTGATGCGAGGCCCGAGGGTCGTTCCGTGTGGTCGCTCACTATCCCGAGGTATCTTTGCAATCTTAATTGTATGCCAACCGTCCTGCGCAATGGAAGGCAAAGACTCTCATCAGCTGATTGGACCCACAGTGTCGTTACATGGCGGAGGAGCGGCGGTGCTGCTTGACAGTATGTTCCCACAACTCGTGCGTCCTCCCGCGAGTAATAGCTAACGAAGTCCAGTGTGTACCATGTCCGCTCTCGGCCCCCTTGCAAATCATAAGTACTGGGTGTGCGTCTAACCGCCGTCTCCGCCTCTCGTACTTTCCTAACACCCACACCCGCAGCTTCTTAGGCGGCGTAACACGCTCTCTGTAACCCCCCCTTCACTTCCTCGCATCCCCTGCTAATACGGCAAGTTCGATAACCTACATCCGCGACTGTCCCGAAGGCACGCCGGTGATCATTGACTCAACTGTGGTCCAGGCGGGGCGAACAATGGCGTTGATCAGAGGCGAGATCAAAAGCCCGGATGGAAAGATCGTATATGTAGTAGTTGACCATAATAAGGCGAATGTTGGCCCGCCGCCGGATATGATGGAGTATGAGCCCGAGCCCAGATCTCAGCTCATGCCGTCGTTTAGACTGGGGGATTTCGATTCGAAACTTTAGATGGGATGGATAGAATGATACCCCGAGTGTATGTAGAATTTTTGCATATAGGGTAGTAATTAACGATGAAGTGGTGAGAGATAGTGATGCTAATTCCACCACCACCACCACCACCACCACCATCACTTCCTCTCCTCAATCACCCCCATCCCCTTCAGTGTGTCAGACGGCTATTTGTTTCACTGATACCTGCAATATCCAGGGCCGCCTAGTAGGCAGCGGCTTCACACGGGTGTCACAAATTGTATTTGTTTATGGCGCGCGCGTGCGATCATTTCGCAATCATGTCATAGCACTCGACGTATTGAAGCAGTCGATGTCTTGTTGATGCCAATATTACTTAATTTTAATCAGTATTATCCAATCTTAATCAATACTTGCCTTACGTGGGGAATCCTAGGACATGTTATTGCTTCTTCTAACAGATGTGTTTTTAGAAAGGTGGGGCGTCACGAAGGGGTAAATGGAATGTTAGGTCTTCAGTTCTAATCTCTAACCACAAACACGGCGCATTACTACTTCTACATTGTACAACGCTACATCGTATACCCATAGCTTACCGTGCCCCTCTCTTCCTCCTCAGCCTCAAGTTCTCCTTCACAAACCTTCCCACGACCCTCAGCGCCTCCTCCGCCCTCTTGTCGCCACGCTTCCGCATCCACAAGATGACGATACCCCAGAAGATAACCTCGATGACCAGATGGCGGGCAACAGCCCAGACACACCACGCCAGCCACACCCACACACGCTTTGCACGCTGCTGCCGCCGCTCCTCACGCCGCTTCTCGAGCTGCTCCCGCAGCGCCGCCACCTCCGTCATCACTCGTGATAGCGCATTCTCGACACGTCCGCGCCAGACTCGGTTACGCTCGCTAGCGTCATCATGATCGTTATCGCCGCCGTTGTCATCGTATGGGTTCGGGGATATGAACCCCAAGTTATCTTCCTCCTCGTCGTCGTCCTCGGCTCTCGGCGCTTGCGAATGCGTAGACGGAACATTGCTGCGGATCTGATCCCACACGAACTCCAGCTCTGCGATCAATTCGCGGGCTTCCACCGTATTGGATGAGGTCCGGTGCATTGTCTATCCCCCATCAGCGGTCGTCATCACTGATAAGGGAAGGCAGGGACAGGGCTACCTCGATCAGCGTCGTGATGTACCGACGCTTCGCCTCCGTCTTCGTCAGCCCCCGCTGCGCATACCATGCATCCCATTTCTCGACCTCGGCGCGCAGCTGGTCGTCGTTTGCGATGACGATATCGGGCGGTAAGAGAGTGGGTGGACGCGGCATGACGCGTTCAATGTCGCCCTCCATGCTCTGCTTGTATAGTCCATATAGCTTTAACCGCGCGTCGGGTGGCGGCCGCATGGACCCATTGCGGGGTATCTTTCGGACGGTTTGAAGGGCGTGGGCAAAGACTCGGTCTGTGTCTGCGGTTAGGGAGTACGGGAAGGGATATGGGCGAGGGGGATGGTACCAACGGAATCAGACATCTATATTTACATAAGGGCGCGGCTCAGGGAAGGCGAGGATGATGGATGCCGTGACGTTGTGGTTGAAGGTTAGTGATGATGTCGGAGTTACAGCTCTGTTGGAGCTCTGAGTTGACCGAACTGCCGCGGCTGCGGCACGTGATAGCCGGGGAGAACCGATGGACATGGGGGAATGAGATGGGGTCTGACACAGGGCGAATCCATAGCGATGAAACAGTAACGGTTTCTGGAGCCGAAAGAACAGTCCATTGGAGAAACAATATTTTCAAGTGTTCGTAGCTAGCCTAGCCAACGTTTTCAAGCGGCATAGATAAACAAAGGTACTTTATCGTAGAAAGTAAATCTTGACATCTAGCAGCTACAAATTGAAAGTTTGCAATATCTGAATACGAACCTCCACAATGCAACGGGAAGGCCTACCGGCAAAGATACCGAAAGCCTATATTTAGAGTATAGAGAGTCCTGACAAAGGCCGGCGGCCCGATTTTCTGGTCCCTGGCACTGTTTTCCGACCTTTATCGTTTTCACCAAGGCGTGTAATTTGAAACACCAACACCATTCCAGCGCTCCAATGACGTTCCAAGCGTTTAAGGGTGAGTCCAACAACACCCCAGAAAAGCGACATACGCTCATGCGCCTCGGAGCTACCTTTAGGCTCATTCATGAAGATGTTACGCGGCAAAGAGTTAGGGTTGCAGAGGGGGCTGCTGCAGACAAGGATTTGAGTGCTGCAATGCTGTATGATCTGCGGTTCAAAGATGTGTCTGCAGTGGCTGTCAAGGACCCCCACCAGCTTACCAAAGCTAGTGTGATCACTGCTGAGGAGGTAGAGAGGAGAGACAAAAAGATGCTGAAAAAGCGGCCAGGGCGGCTGCAAGGCAGAAGAAGAAAAAAAAGCAAGGTGCTACTGTAGAAGGCGCGGCCACAGGCGCGGCCAAGAGCAAGGAAAAGGAGGCCATTGACCAGAGAATATGTTGAAGGAGCTCCATATGTCTGGTCCTCAAATTATGGGTGAGGATGGGGCGGATTTTGGGGCTCTGAGGGGGAGGAGGATTCTTTTTGTTCATATTGATGATATTTTGGGTCAAGGAAGCGCTAGTATGGTAGGGAAGAGGGTTGAGGTGGTTACAAGGTCTAGGAGACGGGCAGGGCATGTTATCTACGGTTAATAAATGGCACTTGGCGGGCGGACGGTATTTCGATCATGAGAGATTACTTAGTAAAAATACGTTAGATGCGAAGGCGGTCGTAGCCGGGGACGTGAGTAAAGAGCTGCTAGAAAGGCTTTCCAACGAACACCGGCAAAAATGCAAATCGACTATAGACTGCGCTACGCGCACACGTGTAGTCTATAGTCGTCCATAGTCGGTCCATAGACATATGCGCGTGGGCCTATGGAAGTATATACACCGGCGGCTGGCAGTCGATAGACCTCAGCCAGTTCGCTGGAACTGTACACACTATGGATACTATCATTGAAAGCCTACTTGAGAGAGCCGCGCTTCTGGGGGAGTAACATTTTTCACGGCAAGCTTTGGGCCGATGGAAAACTCTGAGTTTGTGGAAGCTTGGCCGATAGGAAGTCTCAGGCAGATGTGGGTAGTGGAGTTGGTCGCTGGGATAAGCTTTGTCTAAAAGTTTATCAACGTGCTTGTAAGAGGGTGAAAGATCGAAGCTCTATTCTCTAGCTACTTAAGTACGCGATGATCGTGTTGTGTATGATCGTGGTATTCACACGATCTTGCAAATGCGCTGCAAGCCAGCAGCATAAATTGTTGTGCAAGCTGACGTCCGAGAAATTCATAACAAAAAAGGGCCCAAATAATGAGTACAGAGGCCCGATTAACGGGGGTCAAGCACCTCAAATTGGATTCGTTTTTGTCAGGACATCATTACATAGAGTAATATGTTTATCCACCTCGACGGTAATACGGGCTGAGTTGGGAATGGGACATCCGTGTTCTTTGATTCGAGAATGGAGGCACTCACTATAGACTTGTCAGCCCAGTTACATTAATGGCCAGGAGGAGATGGCTTACACAATGCTGATCATGGTTGGTGTGTACTGCAGACAAGCCCCAAATATTCCTGCATGGAATGCCTCCGACGCGATGCGTTCGCATTCTGCTTCCTTCTGTGGCTGTGAACGATACATCTTGGTGTCCTCCCAATTAATGGCAGGTATGGGGATTTGGCGGGTTTGGAGTTGATTGCATCGTGTTGGGGAGTACAAAGTGATACATCGCAACGTCATCGATCGACTCAATGCAGGCGCCATCGATCAGGTATCTTTACGCGTAAATGCCATGAAGGGTACTTCAAGACACACTCCAGGTTTGTTGTCACTCCAAAACCTTGAGGCCAAGAGTTGACTTACGATTTTACGCGCGGCGATGATGACGTTCCAAGACGGAAGACTATATAGAGATCCGAGCAATCCATCCAATCGTTATCTTCACCCAAGGAGACTCTCCATGCTGTGTGCTGCGGAATTCAAAGCTCAAAACTCGCCGCCGCCACAAGAACAGAGTTACAGATGCACACGCGCACGCACTAGCGTCACATCGGAGCAGTAACGCAGTACCTGCACCTGCATTATCTCCTGTTGTCTCGTCTCGGATGACCTCCAGCATTGTAAATATTGCTGATCTGCGTTTTAGCAGATATTTGTGAATTGGTGAGGGTTTCCGAGATTCGGAGGCGAGTACTGGTTGCTAAGTGGCCCCTGGCTCTGAAAATAAGGGTTGGCGTACTGCAAGGGGAAAAGCGCCCAGTATTTTAGCATATTTTTTTCCCTGGCATGTGTTTTCCCACTTACTCCTCGTCAGCTCAAGGTGACCCTCTGTGGGTCAAGATATACAAAACATGTAACGAGCCTTTACTGCCGAATTCAGAAACCCCATCGCACTAATGTCTCGGCTTTTTTCTCCTGAATCCTGAATCTTGCTTTATAGGGCACCCCGGACTGTGGAGCAACCGAGAACTAATCTCAGCGAGCTCCTTGTCGGGGTTTACATAACATAAGTCGTTATTCAAGATCGGGGTTGGAGCTTGGAAACGCCGACTGCTATCTACAAGCGGCACACGACCACCTTCTTCTCCTACACTAACTGCTACACCCACTACACTACACAGCCCAGCCTTACACCTAATTCTATTCGCTCGTTCATCGTATACCTCCTTTTCCTTCAATAGACGTTCCTGGTACGACAGTCAAAGAGTACATTCGCGCGACATTCATTTACTATTCACGACTTTTCTCATCGGCTTCTCACCTTTGCACGCATACACGTTCGGGCACCCCCGTTGCATACCCACGACTCGTGCGATTTCGATCCTCACCGTCTAGATTCCTTCCGGAATCCACTACACATCACATCACAATGTTGTTCAACTGGATATTACTCGGATTGACTGCGGTGGCAGTGGTCGGTGCAGCTACTATACCTGAGCCCCCTCTGATGAAGAAGCCAGATACTAAATACTTTCGTGCGTGGATCCTGCTCCTTGTTGGCGTTATCGATGATGTCGCCAAGTTGCTGCAGCGGATTGTTTTTGTGTTATGTATGTGCTAACAGCCATGTCCGATTACAGATGAACCTGGGTATGCTGGATATCGACCGAAAAAGTATTCGGGACATTGTCAACTGACGCGACGATGTGTGGAATATAGACGGAGCGATCTGACAGGACACTACGACATCCGGTATGTGCACTTTCGACAGTCTGGACCTCTTCCGGAACGGGATTGTTGATCGAATTGATGCATGCAGATATTTCGACAAGGTTGTCGATTATAATACACGACTAGATACGTTGCACCATATGGTGAGGGCATGGCTTCAGATGACGGCAAAGGAAGGGATTGAGACTTGGATTGCACACGGAACGTTGCTGGGCTGGTGGTGGAATGCAAAGGTACACGAGCCGTGCCCCCATCCCAATCCGGGGGTTATAGTGTAGCCCGGTATAGGGGCTAACGGGAGCTGTAGTTACTGCCTTGGGATTGGGATCTAGACGTCCAGATGCATACAGATACCCTGCAAGTGGTTGGCAAAAAATACAACTTGACGAGGCATAAATACACGTCCGACGATGGCACGATAGAGCGAGAATACCTGTTGGATGTCAACCCGTGGATCTGGCAACGTGTGCGGGGAGATGGACAGAACATCATCGACGCTCGGTGGATCGATGTGCGGAATGGATTGTTCATCGACATCACCGGAATCGCAGAAACGGACCCAAAGAACCCTGGCGTTCTCAATTGTAAGAACTATCATCGCTACCGCCCCGAGGATATCTGGCCGCTCCGTGATACCACTTTTGAAGGTGTTCCGGCCAAAATCCCATACAATTTTGATCCGATCCTTGTCAAGGAGTACGGTTATAAGGCACTGGTGGTTACCGAATATGAAGGGTCCGTGTCCAATGCCATGAATCATTTTCATTCACTAACAGTGCATTGTAGTCACCGCTGGAATGTGCAGAAGAAGGCCTGGGAGAGCGCCCCAGATGTTCCGACTGGTAGACAGGGAGCACTCAAGAATCCCCGTATCCCGGACAAGTACTCGACGGTTGAGACTGGAGGATTCTTTTACAACGTCTACCGGCTAATTCACTGGTGGGAATGATGGGCGGCGAAATGTACATATTGCATGTGTGGCTAAAGAAGTAATGAGGGGAAAAAGTACATACAGTATGCGGGGTTAAGACTAATGAACGAAGTAGTTGCGCTGGTGGCTTTCTTATATCCTGTACAAATAAGCATTGGGTGGCCTTGTGGAAGTGGGGCGTTCATATCTGATATTTTTAGCTTTTATAGATCAATCTCTTTCCGCCTTTTCTTTCTGCTGTCATATACTTAGGTAACATTCTGTTATGACGAATTCCTATCGCAGCTAGTCCCTTTCCGCTTCTTGGTAGAATAGATGCCAAAACTAGGAAGTGTTAGCAAACTAACAGGATCATATGATCCGTGGCGGGATCCGTGGCGTGGCAATATGTTTTACCCCCATCACCATGTCCAGCACTTCTACCACCAACTCCTCAAGCCCCACCCTTCGCTTTGTTTTCGCAACGCATTCCACTACTCATCGACTCTCTCAACCTCAGTAATATCACTTCCATCAACCGTCTTCTCAGCAGCTATACAACCGCATCACGTCTATCACGATAAAACCGCAGACATCTCTCCCACCAAGTACTCTTATTCTCCGGAACAGGTCGTGACCCTCACCTACCTTGCGGCGCACACCACTATCCCTATCCCAGCGCCAATCCTAGCGTACTCCACCACAAGCACAAACCCCCTCGGTATACCCTACACTCTTCATCCACGTCTCCCCGGCGTCCGCCTCGACAATATCTACGCTTCTCTCCTCTTTGAATACAAACTAGCCGTCGTGGATTAAATCACCAACATCCTCAAGAGCCTCAAACAAATAACCTTCCCCGCTATCGGCTTACTTGTTGTCGCAGAAGATGAAGGGGTCTGACAAAACCATTCTTGATACCATCTGACTCTGTCATACCGAGCATGAGGCTACGAGATTTCATATTGTTCTACATCAGCGAGCAGAAGTCACACTGCCAAACACGGAATAAGAGTGCACGTGGATGGCAAGACCCCCAGTGGAACACTTTGGCCAAGATAGTTCATACTCTTTGAGCCGAGGGAATGTTTGGAGGCGTTGATGGGAGGGCTGTCTTACATCATCCCGATTTCGAGGCAAGGAATATTCTGATCGATGACGAGGGCAGGGTGGCGGGAGTGGTCGATTGAGACGGTGCGGCTGCGTTGCCGAGCGTGCTGGGCAGGGAACCGCCCGATGGTTGTGGCGAGACGAGGAGGAAGAGGAGGAAGAGGAATAGGATATGAGAATTAAGGGTTATTTTGTGGAGAAAATGCGTGGGGCTGAAGACGATGCGTCTGATGCGGACGATACCGTATTGAAGTCCATAGCGTAACCTCAAGCGGTGATTCTAGCGTGGTAGGTAGTATTACCTTAGGTTTGACTTTCTAAAAGATCCATTCTTCTTAGGACATCGGAGAGGTAGACAGTACCAGAGAGGGTACTTTTCCAATCTTTGATCCTATCTGTGGGCTCATTGTCCGAAGACATGTCGGATCCTTGCAAGGGGAAATGTCGCTCAGTTCCCATACAAGATCCTAAGATCCCATGGTTTAGAATATCGAGCAACTACTTTACCAGGCTTTCGGGGTGTAGGCTGAATCACAGCACGGGATCGGAACAAGGAAGAGGTGCTATCACAGAGAACAAGGAGCAGGGTCCTGCGTCATACAGTAGTCAGGTAGGATCGAAAAGGATGGTGATCCTCCATCCAGACACTTGCGAGAGGATATATATAGAGAGTGGGTGAATGTAATATTCCTAGCATTTAGCTCAGGTAGGTGAGGCTGTGTTTAGTGCCGAGTGAGCGTGGATGAGCAGGCCATGCCAGACCTCCTGCCCACAACTGAGAACATATGTACGCCAGTACGAGGGTGGCAAATAGCCCTCGGAGCATATGCCGAACTGTGCATCTGCAATGGCTTTTGTCGGCCAACCGCAGACCGCGATCGTCTTTGATTGTGTGTTGTTATGTCTCATGTAGATACAAAACACGTGTGACCTGCAGACCACACAGAAGGCTCCGCTTGCGTTGCCCGAGTGATCTCGATGAGCTGAATGCAATGCCCAAAAAAAGCTTAAAGTCATGATGTAACCACGAGTTGAGACATGGGCTCTTGTTTATTCCACTCTCTCTACCTCATTAGTATGGAGTTGAAAATCTTTGCGTTTCTTACCGCTGTGGCCATTGTTCCCCAGGCCCTTGCGTACAATTCTGTTGACGCTCTGCGACTGAGGGATGAACTTCTATCACATCGTCCACGCCATCCAGTTGCTCCAAGAATTGAGAAGCGCCAAAATGTAAGGCTGAATTACTTCAACGACAATACCTCTAGTACTTTCTCTCCCTTCTTCAGATATCCCCGAGCTGATAGTTGCGGATAGAATTCTACGTCAATGGTACCTCGATCCCAGATGTCGACTTTGATGTCGGCGAGTCCTACTCCGGGCTCCTTCCCATATCCAAAAACGCATCCGAATCCAGACAACTCTTCTTCTGGTTCTTCCCGTCTACCACTGGCAACACGACATCAGACGAGCTGGTGATCTGGCTGAATGGCGGGCCGGGGTGTACTTCCCTCGAAGGATTGCTACAAGAAAACGGGCCGTTCCTGTGGCAGAATGGAGTCTTCAAACCCGTTCCTAACAGATATTCGTGGAATAAGCTCGCGAATATGCTGTATGTTGACCAGCCGGTGGGGACGAGTTTTTCGCAGGGCGTCCCGAATATTAGGAATGAGGAGGATCTTGCGGCGCAGTTCTTGGGGTTTTTGGAGAATTGGATGGAGACGTTTGGGATGAAGGGACGGAGCACGTATGTCTCTGGTGAGAGCTATGCGGGGTATTATGTACCGTATATTGTGAGTTCTCCCCGCACCCCACGCCCTCTGTGGATTGTTGTAGCTGATGGAATAGGTCGATGCGATGTACAAAAGGAATGACACGACGCTGTTTAATCCCAAGGGCCTGATGATCTACGACCCCTCCATCTCCTACGATGTGGTGCAGCGGCAGATCCCCGCCTACCCGTACATCGAATACTTCGCCCCCTTGTTCGGGCTGAACGAGAGTTTTATGGCTGATATGCGGGAGCGGCATAATTCCTGTGGCTACGCTGCATTTCTGAACAAAAACCTTGTCTACCCCCCGCCCGTCCCGCTACCGACGCCTCCGCAGGTCATCACCAGCGAGCGGTGTGACATTTGGAGGAATGTCTATGTGTACCTCCCCCCCTCCTGTACTACAAAACATCCCCGCTGACACCCCGCAGCGCCGAACTCCTCAGCATAAACCCCTGCTTCAACATCTACTCAATCAACACGCAATGTCCTCTTCTTTGGGACGTCCTCGGCTTCCCAGGATCCTACGAATACCTTCCCGCAGGGGCAACCCTCTACTTCAACCGCACCGACGTCCAAACTGCGATCCACGCGCCCCCCACCTCAGACTGGAGGGAATGTAGACAATCAGCCACAGACGTATTCCCGTTCGGCGACGCCTCGCCTCCCTCCGCACTCTCGGTCCTCCCGGGACTCATCGAAAAGAACCAGCGCACTATCATCGGTCACGGAATGTTGGATTACATCCTCATCGCGAATGGGAGTCTGCTGGCAATACAGAATATGACGTGGGGTGGCGCGCAGGGGTTCCAGAAGAAGCCCGAGGAGGTGTTTTATGTCCCATTTGATAATCGTCAGACGGCTGGTAAGACACATACGGAGCGTGGGCTTACGTGGGTTGAGATGGATTTGACGGGGCATATGGCCCCGGGAGCGGCGCCGAGTGCGACTTTTTTGCAGCTTATGTATTTGTTAGGGAGGGTGGAGAGCTTGAGCTTTAATAGCACTGTGTAAAAGTAGTTATGATGTTACGAGTAATGGAATGATAAGATGAATACATCGGATCACACGATATCACTCACACCCATTCCCCCCACCTCCGAACGCGTGCACAAATTTTTGTTAATCTTCCCCGCCTGGGAAGGGAGAAGTGTTATATATGTTGGGATTTTTATTGCCTCGTGGACCTCACCGGCCTTCCGTATGGGCATACTGAAACTGAAACGGTTAAGGGGTCGCCACGCAAATTTTTGACAGCTAGTTCTTTTTTCCGGGACATACACGTGAAGAAAGAGGATGATATATAATCAATCCCTTTTCCCCTCTCCCCTCTCCCCCTCCTCCCCGATCCAATCTTCCATCCGCCCATCTTGCTCCTCACCCCAATCTCCTCGTTGATGCGCCCACCACCGTTTCCGTTTTCCTATCACCGGCAGGTGCGGCTATCATTCGGAGCGCGCTTCGGATATCGACCGTGACAGAAAACGAAACCCCAATTCCTACTGTGAGAATAAGCCAGACGGGGCATAATAAAATAACCCTCCTCTCACAGCTCAAGATCCGGAGCACTCATTTGCACTTTCAACGTCATCACCAACCAACGCAAGTTTTCACGACGGTCTTATTTCACCTCCTGCTCCCGTGACATCATCATCCCGGTTCCAGGGTTTGACTGGAGCGAACGAACGGACCTAAAATCGTTTCCCGCCTCTAGCGAGCGAGAGGATCGGGGATTGGGAAAGTTCTAACTGGTAGGTTTTTTTCTGTGCCTTGTGCCTTACATCCGACCGAAAGCTTGAATTTGGCAACTATTGCCGGGGGGGACAGCATTCCAGAACAACTTGCTATTGTCCGCCGTTGCGACGATAGCCACGGAATCTTACTTTCGCTGATATGACGGCGCAGGGAAGAGGGTCCGTGGGTGGCTGTGTTTTGGCGGGGGGCTCGGAGGTACCGGATCAAGCTATGTCAGAATGGCAGGTGGAGGGCAGGGCGTGCGTGCGGAATAATGCGTGAATAGGGCGCGGTGAGAAACGATTAACTCCACGATGCTGTGATCGAGCACATGCTTCGAGTGATGAGTTTATGATCGCTACTATTGTGTTATATATAGGACCAACAGACAGGCTTACTCTACAGCGGGCGGACGTTACGTCCCTCGCAGGTGAAGTGGGGGAGTGACATTGGCAAATCCAACGACAGGTGGGGAAGATGAGAGTTGGGAAGGGGGGGGAAGGGCCTGAGTGTGCTTGTGCAGGGCGCGAATGTCTCATTTTTCCTTTTTCCTATCACTGTTACCGTCAGCGCACACCTCCCCAATCATGCGCCTATATTCGCCCATTTTAATTCCACCACCACCATCACTTACCTATCCTTCCCTCTCTTTTATCAACCCCCCTCCCCCGTATCCTAAGATACACCATCACCACAACGACGAACATGGCAATTGTGGACCCGCTCTCCCTAGCCTCCGGTATATCCGGGCTGATAAAGGCCGCCGAGAAGATCGCTTCGTTACTCTCCGGGTTCACCGCGAACATGCTCGACGCGCCGAATCTTGCCAGGAACGTGGTAATGGAAATGCAGTCTCTCTCGGGGATTCTACTGCAGCTAAAACCCCTGTTATCACCCCACCACTACAGCAGCAAGGACGAAGACGAGCGGAGATCGATGGTGTTTGTGGACCAGCTCGTGCTCACAGTTGCAGCGTGTATTCGGAGCCTTGCAGAGCTGGAGAAGGAGCTGGACGGTGTTGTAGGAGTAGGGATGTTGGATCGGCTGAAGTGGACAGTCAGGGAAACGGGTATCAGACGGATTCTAGAGGCATTGCAAACGCATAGGTCCTCTTTGACGCTCGTGTTGACGATTTTAACAGCGTTAGTGTTCTCCCTCCCCGATCTACCAGAGGGTGGTGGTGTGCTGATGATAAGGAAGGAGGGAGAAAAGGGAGGCTGAAAGGACGATGGAGAAATTGGGAATACTTGTTGAGCGGGTGGCGGAGACGAACCGAGAGCTGGTGGACAGGATTGCAACGAGTGCGGGACGGGTTGTACCACCACCGCCGTCGCCGCAGCAACAAAGAAGGCACACTACCACCACAACCACAGCCACCACCACCAACAACACAAAACGTCGCAGCGCAATCTCAGAGATCAACATCACGCCATGGGTAAAGTTCTCCTTCGAGGCGATCCTGCAAAAAACAAAAGCATACCGCTCCTCGAAACGGACCTCATTCCTTCCCAGCGAGGACACCACTGCCACCCCCACATCCCCCACCACCTCCACCCCATGGTCACAGCTCTCAAGCTTGAATCTGGCGCAGGTCTCGAATCTCGCCGTCGTAGAGCTACCTCTGTGGCCGGAGGACATAGTCGGAGATAGCATCCGCCACTACGACTTCCGCGCGGAGCTGCCAATAATCCTACTACCGGATGACTCTGCGCCTCCCACCCCTACCGCAGGCGCAGCACCAAGAAAGTCTCCACCGCCATTATCACTCCGCCTCCTCCCGACCCCACCGCACACCCCGCGCACACCAACCAACTGCGACTCCCCGCTTCCGCCGCTTCCCACCGACGACTTTACGCCACCGCACTCCCCCTCCTACTCTCCGTCCACACATCAGGCCATCACTAAGACCCTTGCCGTGTACACCACGCTTCTCGAGCTCGTCCCCTCCCCGCCCCCGACTTGGGAGACCGGCACGAATTTCCGGCACCACGTCTCCCAGTTCTCTACCGAGATGCTGCGGGATTTCGCGGTGGATGTGCATGACGAGGTGTTGTGGCGGAGGCGGGGGCTAGGTGGCGGGGAGAAGGGCGGGAGGCTAAAGGGAATCTCGGATACGCAGTTGGAGCATTTGAGTGCTGACGTTGTGTGGGAGGTGAGGCGAAGGTTTGCGCCGATGGGGCTGGGGGGAGTGCAGTTGGAGGGGAATGCTTTTTAGCTAGGGCACACGAGGGTACGGGGGACTTTATACATATTATTCCAAGAAAGCCGATATCGTCCCGTTGTGTTGTATGACCGCCGAGTGATGTTTATTGGCCGATGTATCTTTCCGTCGGGATTCGGCCGGTCGTTTATTGCACTTTAGACGCCGGGTAGTCACGACGATAGGCAAACAACCAAATTATTCCTAGTACATTTCCGCACAGTACTCAAACCACCCAACAGAATCAAAACTGAAGAAAAAAAAACAGAAATCCATCCCTCCGTCAGTCATCCGTCATCATGCCTATAATTAAAGCGGTACTTATACATTCCCATACCCAATCTCAAACACAAATGAACTCCCAGTCCAGTCACAGTAGTAGTAGTATAGTAAAAGAAACCGCCTGTGAAGATTCCCACAGGTAAAAATACCCCTTTTCGCTTTCCCGTTTCCTATGACAAAAAAAAGCAACTTAAGAAAAAACGCAAAGTAGCCGAACTTGAACAAAAAGCAAAGACAAAATGCATGTTCCCACTGCAATCGCTGTCGTCGCTGTATGTCGTCAGTTTCATGTAAAGGGTATACCTACATTAGGTGCTTTCTCCGAGTTCTAAAATAGTTCCCATGATAGGGAGTTTTAATCTAATGACCATCATTAAGGTAGATAAGGAAAAAATGGCCGAAAATATGAAATAAAGCAAAAGGAACACGCAATCGTAATAGTCTCGTTGACACTAAAGACTAAACACAACCGTGCAGATGCATCAGGCTATTTCAGGGGACTGCTAGAGCCCTTGGTAAAGCCATCCGCAGTCTATCTCTCATGACCAGCGGGTCTTCAATAGTCTGCCTGACGAAACTCACTACTTGCTTCACTGCCGCCCAAACCTGTGGGCTGTGGTTGAATGCCATCAGTACCATGATGACGATCAAAATCGGAAGCTAAAACATGCAAGTTAGTATCAATAAACACACCCAAGACATGAAATCGGACATACCCAGAAGAAATACAGCCGCCGGTCACTCTGAATCCGCTTCATTTTACGGATATGTGCACGGATTTCAGCCTGCTGGGCATCGGTGAGAATGTGGTCTCCGCGGGCGATTTGTCGATGAATTTCTCGAAGGCCAACGGTCAATGATGCCGGCGAAGTTGATCGGACCAGTGTTGATACAGAAGAAGTCTGAACTGGTACATCCTCTGCTGGCACAATCTTCTCAGGTGGCTGACCACCGAATTCGTTTCCGTCGGGGTATAACTCGTCATACGCCGGTGGGGGCGGGGGGCTGAAAAGCTCCGACCATTTGTAGTCTGGACCCACTTCGCGCTGTTGCGAGGATTCGGGTTTAGTGGTGTTCCATTTGGGCATTGGGTTCTGGAACTTAGCCATGTGGTTCTGGAATAGTGTTTGATAATCGACAGCCGCCGGTATCGCAGGCATATTGAGTTGCAAGTTCTGAAGACTCTGCGTTAACTGCTCTCGCCAGGCATCCATCCAGGCAGCCATAATTGCTGGTGGTGACAGAGGAGAACCCAGACTACCAACCGTGTTCAGAGGCGGAATCGTTTCTGTTATAGGTTTATCCATTACCGTCTGCTCTGCCTTTCTCACTGCTGACGGTAGATCCTGCATACTACCCCTCCTTGATGTCCAGGCCTGAGCCACCCCATCTTGGCTATCATTATCATCACTACTATACTCATCACTGGGGGAAGTATAGTAATCGTCGACACTGTCCCTCGTCATTGCAGCAGACAAAGTACCAACGAGTGATATTGAGCTAGCAGAGCGGCTTCTACCGAACCGAGCTTCCGAAGAGACTGAACTGCTTCTGCTGTGCTGCCGAGAATGAATTTGATAAACACTTCTTGTTGCTCTGACAATCTGATCCGACTCTCCGAGATCGGCCGCTGTTTCCCCGCCTCTAGTGCGGATCCCAGGATCTGCGCGGTTCATGAGTAGCCGTCGAACAACTTCAGGTTTCTTGTACAGAGCGGCGAAATGTAATGGAGTATAGCCATTCTTGTCGCGACTATTGACATGGACCCCGCGGGCAAGAAGCGCAGCCACAAACTTTTGCATTCCAAGCATACATGCGAGATGAAGCATCGTCTGTCCGGATTTGTTCTTTTGGCCCAAGCAAGCGGGATGCGGACTTTCGTCCATGTCAATAACATCCAGGCATGTTAAAAGTGTCGATTCAAGGTCTGTGTGACTCATTTCACCGCCGCGATTCCTTTCGATGTAATCCTTGCCGAGGCCGTTGTCCGTCAAAATCCTGAGGGCAATCTGCTTCGAAGTACCCATTTCTCCTTTCCCCTTCATCTTCAGCCCGACAACAGTCAACGCAAGAGCCATCAACTCTTTGTCGACATCGTCAACATAGGTGAAATATGGTGTGTTCCCAACCCGACTCGTTGCGTCAATGTTCTTCAAAGAAACGATGACGCCTCCCGGGTTAGAAGTGGGCGGTAGCCGACAGAGAAGAGTTGTGTCACTGAAGTAGGAGGTATCCGTGGCAGGAATTTCGCCAAACATAACAGTCAATCCATTGACAAAATCGCGGCCCAAAATGGTGACTTCGATTCCTCCACGAACTGGGCCTTCAGACGGTACCACACGGGCAACGGTCGGAAGCGGCCCCTGCTGTTGGGGCTGTTGCGGCGGGTTTTTCGGGGGTGCTGTAGATGTCCTCTGTCCACCAAACAATCCCTGCACATTTGGAATCTGACTGATCTGACTGGCAATTGGAGAGTTGAAGCTGTTGTCTCCGGGTCTCCAGCTCGGGTCGCCGAAGTAAGCACCCCCTGGCTGTTCCATAGGGGTCTGTGCCACCGGGGTCATAGGAGGGCCATTCATCCACTGTTGCCGAATGTCCGCGGAATTTCGTGGTGGGAAAGACATACCCGAATGGTCGAATTGCGGCCGGTGAAATTGCGAAGGATCCGACGGAGTCATTATAAGATTTGCTGGCACCTTGCTACTCTTTCGTCTCTTCGATTGATGTACCCCAGGGCTCAACGAATTTCGCATCGAGGGTGATGGGGAGTTTGTGTGGCTGTTTGCTCGCGACCCGATGGGGTATTCTTGTAAATAACTAGGCGGCATCTCTTGTGATGGTTGCATCTGGGGAACCATGAAACCGGGCTGCGCGAATCCTGGACCCAAATGTGATGGAGTTTGAGGTGTCTGATCCACAGGCATCGTTATACTGCCATCCGCATGGAATGACGGAGAATGTAACGAGGCTGCCGCCGCCGTATTCTTGTGATCATCCGTGATTACGATTGTACTGCTGATCGTTTGCGCTACCACAGCACCAGTGTGGTCTTTAAGTGTGAATATTACCCTAAAATTCATCAGCAAAGAAAGTATATTAATTAGATAATCGGCTGTACTTACCGAAATCCCTCTTTCTCGCCGTGATGACGACAGTAGCAACATATCCGCATTTGAGTTTCCGCAGCTATTGCAGCCGGACTACCTGCATTGGTCGACAATGGTTCGAATTGCCGAACTTGATTTGTGTTAAAAACGATGATACGCAACCTTTCATCCTGAGACCACCGCTCCTCCTCTTCGGGTTTCTTATTCTTCTTCCTACTCGCCCGTTTCCTCTCCCTATTCATGCATTGCTCGCAAATCTGGACGGCCGCCCCAAACACGGCCTTGCTATAATCAACTTTCTGCTTCCGTTCCTCCCTGCCACCTTCTTTGCTGCTCTGACTTCCATCTGAAAGACTCCCATCCTTCATTCGAGAGGCATCTGCCATATTTTCGTCTGAAGCAAGCTTCTCGGTTTGTACCTTCGTTACCCATTCCGGAAGAGGGACTCCCCTCGCCTCGCACAAAGCTCGTTCGAGTTGGTCAGGAACCGCCATCGCACTAGAACACACCAATGTCGACGAAAGCTCCAACGTATCGGGGTTGTTCTGAGGATGACTGTCCTCAATGTATTTAATCTTCGATATCGCAGGACGCGGGAGCCGTAACCTTGTGATGGTGTCCGGGGCTGGAGACAATATGAACCTGACAGCAATCTGTGTCTCCACCCGAGATTTGACCTGGGGCACATTATATCCGTTTGGTGACTTCACAACGTGCTTAGGGAAGTCAACTTCTAAGTTGTACTTAAGTTGAAATAGCTCTGAACTGTTTGAATCCGTTGCGCCGTGGGATTGTAGTGGAGTTGGAAACATGGGGTGAAATGACTGGGTGGGGTTAAACTCTTGTGGGCTGCCTAGGGATTGGAAGGTGTAATTTGATTGCTGATTGCCAAAACCTGTGTTGATAGGCTGTGCTGCAGGTGGGAACTCCATCTTTACGTCTACCGTAGGAGAGGTTCCTTCACTATCAATGGTAAAATCCCCAACAAAGTCATCCGGCATTTCATCTCTAAGTCTTTTCCTGGGTCTCCCTCGCTCCATGTTTGGAAGTGGATTTACTGGCTGGGAGAGATTAGGCTGGAACATGGGGTTATTGAATGAGCTTTGAAACTGGTGGGGTTGTTGATTGAAGGGTAGAGAGTTCGAGGCCGGTTTCGGTGAGCTGGCGGCACTATTGAAGTCGAAAAAGGGATTGTTGTCGGTCGTAAAGTCGTTGGAATCGAGGATAGCGTTAATTTCGTGAACGTCGTCGGCCACTAATGGCACAGCCCCACTTGATACTGAGGATGTAGAGAAGGTATTGAGAGGGTCCTGCGAAAGGTAGTTTGAAGTCTAAGTAGGTCATTAGTTGCACGGACCTTCTCCCATCGAGGGGTAAGACAGCACGTACGAGATGGCCAAAGTTCATATCACTTTCCATTACAACATCACTCTCCGGGGATGAAGGACTCGTCTCGGGGGAGTATCTGTTTAACTTCGCAGGCGAGGAGCCGTCAGACTGGGAGGATCGAGCTGGTGACGAGACGGCTTCAGTTTTAGGCGGAGTCGGGGGCACCGTAGAGTGGCTATACGGCTTTGGAAGACCCAGAGACTGGCACTCTCTGAGGAGATGCTCAAAGTCTTCGGGTGGGGGTGTTACGCCGTTGAGATCACCGTAGGGCGTTTGAAGAGGAAACAGTGAATCGGTTTGCGAAGTGGACTCGAGGAATAGGGACAGATCGTCGTCTTCATTCATTGCCTTATACTGGGCTTAGCGAACCTGCGTTTGGCAGGAATCTAAGCTTAAAATCTTAAATTTGTCGTGGCTGCCTTGTGGATTGTTGTGGGAAGTTTGTCGAAGTGCTGAACTCTGTGTGACTGGCGACAATGCGATGCAAGCGATGGATTGAAACTCTGAGCCGCAATAGTATCCTCACGAATAGGGCCGACGTTGTTATACCGCTGAACAATGGCACCGAGCTGGCTTTGAAGTAGTCGTTGTGAGAATCAGTAGCAATGCGGAGGGGATGCTTTGGAGAGTGAAGGAGAGTATGCCGTTGGGTATAGTAGGCAAGTAGTATGGATATGTAAGGCTGGGGCGATGATGTGGTGGATCGGCAGTGGTTGGTTAGAGCAACTAACGAGAACGGCAAGGACGGTTGATTGATTGCGGAACTGCAGATTGATATTGCAAAGAGCGGCGGCTATTATGATATTTGTGAGAACTTTGGAATCCTGACTCTGCAATCTCTCTCTCTGAACTCTCAGCGAACACGTCCGGCCGGCAACCCGGAGAGCCAGAGCCGAAGAGGCAAGGCAAGGCAAAAGACAAAAAGAAGGGCTTGCGAAGACGAAGACGCGACGGATTTGGAGATTTGCAACTAAAATTCACTCAAAAGTCCAGCATCGACCGAGTCTACTCTCTTCGGTTCGAAAACTATCGCCTACTATTATCGACTACCCTTCTCTAGCCCGCCCTTCCCGCAGCAGCGTGGGCAGGCTAAATAAAACGGGCGCCAGTTGCTCTCTGCCTTTGTGCCTCGAACTACGAGCCATCGCCGGAAACGAATGCCAACCCCACTGTCGTGCATATGTAAACAACGATGATGCATCAGCGGTGGCAACAGTGATTTCGAAGCGGGTGTACCTAGCGGGAAATTAAGACTCCGAAGAGCTACCAATTCCTCCTATCGTTTCCAAGCTTCCTATTGGCTACATCCACTGGATTCTGCGGCCATGGACGAAGTGAAAACAAGAAAAGTGCATCGCACGTTTTGACCTTCGTACCCTCCTCTCCAGGGCTGTTTACGCCCACACACACACATCCGTTCGACCATCACCAACACCGAAACATCCCGTAACGGTCGGGTGGGATGCATTATCCGCATATGCACGCCAATCTATCATTTCGATTGATATCCATTTCGATCTTTATACAATTGATAACATTCGGATATAAAAATATGGTATCTACTTAAGTGGGTATGGAACATGGTTCCGGATACAACTAAGCCCCTACTATCCATGTACTCTACGTTCTCGAAAAGTCCCGTCATTCTTTTTTCGGCAGGCTGTCACTTGGAATATCAACCTCTTCGCCTGTCGCATCCGATGTTACTGGCGGACCGGTGAATGCTTTTCGACCCCGAATGAAATACCACCCAGCACTGATCGCAGTGAACCCGGCAAACACGACGGAGGCATAGTCTGCAGTACGAGCAGATATCAACATCAAAACAACCGCCCAGGATAATTCAGGAGAGTACTCACTCATTGCGTCGGCCTGAACGGGGAGAGCCACAGGCATACAGAACAATACCACGGCCAAGCCGATCCAGAACATGGTTACCTTTGATAATCAGCTCTGTAGTACATGCTGAACGGGTTGAGAGGGGTATTACCATATTTATTGCGACGCCAAATCTTCCAAGCGAATACGGAGAATTCTTGACGTGCTTACGGCCCCGCAGCAGTGAGATAAGAATTGGAATTGCATACGACGTGCTCAAGCAAATAGTTGCTACCTATACCATTCGGTAAGCAAGCTGCTCGGTTCAATCCGGTAGTCGCGGGGGGCTTACCCCAGTGAAGGAATTGAAGGCCGCAGAGCTGCAACACCCGGCTGAATTAAATCTTGGCCATAGTGATACGTATCTTGCAAGGTGGATCAAGGAAAATACCTTCCGAAGTAAATCAGGCCGAGCAAGCAGCATACAGTCGTCGACAAAAACAGACCATTGAGGGGCATATCATGCTTGTGGTTAATCTGGGACCACCTTTTCTAGTTGGCCATAATTAGCATATTTGAACTTTCGCCATGAATAATTATGCCTTACACACGACTTCCGGGAATAGCTCCATCTCTACAGCTGTCATTAGCACAAGTTTGTCAGCACAAAGGCTCGTTCGCCTACCTAGCAAAAGCATACGTGCAACGAGAAGCTGCGGTCAAGGCTCCTACTCCTGCAAAGAACAATATCCCCAAGACTATCGTCGAGTGTCAGTACAGAACCACAGACAGGGTCAATTTAAGCACACACTTAGAAACAATAGCCCGAAGCCTCCACTTGCACTACCAGTTACAGTTTTGAATAGCAATCCTTTAGCATGCGTAAGTTAATAATCCCACAAAATTTTAACTGTTGATCCGCACCTATAGGCTGCCCGTTTGCAACCCCAAGCAAGTCCTCCACGTTTGGAAGAACAAATAGAATAGGGATTAGGTAAATCACGCCGGTAATTCCTGCTGCAGCTACGGAGAGTACCATAGCTCGAGGCACCTCCCTTTCCGGTTTCTGGACTTCCTCACACATAGCGGCAACCTTCTCGGCCGTCAGCGGTCAATATAATAAGATCGCCACTATTCAAACCGACCATTCCATATCCAGTGAGGGTATATGCAGCTTGAAGTAGTCCCACAAAGAATGCCCATCCAGACGGCCATCCGCTGGCAGATGCATCATAGTGGCTAAACACAAACTCTCCACTACGCTTGGTGTCTGCCATGGCAAGGAGAGTGATCATTATGATGACCACGCTCGCTGCGGTCCAATATATGCAAACCTTGTTGATAAGATCCAGATACTTTGCGCCAAATATGTTGACGAGCATGCACACAACCATAACGCCTAAACCAATACATTAGAAACGTAGCCCATCATCCTCTGGGCGTCACCGGCCAACCGCTGCATACACCAAAACATCAGGACTGTCTGCCATTGATTCGGCGCCCAGTCATCTCGCCACAGCGCAATCGCGGAAAGAATCAGTTGGCCACCGCTAAAGTTGATACTGGTAGTGACAGTCCAATTTCCAACTAGCGTCAACCAGCCGGTTATCCACGATGCTACAGGCGCATATTTTTTGGTGGAGAGCATTGCCGACCTTTTCTGCGTCAGACGCCGCCACATAGAACCTTCTGGTATTGAAACAGGAGATACCAATAATAGACCCCACCCGCCGTTGGGAATACAGCGCAAATCTCTGCCAGTGACGCAGCAATGGCAAGGGATATCAGGGATACTAATACCCAACCCCAAATGATTGTGACGGATTGACCATCAGTGAGAGTAATGTACATGGTTGTGCTTAAACCCTGTGTATAGCGACAAAGATTGACATTACAGCACCCACGTCAGTCCGACGCATCTCAGAGGTAAATTGGCGGGAATTTGTGCCCGAAACTTTGGAAACATACAAATGGTACAGCTGATTTTGGATCGGGCCGGCACCAATTAGTCTTTTCCATTCCACAATCTTCTGGTTACGAAAGCAACGTGTAAAGACACATCGAGGATAAAAAAGAAACGAACCCATAATCGCAAAACTCCTATAGTGTTTTTCGCAAAACTAATCAGTCACAGCTACCTCTGTTTGAAAAAATTCTCTGTTGGACAGTTGGTGGGTACACGTACAATCCCAATATCGACATCATACTCAGGTTCCTGGGCAGCTCAGCCCTATACCCCATTGCGGCGAGCTGGGCATCTGCGGAAGTGTCCCCCGCCATGACGAAAGTGACTGGTTTTTTGGCTGAATTGTCTTTTTTGAGAAGAAGTTGGGATGGGAAATAAAGTTAAAGTATAAGAGTTATCGGTTGAGTGTGGGGAATGTACCAAACTTATGGATGGTCATAGACAGAAGGTAAATAAGCTTTTTTTGTACGTGCACATTCGCACGATGGGGAACGGAGAGCCATCCGGTTGCTCGTGACCTACTTCCTTCGAGACATCTATGGTGCTGGTTATCAACACCCCTGCGGGCTTTTGTCGGTGGGATCCGATACACTACTGCTGATGGGTTTTTTTGCGGCAAATGGCTATGTACGAGTACCTTCAGATGTTCCGGTATACTTTGCTACACATGACCAGAGGTGTAGAGTACGTGTTATCTAAAAGAACCTTTCTTCGTGAGAATCGAACTCCTTAGCATGTTTAATGGAATGGATGCTTGCAAGGTCAGTCCTCGCCTGAAGGACTGTCATTGATAAATTCTCGCTTCACCGAGTAGATAGAGTACAGGTTTAACCGGCCGTCGCTACCGCAAAAAAACTTGACTTGCTTACTGGATCACTACGTAAGTGCAGTACGAAGATAAGGACTAGACTGTGATTCCCATATTTAGGCGGGAGGCGGACCAAGACGAGTGCCGGACCAAGGTAAGAGACCGAAAGATCCTATACAATGGAGGGAGAGAGTGTGACGAAGTACCTCGGAGTAGAGTATGAATGGAGCTTTGGCGGCGGTGCAGATTCGCTTAGGAATACTCGCTACAAAGAATGGCGTGACAGTTGCGAGAAGCATGTAGGGAAATGGTCACACTAGGTACCTGGAATGGACTGACTAACGCGCAACAGAGAACCGCCATCGGGATTAGTTATGCGGACCATTCATGACTTGACGGAAACCACGAGGATTGACCTTACGTACAGAGCAGGGGATCCATGCCGAGAACACGGCTCTACTGTAGACGACTAGGGAGAAGAGTGATCGCCCTGGATGAAAAAGTTACCGCGCTGATCGACAGACACCTTCAGCGACGGCTCTCGGTTTCGGCGGTGCGGAAAGAAGATAATCAATCGACGTGAAGCTATATGCCATGAAGATGAAAGTTGTGGGCAAGGAGGCAGGGTAGGAGTCGAGAATGTAATCGCTTTAGGGACTAGGCTGCGCTATCAAAGATAGACTGGATCCTGAACCCAGATGGTTCATTGTTCGCAGAATGAGAAAAGTATTCAACTACACAGCTAACAGCCTACGGCATTCGAGCCACACTCAGGAGGACTCCTGGCCGGACTGCGGGGCAGCTCGAATCCGAGGAGTACACTTGCAGAGACTTACGAAATGGCATAGTAGCGGGAAACAGTGCAGCATCAAAATGGAACATTAGCTACTCTAGAATAACCTGGGAGATGGCTTGCTCCGAGGAAACGGTAAGTCTTATTTCACGTTTATAGCTGTAGCTGTAGGTCCTAAATATCGTTGGTGTATCTATGGTCCAACATGAATCAAATCTCGGCATATGAAAAGACAAATCCGCCAAACCGTCTGTAAATCCAGTTGTATAAGGATTCGGTGGGCGAAGTTGATCAAATGCGTTAGTGGCTCCTATGTGAATTTCACCTAGGGCTTACTATACGCACCTATTTCATTCCACCTACTCCCACATGTATCTCTACACAGCTCTTGATTCAATAACGTAGTGGGTAGAAATCCATGTATTCGTATATTTATCGCACATATCATGAATAGTCAACCGCGCAGAAACTCAACGAATGGAAGTAACGACAAATAGGCCCAGTATATCACTCGCAAAGATTGGCTTGTTAGTGAGAACCCACTGGTGGCCAGGATCATCAGGGCTGGCGAGGCTAGAGGCACTGTCTTCACAGGGCGCATCTGTTTGGAGCCTGATCCTCGCTGCTTCTACGAACAGAGCTTCGAACTGCCTAGATCACGCAGTGACGATCTGCAAATTTGCAGACTGGTCATATAATAAGCCTACTATGATGGAGGCCTCCGTTCGTATAGGCTGGTAAAGACCAACTACTGGAAAGCCTGGGTCATTGTGCGGAAAGCCTGGGTTGACTAGCAGATGCCTGTCTTCTCATCTACCCTTCTGTTTTCAGGTTAGCTCCCACTGTCACCTGCTGATTTATGCCCGCTCTTCTCCTTACCTGCGTGTTCTTCGTTCTTCGTCTTGGTTTGCTATAGTTGTTGGTTGCCGTGGATATAGTGAGTTATATGCCAAGGGGTCCTCCAAGTCTTCTCGCTGTCAACCATCGTTAGGTACCAATTTGTGAGTATCTACAAACCGGTCAGGTCAATCCCGAAAGTGGATTGAATATATAATCAAGCTGCTACTAGTTTTATTGGGCGTAAGATATAGATATGCTACAAACTCTGGTCGAAGTATCACATCGGCTTATCCTCGGAAACCTTGGAAGTCTGGAAAGATGGCGGTACCGGCGCAGTTGATGCGCAGTGTTCCGAAGCAGCCAGTCTAACCGCCGGTCAATCCACAGATTCGCAGACCGGTCAGATACAGATCATATATGAAGCCGCCCTTGGCATGAGCCGGTCCGGGACGATCCAGGAGAAGCCTGACTGCAGATATCCGTCCGACCAGCAAATATCTAGCTGTGCGGCCCGATCCAGGTCAGCTTTCGACAAGCATGGGCCCGGCCAACCTAGGCCTACTTTCTGCAGGTCAACCTGGCACAGGCCGGTCCTGGTCAAGGTTGGAACTTAGATCTGGCCTGACTGGCAGTTTTAAAGCATTGAAGGCATCTCGGGTCCTGTAACTTCCTAATGACAGTTACAACAGAAGCACGACCTATTGCTCGCGTCAATATAATTCGGGAACAGCTTGAACGTTCCCCACCTTTCTTCGTAAACCTTGATCAGCATCATCTCGCAGTGCAATTTGATGTCTTTGTCGAGGCGCAATTTAGACTGCGATCCCCATCTTGCAAGTCTTCCCAGATAATCTGGTTAACCAGTTCTCTCGTCGTCCGGCAGCGAAGCGCCCTCCACGGCACCAAATGAGAGCCTTGTGGAGTTTCTAAGTCAATTCGAACGGGGTGTTGGTCTCGTAATATATTGCCTGATCTTTCCGAAAGAGGTGACGAAGGTCTTGGCATTGTAAAATGCCTTAGCCGTCCAATTATATTTCCTAACAGAGCTTCGGGATTTCAAATTCGACAAAGTTGAAATCTCTGAATGTTGCATCTCTTATCATCCAATCATGCAGATCTGTAGATCCCACTACCAAGAGATTGAGGACAAACCAGGAACTTCTCTCATCCTTCATAAACTGCAGGAGCACATCTGGATAACGCAGTTCTGGGTGGTCTGGATTGCACGCTGCCACCACGTGGCTGATGCCGGTACGTGGTCACTGCCAGTAGGTTGCCGCTGCTAGTAAGTTCAACGCAATGAGAGTAAGCCCATCTACACCATGGTTGAAGAAATTTCACTCCAAAGAATAGTCGCAGGGTCTAGAGAGCCTTCATGCGAAGGTAGATCGCGGTTCTGAAAGTTCTACTAATATGGTCCTACTAGGGGACATCCGTTGCAGTTGCAACGGCCCAGTAAAACGAAAGTCAATTGGAATCATGATATCATATTAAAGCCATCCCCAAGAATGAACAAATGTGTGCTAAAAGTTGGGCGAACTCGCCTTTGGCGCGTGTCACTGCTCGCAAGCTCGCCATCCCCTAGCATCGGCCGGGTAAATTTATGTGTCCGGAACCTCAGGATATAGGGATATTTATAGGGATGATGTACTACGTATGACTTCAGTGTATATACAGAAGCCCTCAGCAGAAGGGCGAGGGCAGAGACAGTATGGGCATACCAGCGACCAACCTGCCCACAGCCCCGAACCATTCTGGGCATCCAGTCGACGAGTACGCCCACAGTACTGTTTGTATCACCAATCAACAAGAGTTAAGATCTATTCTTTAAGTAGAACATGCTGAAGATCCAAAACATATCGTCATTGAGATACGATGTGTTCTCTTCATCTGCTAGTCTCAGAATATGGTACCAAACGTTTGAGACTATTCAGTTACGTATGTCGTATGCCAAGGATTATTGTGATCACGTGGAATGAAGAAAGAGCCGTGCCAAGACAGATAACCGCAGTTCATAATCGTTCGCTCCACAATCACCATTTGACTCTCAACATCGCCAACATCGCCAACATCCACCAACATCCACCAACAACATCCACCAACATCCACCAACAACATCCACCATCACCCCGTACGTTCCACCGGATGGAATTCTTCTGTGGCCCAAACTAATACCTATTTGCAGGTCTCTACTATACATCCACAATGTCCAGAATCGCTCCCATCGTTGGTAGACTTAGGAAAGGTCTCGTTATGGACCTTTCCGTAGCCACTGGTCTTGGAATGGGTCAGTTGTTCTCTTCTAAATGCTTTATGTTTCGTTGCTGACAATGCTGGAAGGTATGGGTTACTGGTTTTGGTATGGTACGTTGTGGCCAACACCCCACCGACAAAGGACTCTTCTTTGTAGCCTAGAGACTACCGCTCACCAAATTGAATGTCTATGCTACAATCATCTTCTAACACTAGTATCCGATATATAGGTTACCATATACCTGCTGTTCGCACCCGTGATGCGTAGGATCCCCTCCTTTCATCCGTCAATGGCGATAGATACTGAATTGAGGCATAGCTACTACGCCAAACTCGAGCAACAGCGAATTGCCAATGCTCAGCAGTAAGCTGTAGGAGGTTCTTGCATGCAGAAAGTGCTGGCTGTATCAGGTATCGGAAAAGACAGTTGTACATTTCGTATTCGAAACCAATTAGATTTGTAAAACCTACCACAACTCCGATAGTCCCACCTCACATCAACAAAAACAGTTGGCTCTATCTATGCAATCGCCATGTATCTGGTAAACATTACCGCATCCAACCCACAGTTCTGATCCGATCCGGTAGGGAATCCAGTTCCATTTCTACCGTAGATAGACTAAAGGATTCAATGTCTGAAGAAGGAAGCCGACCCCGACTCCAGCGCGCCCAAATCACTAAGACTAGGTATAGTATCTAATTTGAGTGACAGCTACATGGTAAATTCCAGAATAGGTGGAACAAGCGTCGGGGCTCCCGAGGCAACCTATCTCCTCCGGTAATTCCGAATAATGTGGGGTAGGTAGTCGGCATGCCGTCGGGTATGCGGTCTGACTCTAGTTCGAACTTCGATAACCACCAAACTTTGCGTGACGCGGGAATTTTGTCCGATATCGTGGAAACAAGATCGATGAGTTGACGATGTTGGGAGTATTCTGGCGGGCGCGGCTCACTCTTGCGAGACGGAACGGACGCATTGCAAAAAGAGATATGTACACAACAAGCAATGAGTGAAAACCCCAGCCCAAACACTGAGAACAGCGGCTCGACGAGCGGCCTTCGCTGCTTTCTTAGCGCCTTAGCCGTAGCACTCAGTGAAACGGGGTCTCTTTGCTATTTAAAAGGTCGGCGAAGGACATCACTCTCAAAACCGGGAACGGTCTCCATAAAGTAATTACACTCTGTAACTACCCTCTTTGTTAGCTCTTTGTGTATTTCTTTGTTTCAGTCAGCCAAAGTACCGCACAGTTCTATCCCTATGACCGAATATGGAGTTGCTCATGCTTTCCAGACAGGTAAGATTAAGTACGAATTCCTCAATTGATTCCACCATCTTTTCTCTGGTGTTATGGTTAGTGATGGGCGCGAGAGAGGTTTGAGAGTTGTCTCGAGATATCCTGCGGTGGACGATATCGTACTATACTGAACTTTCTGGAGAATGGTTTTGAGATTTATTAATGTGCCTGTGATTGTGCTTTCTATCGCGATTCGGAGCCATCCTCCCACTCGAACGTAGGGAGGAGTGGTGGTTGGCGTGCAATACAATGATACAAAATGGACATTTGTATGTGGCCAGAAAGTACTTCGACAGATACTCCCCCGAGACTTATATCGAACAAATGGGCTTGAGATATTTCATCTCACTAGGAATTCGCAGTGTCTCGTAATACTATCTTGGGACAAAATTCCAGGACGTCCATCCTTTGCTTATCACTACTTGGTGTTCTCGGCATTCGGTATCCTGGAGAAGTAATTGCAACTGCCGGAATGCAGTATGTATCGAACCCGTATGATCATCGCATCTAGCAGCCTGAATAGGTTCAAGGTGCCTCTTGTTTGGAGAAGGCGTCTGCCTCAATTATCTGCCCTCCATTTGATAACAGGATTATGAGGCGATCGTTCGAATGATGGGTTAGCGGACTGGCGTTCATGATAAACGCATCCAAAAGAACTCTCGCAATGAGGCTGAAACTAGACGCTAGGAGCACATCTCCCTCCTTCTCCAAGAAATGAACACGTTTACTGTGCTCTGCAGACTTTCCGGTTTGTTTGTTTCTGTTATGAACTGTCTTTAACGATAGCCCGATCCCTGGATGGCTACAACCCAGCTCGGCCGTTCCGCCGCTGCCCACCAGTGGGTAGACAGACGATTTCGATACTACTCCTATTCCAATGCCGGTATGTAGGCATCCAGCGTTTGGACAGTCGACCATGCCTTCAGCGGAGACTAAGCTTCACTAGTTACATGGAAGACCTCTCTTTGGCATACATTAAGGTCAAACTGCATGGTAAATACTTAGTATTTAGTATATTTATATACTTGAGAAGGCACCGAGGGGACTGACGACATATTGGCTCTCCTAGTTGAAGGTTCTTTGCGGGGTGGCTGGATTGTGGGGTGTTGCAAAGAGGAAAAAAGAAAGAACGGATCCAGTGGTGGGGGCCAAGACATGCGCAGACTAATTGAATTTTAGCTTCATTGTGACCCTTGAGGAATGACGATATCATGGGGAAGGAGAGGATCGCAATAGATTCCTCCCTTCAGCCCATTCCTCAATTCAACCCCGAATATTCCCATTGAAACAACCCTTCTCAAGATCTTCATTATTTTGACAGTCATGTTGTCCCCTTGTCGCTCATCAGCGTGGTAAGTATGCCACCACTTAATCGCGAGGCTGGAGGTCGAGATCCAACAGTGCCGAAGAGGTGTCGCCGGGTTCCATCGCCGTGTTTCTTTGCGCGAATAACCCAGTGGCCGCATGATGTATGTTGATTCGCATTTGACGAAGCCTGGAATGTCGCATGTATGAGCTGAGGGAGGTACATGTACATGTACATGTATTGCTATCGAATGTGTCGAGAGTCTGAGACCACAGCATGAATCATTTCGGCAGGTAGTTCACGAGACACGTAGTGGTCGGTCGGTCGCACTGGCGTTAAATACCGGTAATCCTTCGTCGATAGATGGTGTAAAGGTAGGTACTTAGTACTTATCATAGGTAAGGTGTCAAGCTCAGGACCAATCGATGTTAAAGAAGAAATTCAAACATTTTTAAACTGAGATCGTCTCTCTATTCGCGAGAACGATTGCTGCATCCCACATCCTGGTACTAATCAGAGTCGCTCTTAGACAAAACAACAAAAACCCCGCTCTCTTCCGTTCACTGCAGATAATAGTAAGTACTTGCGCTCGTTCTCTCGTCCTCTCGTCCTCTCGTCCTCTCATTCCCTCGTTGCTCTGTTCGTGTCCGTCCCACCGTGAGAGCCCGACAAAAACAAAGAGACGGTAATCAGCCTAGCCCCGTTTCTGGAAGATACTTAGAATGCCACAGACGCAAAGCCCAGCTTGCTAGGACATTCAGGAGCAAGTGCATACGCACACATAGTGGGTAAGTCTGGCTACTCGCGGCGACGGTGTGTGCTCAAGTCGAAGCAGCGAACGACGTGATTAGCTGCAGGATTTCTGTAGCGTACTCGTCGTGCATTGGTGAGGCCAAAGCCAGCAGTAGGCAGGAAGTATCGGCAACGCCTACAAGAGTGAACAACGGCGGACGATAGACGAACGAACGGCCACGCTGAGAAAATATCGAAGCGAACGGAGCTGGATCGAAGATCTCCCTCTAGACGACGACTACCGGTAGACATCTCCCTACTAACCTCCATCTCCAATACTCAATCCGCTCTCACGTTCTTTCGATAATTACCGCTGGCGTTCCATAACGTCTACACTACTAATCCACGAAAACGACTACATTCTTCGACCTGTAATTACTGTTGTTCCGCTTCCGTCGCAAGCGAAGTATCTCTACCTACCTATCACCTTTTTGACGCCTAGTCCAGTTGATTGTCACATCTCCGTCTCCACTTCGTCGCTTCATCCCCGCTCTCGCTGTACGTACATCTCTGGTGGGTTCTCGGCGGACTCTGGACTCTATTACAACCTGGTGAGCCATATACATTTTGCCTCTTATACATCCATCCATCCATCCATCTACCATCCACACACCAGCACCACCGTTCCTGCAGACAGCCTTCCTACCATCACCATCATGTTGCCCTTTACCTTCGGGCATGCCGCTATCCGTCTGGTATGCGCTATATCAACTTGAGGGGATTTGCCCGAATTATTTATTGTTTATTTGTGTTTGCTTTGTTTGGTTCAGCTCATTCCCGACATTATACCTGTTCTCCACCGTACGGCTGATAGGAGTGCACAATGCCACTCCCACAGCTAAGAGTACTTCCTTTCACTTCATTCCTACATATTCAGGCAATTCTAAAGGCTCTGTGGTATTTCTATCTGACTCGATCAAATAAACGCCGCAGATAGCAGCCAGTTTCGATCCTTGAAATGAAAGCATCTTCTGCAGGATCATCCAGATATCGTGCCCACAACGGTTCAGATATACATACACGGCCAGCAACGACCGTTCGCAGGGGATCGAGTTCATGGCATAAAGGGGTATGCTTGCTTCTTCCTCAGTAACCCCTCATCAGAGTTGTCCACCCCCGCATCCCACCCACCCCATTATCTCTACATTCAAGACCATCCATCCTCATTCCCACACACCATGGCACTATATACGCGGCATACCTATACTGTTCTCGCTCTACCCAGACACCCATCTTTAGACGTTACATTTTCTAAACTTTAGGCCTATTGTAGGAATACATTACTGAATGGTCAACACCCCCAAGCACCCCCGGCCCGCCCGACTACGGTCTTCACGGTTCTCATGGGTACGGTCCTTCGCCGATTGAAACTCATTCTGCCTACGAAGGTGGCTCTCATATCATCGCACATCACATTCCCGTCGCACACGCTGCCTACTCCTCTCCGCAGCCCGCTGCATACTCGACTCCTCCCCATTCACATCCTCCATTCTCCGGGTACGGTTCCCAACCGCCTCCATCCCCGCATTCCCACTCGCACCATCACCATCATCGCCGGCGCTCGTCTCGCCACGATCACCCGCCTTCCTATCCCAGTAGCCCGCACTATTCTAATGCACCATATGCGATTGAAGCACCACCACTATCCCACCACCATTCCCATTCCGCGCCATCTCCCCATGAACCATCTCTAGTGAGCGAGGCTTCGCAGTACTCGCTCTCGCGGTACAAGCCTTCCAAACCGCGGTTCCGGATAGAGCATGAAGGCCAAACTCTTGTAGTCTTACCACCCCAGGACGACGTCCCTCCAGAGGCACCGTCATCTCCTCCGTCTCCTATTCCGCAGTTTCTACCACAAATTGAAGCACCCCCACCGAAGCGCTGGCCGCCTTCCCGCTATCAAACTGACTTGTCAGAACAAGAAGCACAAGATTACATTGCACGTGGCGCACCAAAGTTTCGAGGAGAGTTACGCGAAATCTCCAATGGGCCAAGAGGACAATACCACTTCTTTGCCTTTGCGGGCGAAGAGTGGGATGAAGTTACTGACACAGCTCCATTTCAGAGTGATTCATTCGGGGATATGAGCTCAGCACCTGAAGGAAAGCAAACCGATGCTCTCGAACGCCCTGCAATGGGGCATGCCTTTGGAATATATGCCGGGACCATCACTTTGGCGTATTATGTCGCCGGTTTCGGTAGTGAGCTGAAAGGCTCTGAAATTGCTGCCCGAGGAAAAGTTCGAAAGCTCACTATGCTGTATGTTCTTGATCGGTTACGGCAGCTTCAAGTTAAAGGGATTGAGGAGAATACCATGGACCTTCATAACCATTTATATGAGTTTTTGCTACATGATAATCACAAGTACGACCTCCCAGGCGGGATCGAACCTTCGTTGGACTCTCAGATTGCGGACCTTGTTGCCTCGTTGTGTCGACCGAGCTGGATAGACTTCTCGCTGCCACAACACCAAACAGTCGCCCAGTTTCTAAATAGCCCAGATCCGGCCGTCTCCAATAGTTTCTTCCACCAATTGCTTTTATCGATAGAGCTCTATTTGAGGACAGAATCTAGGGAATTGCATAGCAAGCCGCTGGCCGATATTCCAGAGAAAATAAAATGGGATTTGATGTTGGCCCAGCGATGGTTAGAGAACGTGGAAGTCGAGCCTCCAAGAAAGGTAAAAGGGCGGGGAGAGCAGAAATCTAGCGTAGGTTTCAGATTTCCAAATAAAAAGAATCAGATTGAAGCACTTAGGAATTTTGCCTGGACGTTGAAGTGAGTGCAGTTTCCGTCATTTCGTTCTTTACCTGCTACCAGTCGCTGTACAGAAGTTACTGCTTCTTGATCTTCTGTTTCAGTTCACGGCTAAATTTACAGATGGCCAAACATGCCAGAGGTAGAAGACGTTCTCGAATATTCGGAGGAAGAGGACCCAGAAGAGTTCCTCGAAGACCGCAGCACAAACTGTATGTCCTGGTTTACCGGACTCCTGTTACCGGGGAAATCAATGTCCTTCATTCTCATGAATGCATTGGTCGATTGTGACGGCGAGCCACCAGCGGAATTCCACAATCTCCACCAGACCGTTTCGAATGTAGGTTTTCAGTATCGCGGCTGCACATACTGGTCATGGGAATGCATCGTAGGGAAGGTACTGGGCGCAGCATCGGGAGTGACGCAGATTGCCGGGTGGATTGGCCCTTGTTCAGCATCGGCCGATTTGGACCGCTCAGAAATGGCTCTGATCAACCAGGAACCACCTCGGTGCAATCGTCTCTCCCCAAGTGCTATACGGAATATGGCTTCCAATAGCGATCCCATAGGGCCTCAACAGGAGTCGTATCGTATAGAAGACTATCAGCTATTAACCTCGTCGTCAGAAGACCCCGTTGACTCAATCAGGATTGAACGTTTGAACTTCACCCCTGCACAATCGAATCCCAAAGGTATTCACCGGAAAGCACTCGAAGAACCGGATAAAAAACCAATCATCATATTCAATGCTTCAATCACGTTCGCAATCACGGTAGATAAACGAGCAAGGTCATGGAAAGTATCCCTGCGACACGACACACCTTTTATTGCAGCGTACCCATGTCAAAACGGCCCGCATGTTCTCTTCGTCGATTACCAACATCAGAAGGTGCGAGTAGACAAACTAGTGGAGATACAGAATTGGGGGACTTCGGGGGGCAAAGACTCGGACCTGGAAGATTCAGAGGACGAGGCGGAGGATGAGGGTGATGTGGAGGAGGTGCTAGTTATCGAGGCGTTTGGAGTCCCCGACAACGAGGTTTTTGCAAGGGCGTGGTGTTCATTTTGGGGACTGCCCTCAGTTACAGCAGATATTTCAAAGACGTGTATGGCGTGTGCGATTAGAGAGGCGTATGCAGCACTTGTGAGTGTGGTGATTCTGGTGGATCGTGGGTCAGTTGATGTGGAAATTGAGGAGGTGGATCGGATGATGGAGAATCTAATGTGATGTGTACCTTTTTTTTGGACTTGTTTATACAAACAATGGGGGAACTACTCGATCTTTTGGTAGCAAGGGTGTGGTATGTGGTTTTGGGAGCAGCATTGCTGGGCGTAATGTGTGTATGTGCGTAAAACGAGGTATCCGGATATCATGGGGGTGCGTGTTTATGTTTTATTCTACACATACTGTTACTGTACACGTTTGGATGAAATTTTATTGCAGTCAGTAGCTTATGCTAGTTTGTGGAGTTTTGTCGATATATTCGTTTCCGTGTATAATCCCGAGCAAAGCAAATTTCGTTGCTCTTACGTGCTTGTTGTCTCTAGGGATTGAACGGTCAGTGTAGTACTCGGTAATAGAGTAGCGTACCCTAGTCTGGTCTAGTCTAAGATCCGCAGGGTTAGGTGCAGCCTATGCCAAGCCTTACGCCAGTTATTCGTCGCCACCGATATGATACCTCCAGCTCTTCCCACAATGAACCTCTTTTTTCCCAGGCGACTTACTCCACCTGACTATATACGTCCTGGTACTCTCTTCACCACGTACGGCCGTATGCTATTCCAGCCCGCCTTGCAAATGAGCCCCAACCCCAACGCCATACAGCAACAGATACCCTACCGCCAGAATCCAGGTATAATACAACGCACGACAGATGATACCTTCATCGTGACTGGCGCCTATTTGATACTAACCAACACCACTACCATGCCGGATGAGGGGTGGCCCAGGAACGCTAGTCTGGCCAATTTGACAAATTTGACGATAACGATGATTAATATGGTGATGACGACAGCGTGCGGCCGACTCGCGAAGCACTCGATGGTTACATGCTGGCAGCAGAGTACCAACAGGTTATAGGCTCGGTGGAGAGGAGACGGTTAAGTTTAATATGACAGGACCGTCTTGCAGGGTTCATCATCCAGGCAGTGTTTACCAAGCCTCGCAACAGTATACCAACAAATACCAGTATCTGCAAACAGTTGGTTGGTGCAGTTTAAGAAACTGTTGATACAGTTGGGACGTTATAAACTGCAGTACAGATGGAGAATTGCACTGGACAATACTGTTGATACGTGTGCAAGCGCACTTTCACGTACTGACCTCTGGATGCTGGGGCAGCTGGGGTCAAGGCGGGAGCGTGGCATGTGAGTTCGACACAACTACACAGTGATACATACTCGTGCATGGTAAAGGTATTGCGCTAGTTAGGTATGAATCACTGTGCCCTTGTTAGTGCTGGTTTGTACTGGTGGGTTTCCAGTTATACCAGTTTTTACTACCGGCTTTCGTACTGGCAATTTACTGGTACAAACCAGTTCGGTATAGCAGTATATAGGTCTGGTACAGTTTGAGCGCTTAAGCAGTTGGTATTACACAGTGCAGTGCTCGATTTTGTACTAGATTGTACTGTTGCGAAGCTTGGTGTTTATGAAAATAACGATACCAGCGGTCAGGACGAGATGGAGGAGTACATTGGAGGAAGCTTGAGGAATGTTTCGATGATTAGGAGGTATGCATGGTAAGGCGGGAAGAAGCTCGATAATACGGCATTACAGCTCTCTTGACATCATCATCATCATCAGTACTAAACGTCGATTCTATACCCAAAATAAAGTCTTAAGTCATCACCGCCCCGTCCGCCCTCGTGTAGCCAGCTCATGATCCTGGAAATCATCAAGGGGGTGGGAATGGGTTTGCGAATATGGAAGCCTAATTGTCTTAGTCAAAGGTTAAGTACTGCACCGGATATAGTTGCCTCCAATTAAACGCATGCCCACATGGTCGATTTTCATCATCAGCGTCAGTTCCAAATATATTGGCTTTAGGGATTTCGAGATTTCTTAATACGGCAACCAAAATAGGCCCCATCTTCAGAGTTGAAGGTAAGCCTATTTAGCACACCGTAGACGTTTTTTGCAGGCTCTTTGACTTCTTTGTGAGACTACCTGGATCTATAGGTGGCTTCTATTGACTTCTATAGCCTTGATACTTAGAGAACAGTGCACCTAGTGCCATAGCCGCACCAGCAGTTGTAGCACTAGAAAACTCCGTTATCATAAGTCACTATCCATAGCGTAGTCGGTGTAGCTGGATTGTGGTGAGCCTGTGCGGCAACCGAGTTTGTAGATAGTAATAGCCTCGATCAGGCGTCTACTATACTCGTCGGATTTTCAAGTCTCCATACACATTATAAGTGCCCTCGGCAACACATCCAAAGTTTGGTGAGTACACATCAAAGTTGGATGATTATTCAATACGGCCTAATTTTATCGGAATCATCTAATCGTTGACAAGGGTGTCCAGAGACTTGAAAATCCGACGAGTATGCGAAGCGATCATGGCAGCGCACTCGGGCAACTGAACGCGTCCTAAAATGTGTGAACGCTTAACACGTACTAAAAGCACCGACCGAATACCCCGCCATGATCCACCCCCTACCGCAGCTGCGAATGGGCATCTGCAAACTTGGTGCTCTAGATGTAAAGGGCATGGGTCTTAGGCTGCAAATTGGACCTAAAAAGAGTTCTTTGTTGACCATTGAAGTGTCCACTAGGTTACAGTTCACCAAAGAATTGGACCCTAGAAACGTCCTTTTGTTGACCATTTAAGGGTTCATCTGGCTATGATTTGCTAAAGAATTGGATTTGGAGGCATTCTTTACAGACTACTTAAGAGGCCATGAGTCCATGACACGGCCTCCAAATCCGCCACTTCTACCACCTCTTCCACCATATTTCTTGCTCCCTCACCTCTATCACATCGGACGAGATGTCCCTATCCGATGTTTTTGTACAGCTTCAACAGGTAGCCAGGGAAGGCAGAGAAGGGTTTATGCAGTTCATTTTAAATCCCAGGAGTTTCCAAGAACAATACCCTCCACCACCGTCATCATCACCCCTAGAACCATCCCTATCCGAATTTCTTCTTTCAATTTCATATCCGGCCCTCATAACCATTTCCCACAACCTCAACTACAACAGTTTCCTCATGCTTCTCTCCACCTCCCGGTCCATCTACCATCTTCTTACTACCACATACCACATCAGCTGCCTGGGCTTTCGTCGACTGCACCTCTCGGAGCAGCATCGAAACGCCCTCTGTCACTATCCCTTGGGGCTCTGTGGCCACAACTACCACGCACTACAACCTCTTGGTGACCCATTCTCTCGTTATCCAGGCACGTTATAAGCAACACCCTCACCTCCTTTATCTTAGACGGCACTGAGGTGCGGGGCGACTCGTTATTTGAGCACATTTGCACCCCAACCGCAAAAACTCTGGAATACCTCTCGCTCCGCCGGTGCGAAAATGTCTTCTTCGACCAGGTTCAGAGGCACATACTCACTGGCGCCGGATTATATCCGCACGGATGGGTTTGCGCTGAAGACATTGCTGCTGCGCGGCATCACGAGAGGCCTATCCAGAGCCTCGGGTGCTGTATGCGCATTACCGTTTGAGGGCAATGGTCTCAGATGTTCTGCAGCCCGGACACTTTGAGTGCTCTAAGGTCTCAGCTCGGGTGAGAAATATAACCTCTCCATAACCTAGGGCTTGAAACGGATGTACGGGAATGCCAACATGGCAGGTGTGCAGACTTGGCAACGTCTTACAACAGTTTTCCACTCCTGCCCACTGGGTATTCGTACGAGATTTTGTGTGCTGCGTGTGGAGTTCCGGAGAAAACGCTACGACGCTGCCAGGGGTGAGACCGAGGGTGGTGGTCTAGGTATGTAGAGTATTTCTGCTCACGGAGATTGTTGCGGCAAATATTGGTCTGTCACCACGGAATGTGTCAAGAATTCTATGACTGCAAAAAATGTAGGCGGCAGAACACTTGTTAGGGTTGGGAGAGGTGCGTGTTTAACTGGGAACCTTTGATGTTGCTGGGGAGACAACGGGTTTAAACTGGTTCATCTGGGCGGAAACGAGGCGGTTGTATTTGAATGCTCCGAGTGTAGTTTGGGGGTATGTATAGAGTGTATCAGTGTGGGTGATCGGGGGGGTTCTGCGGAATCTGTGTGGTGGTAAGGGAAAGCGGGAGCGAGAGGGAGATGAGGGGGATAAGGAAGTTACTTCGCCGGTTGGGGCGGTGAGGTTACCTTCTGACTAGAAATATGTGGATACTAAGTATCTTTATGTGTATCCTATTAGCATTATTATAATTATTTTGTACTGTTGAACCTGAAAGGCTTCTCCTAAAGCATTGGAACGTGGCCTAACCCCCCATCAACAAACTTTCTCTAGAATAGAAGCCCCAGGCCTCAACAACGCAAATTGAAAGCCCCAGCATCAGTTTCTCAGTTTATCGTTTGTGGATAGCTTGTGTATACGTATTGCTGCACGACTAAGTCCCTCCGTCCGGCCTGGTCTAGTGGCTGATACTCGCACCTGTACCTGTGTACGTAGACTCTTCCTCTCTCCCTCTCTCTCCTACACTACATTCACAATATATAATACACACGCACACGGTTCCATCTATAAGTCAACGTTAAGAAGACTCGAGTCTATGAGTGATGGCTTATGACCTGGCCACAAAAGTACAACGTACTAAAATACAAATAATTAACTCTACATATCCTAACCTCTACTCATCATCGGGAATTGAATAAAATATAGCTCCCGTAAAATAATAAGTCAATTACGATGTCCTAGGCGCAAAAATCTTGATTCTAGTATACAAGCAAAGAAGAGAAACAGCAATCCGTGATAATACCTTCCTACCAAGCCTGTAGTACAAAATAGCATCAGAAACCATGGGCATTTATGCTGTTAACAGTAAGCCTTATGTCAGGTTCAATCAGCTTCATTCGTGATTTAAATCTAGCAATAGATTCCACAGCTTACCAACAAATGTATTGTTGATGTTGAATCGCCCTGCTTCTCGGTGCGTTTCTTATCAGGCATAAAGAGATCGACAAGCAACAAAGGCGGCGTATAAGCATTGCGGAAGTTACACCGAAACGCAAAATCCGCTACCGTTTCTAGATTATGTTTCTTTTTCCCATGTTAGTCGAAAGTTAACCGAGGCGAAATGGGAAGAAAGTAAAGAAGAAATAAAGAAGTTGGGGAAGAAATCAAAGCATAGTTACTGGTATGATTTGGTGAAGAGGGGAGGTAACAATGCGGTGATGGGAGCCAAAAAGACGATTGCGGCGAGGTTTTATCAGCTTAAGTCAGGACATGCACTGATTGCGAAATACCTATTGCGGATCGGAAAAAGAAGTGATATGAAATGTTGGTGGTGTGGGCATGAATATCAGACAAGAGACCACCTTTTTAAGTGGTGCAAAAGATGGAAACGAGAACAAAAAAGGCTTTGGGTTGATGGGCAAGAGGGGGAGGATGGGTA
>Ga0307512_10000648_pt1 | contig 51331 bp, 48 predicted proteins | sample 14_EM_MG_FD_200267 | JGI IMG/M metagenome (GOLD analysis project Ga0307512, IMG submission 200267) | Populus trichocarpa ectomycorrhiza microbial communities from riparian zone in the Pacific Northwest, United States - 14_EM | ecosystem: Host-associated > Plants > Roots > Unclassified | place...
TAGTATCTTATCAAAATCGCGTTTTCAGCAACCAACAATGTGCTTTTGCTTGTTGAGCAGTTTGCAATATCGAGTAATTTGGTATCTGTATTTCACCTTCGATATATGGTATTTTTGCCTAGCAAGGCGGTCAATAATACAGTTATGCACGCGAAGATCCACACGATGCCTTGATTACGGAATATGCCAGTCCTAAAACTGTTGACGCTCCGTTGATGCTCATTTTCAGGATGCCACACAGAGCATGTCGTTGTTGTTTTTGCCAGTAAAGGCTGCCAATATGTCACAAATGAATATCCACAACCAATCGGAACATAACTTACTCCAGATGCAAAGCTAAAAATTGTTGATGCTCCGTTGACGCTCATGCTAAGAATGGGGGCAATGACCGTGTTGCTATGTCTTTTGCCAATAACAGCGGCCAATACGTCCGTTATGCATAACAGGGACCAAGTCACTTGTGAATTACCGTACTTACAAGACAACAAATCGTTGACGCTCCGTTGACGCTCATGCTAAGAATAGGGCAGTGACCGTGTTGCTATCTCTTTTGCCAATAAATGCGGCCAATACATCTGTTATGCATAACAATGACCAAGTCACTTGTGAATTACTGTACTTACATGACCAGAAATCGTTGACGCTCCGTTGACGCTCATGCTAAGAATGGGGTGGTGACCGTGTTGCTATCTCTTTGGCCAATAAAAGCGGCCAGTACGTCCGTTATGCGGAACAACGACCAAGTCACTGGTGAATTACTGTACTTACAAGACCACAAATCGTTGACGCTCAGTTGATGCTCATTTTAATGTATTGTCCATTCAACATCTGCTGCCGTCGATAATTGTTTGCATCCTGATTTGACTTTATCAGTTGTCTTTCTGCCTCATTGAGACTCGGCTCTGTGGCAAAGCCGAGCGGCGTAAGTATGTTGCACTGTTCACTGTTACACGACTAAAAATGATGTATCATGCCACAAGATTCATTGTGCCTGCTATACATCTATTTATGAACCGACATTCACAAGCTACTTCTTACCATTCGCCCATAATCTATCTCTAATTGAAACTCTCGGTCAAGCTACATAAAGCTGGTGAAAATTTGACACATTCTGTCCTACTTTTTCTTCCCTCCTCTATTGCTCTGCGTTTCAACTGCACTGACCGTCAATAACACCTTGTCAGACTGTCTCTTTGACTTCCGTGTCGGCCGAACCAATCCGGGCACATGTGGCGTGGCGCTCACATCCTGCTGCTCTGGGCATTCCGAATCCTCAATGCCATTGTATTGCTCTATATTGGATTCATCATCCACTGCGCAATCATCTTCGCTGTCATTTGGATTATCCAAGTCGCCATTCCAGTTTAGCCAATCATCAGTGTTTGAAAGGCTTTTCGGTGCGCTATCCTCATCACTTTGTACTGGATGATGGTGGATTCTCCGGATTCGGCGAACATTTAAGATTTGAGTTCGTCCTCCAGGGAGGTCCTTTGCAGACAATGCTGGTGGCAAAGGTGATCTTTCTGACAATTTAAACGCAGCGGCACCATCATGTTGCAAGAGTGACCAGGATGCTTTGACGATCTCTTCGGTGTCCGAACTGTATCCTACAGCGGTCATCTGCTTGTTTTGAGCGTGAGATTCCTTCTGGGTAGCACCTGGGTTTTGGCTGCCCTGCCACATCTCCAAAAAGTCGTGAACCTTGGCCATTCTGTGCAACTTCCTTTCCTCCGCCTCTTTCTTCATTTCCGAGTGGTTTTCTGTGTTTGTGGTATCCAGTTCCGGGTCAGTGCCAGCCAGAATCCCGTTATTGGCTCGAGCAAACTGCCTTACAATGACTTTTTCGCGAAGGGTCTCGCCTGTGGTTTTTGACTGCCTCCAGCCAATAACATCTCGGCCAAGGGAAAAGCTGTCCTCCACTCCGACACCATGTGGTATGATAGAGAATATGTCACGCACCACATTGGAGAGATCGGCGTACTGTGAGTGCGTTTCCACCTGTTGTCGCCACCAATCGGTTATGTCCGGTATCCAAAATGTACTGCTAATCTCCATTGGGTCGGAGTGGTAGTCATTGAGATTTGGATTAATTTGTCCCCAGTTCTTGGGTGCTTCAGGCGGCGAATTCGATTGGAGCCTGGCGGCGGTCGATAAGCGGGCTGCACGATCGCTTCGTGCAGGGGTCGTCTCTGCCATATTGGTAGGCGTTAAGTATTCCTCATCATCGCTGGACGAATCATATGGATCAACGGATGAATGATTGGACCCTGAAGCCATTGGGGATGGGACGAGATTGCTGCTCGGTATGGTTTCGAGTTCATTGACCGGCACACGTCCATGCTTGGCGCAGTCTTCATTCTCCACATCCTTCAGAAAGGCCTCCTGGGATTGTGTTGTGTAGAATGTCTCGTCCTCAGGATTGATATCCATTCCCTCGTCCTACTTTCTGAACGATCGAAACTTCCGGAAAGGATCGAGGATGTGTGCTGCAACGAGAAGCATGCCCCTCATTGGAGTCACTTTGGCGTAGTATTTTGACAGCTTCTGTCGAGCTAACTTCACCGCAAAGAACAAGTCTTCCTTCCACTGAGTCTTCTTCTTGGCCAAAGCTCGCATCACGCCATCCATGTGATCGACCTTGTCATTGTATACTGTAATAACGTGATGAAATGTAACGGTATGCCTCTTCGACTTCCAAAGGGTCCAATATCGAAATGGCCTCAATACTTCCATGACATACTTGACAATCGTCCATTCATTCTGAGTTGTGAATGGCGGCCGGTATTCACTGTATTTTGGGTTTTGAAGCCACTCGCGTGTGAATTCCCGTAAACGGTAGGCGCACTCGAGCAACTCCAGTGTACAGTTCCAATGTGTTTTCACATCCATAATCGGAAGTACTTCACTGCGGACTTTGGCGTTTTGACAGTCAATGAACTCGTTTCGGCGACCAGGTGTTAGCGTAATTAATATAGCAAGCATTCTCTGCTATATGAAGGTCAGCTTCAGGACTTTCAAAATATCATGAAATATGTACTTTCTCAATTATCTTTGCTAAACCTGGTTTCATGGCTGACACTTTATTGATTCTAGCATTGCCCACTTTTCGAAGTCTTTGACTCTTCCCACCGTCTATGCTTTCATTCTCTCCAAATTGCTGATCGCGGTCATGGGCTTCCCAAGACTTGGTGAGGCCTTTCACACCGAGACTGCTCATAAATGCACCTAAAGCGAGCTGTATGACGTGTGCCATGCACGGTATGTGGTTTCTCAATGCCGGCTATTCGATTCTAGAGTCTTCAAGTGTTGATTGCAGCTCGCAAGTCATCGAGTAATTTGAGGAAGCATTATCAGTTGTAATCCCAAGCAAACAGCCGTCGGTAAGCTCAAAACGATCAAGCACATCCTTCAAATGTACGGCTAGTCTTGCTCCAGTATGTTGGCCCTTGATCTATCATCCTTAATTAGCTTTGGAAACGGGAATAGAACAGGCGATCAACCTCATCGAAAGCGAGTTGAACTTCGCACAATGCCCAATTTCGATCCATATAGTAAGCAATGACCGATGTTATGGCCAATTTGTTTGTTGATGTCCATCCATCCAATGCTAAACTCACTTTATTTTGTACCGGCAATTGCTTGTTAATTGCATCCAGTGTCAGTGAATATTCCCTCCGGCAAATGTTACTAAGAGTCGTAGCAGATGGCAGCACTAGGTCGTCGCATAATGCCTTATATAACCGCCATAGCTCAAGATTTGATATAGCGTTCCATGGAATATCTGCCGAAACAAATCCTAACATGAGCTAGCGATTCCACGTGTCTTGGTGAAATTCGGAAGTTTCAAAGTCCTTAGCTGCCAGTTTGGAACATTTTGTCTGTCATTTCGGTCAATATGGATTAAACTGGATATCAAATATGATTTTCTTCTGCAAACTTACTATTGTGATTCCTCGACTTCCTTGGCTCTTGAAAATGGCCAAAGCTGTTTCATCCACCGTCGAACAAGTCGATTCAGTGACCTCTGACTCTGTTAATTCGTTTAACTTTGCGATGTGAGCTGTTGCCAGCAAGTGTTTCCCCATTGAGCTTGTCCCATGTTCTGATAGATGGCGAAGAACTTGATGGCAAATGATACAATTGATGCCAGGGCTGCCGGTCTCCTCAATTCCACAGTGTAAATAGAATCCCCACGAAGGCGCATGTCTAGAAGCATTCCAAGCAATAGACTCCTTCGAGCCTACATTCATTGAAGCCCACCAAGAGTCGAGGATGATTTGTAAAGTAAGGTCGCTCCAATTGCGAACAAAGACATGCTCATTTTTGGAAGAGATTATAACCTCGAGCAATGATGTGTTCAAAGATTTTGTATCCGACAGGGCGGTAGAAATTAGATAGCTGGGTAATACGACTCGAAAGACTGCCGAAAATACCAATAAAGTATAGCAGACTACAGGTTCTTAAACATTGACTCTATAGCTACAAGGAAAATAATCAGATCAGTAAGACATTGCATGCATATTTGTGAAGTTGAATACAAGAACGAATTGCAACGACTGACCGCGTGAAACACCATTTAGGAACAGCATAATGCAGTTTATTGCTGTGTAGCGTTCGGAGCCTTGACGCGCCGTGGGCGCTCAATTGTAGGAGGCGGATGCGATATCGTCACTTGCAGTTTTGCCAATAAAGGCTGCCGATAGGTTCACTGTGGTTCATCTGCGTTCCATTCCGGTAAGATTATCCAAGATGCCAGCACAAAAGTTGTTGACGCTCCATTGACCCTCATTTTGGGACATGGTTACGATCTTGTCCTAAGCATATTTGCCTAGAAAGACGGCTGATAGTGCAATTTTGGATGATTATAGTCGCACAGCCCCTTGATGTTGCAAGATAGTAGGCCTCATATCGTTGACGCTCCGTTGACGCTCATTTTTAGGGCATAGTGACGATGTCGTCAAAAGCATTTTTCCCTAGAAAGACAGCCGATAGTCCGATTATGTGTTAATGTCGCCGCACTGCCCTCGGATTGTCCAAGATGCAAGGCCAAAAGTCAATGATGCTCCATTGACGCTCATTTTTAGGACATAGTAGCGGTGTCTTCGCAACCGTTTTCGCCTAGAAAGGCAGCTGATAATCTGATTATGACACAATGTCGCCGGAAAGTCCTAGGAATCTCCATGATACAAGGCTAAAAGTCGTGGACGCTCCTTTGACGCTCATTTTTAGAACATAGTAGCGATGTTGTTGCGAGAGTTTTTGCCTAGACAGGCGGCCGATAGCGTGATTATGGAGTAACGTCGCTGCACAGCCGATGCATATTCCAAGATGCAAGGCCAATAGTCGTTAACGCTCTGTTGACGCTCATTTTTAGGACATAGTAGCGGTGTCGTTGCAACTGTTTTCGCCTGGAAAGGCAGCCGATAATCTGATTATGGCACAATGTCGCCGGATAGCCCTAGGATTCTCCATGATACAAGGCTAAAGGTCATTGACGCTCCGTTGACGCTCATTTTTAAGACATAGTAGCGATGTTGTTGCAAGAGTATTTGCCTAGAAAGGCGGCCGATAGCGCGATCATGGAGTAACGTCGCAGCACAGCCCATGCACATTCCACGATGCAAGGCCAAAAGTCGTTGACACTCTGTTGACGCTCATTTTTAGTACATAGTAGAAATGTTGCTACCACCATTGTTGTATTGAAAGGCAGCCGATAGTTCGATTATGACTTACTGTACCCACACAGCCTACTGGATGATTCATGACGCAATGCCAAACATCGTTGATGCTCCATTGACGCTCATTTTTAGGATGTGGCAATGAGCGAGTCATTTGCTTTTTTTGTAATAACGACGACTTATACATTCACTTTGAACCAATATGACAATGCAGCCCATTAATTGCCGAATGTGTATGACTTACAATGGTTGACACTCTGTTGACTCTCACATTAATCACATCGAAACAGCCCTTGTACACTCAAGCATTGTATTCAACAAATCATATATGCATTTTTGACATCCGGTATTACGTTTGAATGTATTATGATATGCATCCAGGAGTTTTGTTACCTCTCAAATTCTGATCAACTGCTATCTACGCTATCTGAGTGAGAAATGACTTGGCCTATTACATTCTCGCGCTTTCGGCCGGCAATTGACGGCATGTAGATCATTTGACTAGTTTTTAGTAAATATAGCTCGACTTCGTCACCATTCCTTATCCAGCTCCTTCTCCTCAATTTCTATGACGTACCACAAGCAATTTCAAATATCTGAACCATGTGCACCAGGTCTGTGCGGCGAGTTATGCAATTGGATACATGGATGAATTCAGCATGACAGTTGTCCTTCAGATCGATTCGTCGTGCTCACTGACCGCTCTGTCTATGACCCGTATGACATCACTTACTTACATTTTGTTCGCATATTTCGCCACTAATATTGCTTTCGCTTTGTGGCTTAACAGTCACATGCAAATGGAAACTGAACGTTTGGGCCGTCTTACAGAGTGATTTGGATTGTAGAACATTCACATGGTGTGTTCGGCCCTTGCACATGCACAGACAAATTATCAAGTCTCACAATTTGGTGACTGAAATCAAGAAATAGCTGACACGTAGCAAAATTGGTAAACACATTGCTTTTCACCGCGATCAGACATCAAGAATTACACTTTGCATATCGATTCTTCCCCAGACTCAGGAGCCGTCACCATCTCTTCGTCGGAATCCGATACCTATATGGTAATTAGCTGGAGGCTATATGAAAGGGTCAAAGCTAGCTGGTTCAACTGGCTTCGCATTCAGTAACGTGGATGAATCAGGCTCCGCAGCTGGCTCACCACTCGGTATGCTTGATTTTGACTGCGGCTTCACTGAACCTAGCATGATATGACTACTTCTTGGTCGAGCAGTCCCTTGCAGCCTTTGCGATATTCCTGGGACAATGTCAAGACTCTCCATACGGTCTCGAAATGTTGTCGGCGGAGGTGCCGGAGCGTCATCATTTGTTCGCTGTTGAACCACTGCCGGAACCCTCAATTCGGATGTGCCGTACTTCTTATCTCGTTCACAGAAGTAGTCAGCTGCATCTGCCCATCCGGGTTGAGTCAGTTCGTCGAGCTTCATCTGCTTCTGCCCAAAGCTCTCCATGCGCTGCTGGACCGTTTTGGTGATTGTGCCCATCACCCAGCTGGGTTCATCATCATCGCTCAGCTTGCCCTGCTCAGTCTCTTCATCATCCTCGTCTTCCACATCCTCCCCATCGTCGGAACTTGCAAGATCACTCAGACTGTCTCCGATAGCAACCAGCATCTCCTTAAACGTGTTTTCGGGCTCTCTGGACGTACATCCCGCGATTTCAGCCTGCGTCATATCGTCCTGCTCTTGTTGAACCGCTGCCTCTGCGTCTTTAACTGGCTTTCTTGCCCCAGCGGTTTCTCTCTCAACATAATCCTCAATCCATTTCTCTTTCTCTTCATTGCTTAAGAAGTGCGTTTCTCGTCGCTTTTCCGCCGCAAGCTTCTTTTTGGATCTCAAGCTGCGCAATGAACCAAGGTCTCGGACTCTCTCTGCCTCCAACCCACTCTTGCCTTCATTCGGATGATGACGTCATTGGGTTGATCGCTTTGTCGATTTACCGTATCTGCCTGCCGGGAGTGGTGAAAAGTTCATTTTCGGAGCATTGACCAGTGTAGTTTGCCTGGACTTTGTTGTTGGGCGAGATGTTGGATGTTGCAAGTTATGGACAATATGGAGGCAAGCTGCGTCTTTTATGTCAAGGTTGGTTCGTTTACTCATCTTGAACAAAGCAAAATCTCCCTCTTGACTCTCAACAAATCAGGAATAGAGATGCTAACCGTGCGATATGACATGATTGTTAGTGTCATTTTCATGTAATATCCTGGGGATTATTTGAGACAAACATCAGCAGACGTCCTTTCCCTCGAACTGCATCCTATTTGTATCTAGCAATTGAGCGATTCCGGGGGTCTTACACTGTAATTTATCCCTGTTAACAAACAAACAACATCAGACTGACTCTTTGCAAATTGTGGGGCGGTGGGAAACCCCTGCAACTTGCAGCCATACTCAGTACAATTCATCTTGAGCATAACGATCATGTTGGCTGCTACTTATTCCATTCTGACATGAAGCTGACGATATAGTCCTCAGGGCTTCCCACTTCCTCTCGTTATCATCTTCCTCTCCTCTTCCACACCAGCACATCGTCGATACACAACCACCTCCACCAGGTGAGAGCGGATCGAATACGGGCAGATTGGCAGGCGCTACATCAAATCCGGATATTCTTGGCACACAACAAGAGCGCAGACCCATGTTAGTTCACCGCGACGCTGCCAATGCAGCCACCAAACATATGACCCAGGATGCACATTTAAAAATCGTCTGTGAGACTGGAAGTAGGAAAAATAAGAAGCAGCATGCAGTGAGATGTGAGTGTATCCATATCGAGGCAATCGGCAGTCAATTAACTGTATAAGGTACAGCGCGTGTCCGTAGAGAGGTATGTAACGAATTTATTGCTGCCAGTAACGGGAAACCTCCGTGCTCGACAAAGGCATTTGTCCGCACAGTCCGCGAAATCGAACATCATGATGTTGTCAGCTCTGGGATTTTCACAGATGAATTTCCTGATAAGCATCCCTGGGAGTGGACGAGACAGGCGTTAATCACCTTCGAGAAGGCTACAGAAGCGTATATGGTAGAGGTAACACCCGAATTTCTTTGGTAGAAGCAGCAACTAATGGCTTTTAGGTTTTCAACATGTCTGCAACTATGGCAAGGCAAGGAGGTCGGGTACAGCTGGAACAGTCCGACATGCGCCTGATGTAGAATATGGCCAAAATGGCCAAAGAAGGCTTTTTGCGCGCCGCAATAGAGGAACGAAATATCTTATTAAGAAACCACGTGCCCAGGTTCGAGAAGAGAAGAAGCGGGGTGTTGAGTTTCCTGGGCATAACAAGGTGAAGGCTGCGATACAAAGACACCCGGCAATGCTTCATCAAAACCAAACGTCCGGCTGCGTTCCATGTCAAAATGGCACCGCAAAGAAACCCTAGACACGCAGGAGACGCAAAGGAGCAGGTGCACCTCCAGCCGCCCGACGCAGAGTACGGACTCCAGAGCCGACTCCCCATCCGCCCATCACGTCACCCGCCCCACCTGCCCCAACCGGTAACACATCCGGAGCTCAACCTTCTGAATTGGTCAATTTGCCGGCCGGATATACATATTCGCCTACAGCTCTTCCCAGTGTGTAATTTTTCGAAGATGATGAAGATACCGAGCACGATCCCAATTTCGATCCAGATATGCTGACTGATGAAGGTTATTACACTATCCGTTGCATGGTAATGCGGCTAACATTCATTTTGAAGACAAAAGCAGTGAATTGGGCGATCCTGCAACTGATGTCGAGCAGTGACCGAAAGATATGGGATTTTGGAGATTATCATTATATATATCTATGTATTATTAAAGCACAACGTAGGGATCAAGAAGAAAGTAAATGAAAACACCAGAAAGACAGCCAAAACAATGTGAATGATGGACTGTGCCAAATTAATTGATTGCATATTGTGGATACAGCCATGGTAAAATGAGCATCAATGGAGCGTCAACAATTTTTGGTCATGCGTCCTGGGAAATCACACCTCTGATAGGTTGTACTGAGTCATAAACGTATTTTAGCCGGCCTTTATAGGCAAAACAGATTGCAATACCCTCCCTGCCCCATCATGAAAATGAGCGTCAACGGAGCGTCAACAATTTTTGGTCATGCATCTTGGGAAATCACACCTCCGATAGGTTGTAGTAAGTCATAAAGTAAATTATGCCTGCTTTTATTGGCAAAACAGATTGCAGTACCCTCCCTGCCCCATCATGAAAATGAGCGTCAACGGAGCGTCAACAATTCTTGGTCATGGATCTTGGGAAATCACACCTCCCATAGGTTGTAGTAAGTCATAAAGTAAATTTTGGCTGCCTGTATAGGCAAAACAGAGTGCAATACCCTCCCTGCCCCACCATGAAAATGAGCGCCAACGGAGCGTCAACGATTTTTGGTCATGCGTCCTGGGAAATCACACCTCCAATAGGTCGTACTTAGTCATAAAGGAATTTTTGCCGGCCTTTATAGGCAAAACAAATAGTAATACCCTCCCTGCCCCATCATGAAAATGAGCGTCAACGGAGCGTCAACGATTTTTGGTCATGCATCTTGAGAAGTCACACCTCCAATAGGTTGTAGCAAGTCATAATGTAATTTTCGCCTGCCTTTATTGGCAAAACGGATTGCAGTACCCTCCCTGCCCCATCATGAAAATGAGCGTCAACGGAGCGTCAACGATTTTTGGTCATGCATCTTGAGAAGTCACACCTCCAATAGGTTGTAGCAAGTCATAATGTAATTTTCGCCTGCCTTTATTGGCAAAACGGATTGCAGTACCCTCCCTGCCCCGTCATGAAAATGAGCGTCAATGGAGCGTCAACGATTTTTGGTCATGCGTCCTGGGAAATCACACCTCCGATAGGTCGTACTTAGTCATAAAGGTATTTTTGCCGGCTTGCATAGGCAAAACAGATAGTGATACCCTCCCTGCCCCATCATGAAAATGAGCGTCAACGGAGCGTCAACGATTTTTGGTCATGCATCTTGGGAAATCACACCTCCCATAGGTTGTACTAAGTCATAAACTAATGTTCGGCTGCCTTTATAGGCAAAACAGAGTGCAACACCCTCCCTGCCCGATCATGAAAATGAGCGTCAATGGAGCGTCAACGATTGTTGGTCAGGTATGATGGGTAATCTGCGGGGCGACAGGTTGCACATTGTCATAAACTGATTATTGGCTGCCTTTATAGGCAAAAATGAAAGTGAAACGCTTCCTGCCCCATCTTCAAAATGCACGTCAACAGAGTGTCAACAATTGTTGGCCTTCCATCATGGTTAATCACAGTGCGATGTGGCGGTTGTTATCTATATACATCGTTTTGACTGTTACTATACGCCAAAAGGCTCAAGAATACTTAGTGGTAGCTCTGTAAATGAAATAAGTTGTTACTGTCCCGGAGGATGTGGCTAGAATATACTGTACATATCTGCTTACAAAGGCTGCCATATCCTTCTTTATGGATGGTTGTGATCAAGCTTCACTCATATTACCAAAGATGCAAGACCAAATATCATTGACGCTCTGTTGACGCTAATTTTCAGGAGGTGGTTGGGCTCGTGAGTATGCTTCTTCTCCACATCAACGCGGCTAATACGTTGAAAATGAAGCATGCAGTACCAATGTCAATATTTTACGATTCACTATAGCATATCTGAATGCGACCATAAATGTGAAACCCGAAATGCAGAACCGGAGATCGGAACTGACGGGTCTAGCCAAACCCGGCGAAACCCGGGGGTTGACGGGTACCGGTCTGGGTTTGGCCCGCCAACAGTCAGCGGGTCGGGTTTTTGGCAGGGTCTGGAAACGAACCGACCTGTTTTTGCGGTCCAAACCCGGACCGCTGGCGGGTTGCCCAGACCCGTTGCTAACACTAGTGACAACGTCCTTACCCCATCAAAAATCGATGATTTTGTGAAAGAACCATCACATTACAGCCACAAATATTGATCAGAGTGTTCATTGTTTGGTACGTAAAATATGTAGCTCTGCACGGTGCATCTTTTCGCCGTCTCCGATTTTCGATATGTTCAAATGTGAGCAAGCGGTAGCCCAAAAACCTAGTTTTTGGCCGACAATGGCAATAATTTCAAAGCAGCTTGCCCAGTTTTGAAGATATCAAAAATCGGAGACCACAAAAAGATGCGCCGTCCAAAGCTGCATATTTCATATACCAAACATTAAATTATGTGATGTATATTCATCGACTTTATTTAGGGAACCGTTTGGTACAAACCAGGACCGAACCGGCTGGGGCCGGGTCTTCTTGGAACTGCAATATTGGAAATAGTCCGAAAACCGAACTGTTGCTAACACTCGGTGCGTTCTGGCCACAGATCACAGTCTCGGCCCAAGCATGGAGTGTCTGATTGATGAAGATGTTGGGCAAAGTCGATAAGACCCTGTAAACCTCCGACTCTCTGGCTGGGAACAATTGACCAAAGTTAATTACCATCAGGTCATAATACTGATGTAATACATTAAGTCAAATGTCGATGGAGCAATGGTGGGCCGCAATGTAAGTCTCCCAAGCAGATAAGCCGAATAGCCAATATCGTGAAGGTTGTGTCTTAATTGATTACGCAGCCTACCTGAAGGCCTTCCATTAACCATGCCAGGCGACGAAGAGGTTTTGAGTATTCCAAATATACAAGTTCCAAGATATAAAAGTTGAAGTTACTGTTTGATTACATCTTACAGCAGAGGATGGGCCACATGGGATGCGCAACGCTTGAAAACGAATCATGCAATTACACAATAACCTTTGGGATGTGTGGTCCTCTATGTAAGAGCCTGGCTCGTAATACAAGAGTACTCTAAGATATGACAGATGAGATCATAGCTAAGGTTTGGACATAAACTTTGGTAGTCCAGGAATAGCTATAAAAGAACAACAACACTCCGGCATGGGAACGGTAGCCCCAGAACCACGAACGATACCTACCTGTGAAGACGAATCTGAATTATCATTGTTGTTTTCAGTACGTATTATTATTAATACCTTAACCGAGTATATTAGTATTATTTATTAGCATTGTATGCAGTTGCCCCACCCCATGGTTGAGTATAAGTTGGATAACGAGTACAACATCATGATGTTTGCGTCATCTTCATTACGGGATTGATTCGAAAAAGATTATTGGTTATTGGCAGCGAAGTGTATTTGGTGGGTGGTTAGTATAATTCAGTTTACAGAGATATTAATTAATTATCGTCATTATAAATTATTTCCTTCCGAAGTTATTAGGGATTGTTACGTCACCCCACTACCGCAAACAGCTTCCAAAAAAATGGCCATCCCGGAATCTGATATTCGGTTATTCGATATTGGTCACGATTCGGATTGTGAAGGATACTTATCACAAGCAACAATACTTCCTAGGAATCGACCTAGTAAACTGTCGAGCACGACGCACTCTGGAAACTTGTCCAAGAATTATCGAGAAGCTATGAATCTTCAGCTACAAGCTAGATTTGGATGGTTGACTAAATATCAGTAAAAGAAAATGCAAGAACTTCTTAGAAGTGGAAATTTGGAGTTGTGAGGGAAATAATGCTTAGACATAATATTGCGGATAGTATCTGAATGCCTGATTTATCAGGGAAAAGGATCGAAACGGATTTTGGGAAGATACGCGACAACTGAGATTGTGCTATCAATGGGCAATATATTACTGCCAGAGATAATGATTAATCACCGAGATTCATTATACAAAATAATTGACGATATCAAGTGATCATTTAGCTTAAATATAGGAAGACATTTTACAATATTACTCAATCTTCGAGATTAATTATGCCAATATACCTCACAATATTCATTAACCTTCAAGATTCATTATACAAATATACTTTTATGATGATAATTAATCACTGAGCTTAAATGCACGAAAATTGGTTATGATACTAATTATGTGTCGAGATTAATTATATGAATATAATGTATCATATTAGTCAATCAGAGAGATCAACAATACAAATATATGTACTGTCAATATTGCATTATGCCACGACACGATTTACATACTATTCATTAAATAGCATCCGATACACAGATATACCTTTGTCCATTGTGTGTATATGATCTTGAGAGATTACCCATACAATTTATCCGGAGATATGACTAAACGAATATGAACAGAACTACAGTGGTGTACCTAGTGCTTACGTCAAGTATACTAGCATACTCAAAATGTTATGTATTGATACTTGCTGAAAAGTCTAGTTACTTAGGTGGAAGCCCCCCTGTCAAATATTCCAACATAAGCTCTCGAGATGCTCCTAAGTATACTCCCAAACTGTACTTGATAACAAACTCCTAGCCTGCTTGAATCAATGCTCCGAAGCATGCTCGCACAATGCTCTCGTGCGTTCACCACATACACTCACATGTACACCTTCAAGTATATTCTTAATTATACCCCTGACTATGTTTTTGAGAATGCTCCTCATTGCATTTGATAGCATACTCCCACACTGGATTGCTGTATGCTCCCAAGTGAGCACTCCAGACGCCTTCAAGTAAACTTCCAAGCATACTCCATCAGCAAAATGTATTTATGTCTCTGGGAGCCTCTGGGAGCCTCTGGGAGCCTCTGGGAGCCTCTGGGAGCCTCTGGGAGCGTCGGAGAGTTGTCAGACCAGAATCGCTGGGTGGTCAAATCCCAGAGTTGACTGGACTGACACAGTGGCCTTCAGGTGCAGCGCAGAGCACCTGGGTGCGCCAGCGACAAGAATGTGAGCGCCGATGACATGCCTGGGAGCACCTGGGAGCAAAAATGACAAGTCTGGGAGCACCGGCGACTAGCCTGGGAGCACTTCAAAACACTGTAGATCAGTCTGGGAGAAACAACATCTTCGTTGGGAACACAGCTGGTGCGTCGGGAAATCATATCTACTACTAATCGTTCAACGATTTTTAAAACTCACGTATTCAGTCTGTATTCTCTTCTATGTTTCTATATAGCTACCCATCTACACATGGTATGTCTGGACTGGCAGCAGACGGCGCTTGAGAGCTATTCGAGGTGCGCCTGAAGATAATAATGGGGTGAACTCAGAGCTTCACCTGAAGGCCGTGATTGAGCGAGTTTGGAGAAGCACTGGGAGGCTGCAATCGAGTGAATACTGTGATGAACCTGGAGGCCATACTTGAGCGAGTTTGGAGATGCACTTGGAGGCCGTGATCGAGCGAGTTTGGAGAAGCGCTGGGAGGCCGTGATCGAGTCGACTCTGAGATGCTCTTGGAGGCCGTGATCGAGCGAGTTTAGAGATGCACATGGAGGCCGTGATCGAGGGAGTTTGGCGATGCACTTGGAGGCCGAGAAGGAGGAACTCGGAGATGCACTTGGAAGCCGTGATAGAGCGAGTTTGTAGGTGCATTGGGAGGCCGTGATCAACCGAGTTTGGAAATGCATTTCGAGGCCGAGATCGAGTTACTCAGAGATGCGCTTGGGGGCTGTGATCGAGCGATTTTGAAGATTCATTTGGAGGCCAAGATCCAGTAACTCAGAGATGCACTTGGAGGCAAAGATCAATTTGAACTCGGAGATGCACTTGAAGGTTGTAATCGAGTGAGTTTGGAGATGCATTTGCCGGCCGTGATCATGTCACTCAGAGATGCACTTGGAGGCTGTCATCGACCGAGTATGGAGATCAGCTTGGAGGCCATGATTGAGTAAGATTGGTGAAGTACTTGGAGGCGGTCCATAAGAGGCGCGCTGGGTGTTGAGACTGTATCCATCAGTTAGCTAACTGTGAACCTTGGGAATGTGATGAGGTGACTTTACGTTTGAGCTCTCATGGAGAGCTGGCTGGTGATGGTTGATCTTGTAGTGATGAATGTCGGAAGTTGAAGTTACATTCGGGGGTCAACTCGTAATCGGGAGAATGAAGGGAACACAGACAATCTTTAGTGGATAGTGTACTGGGTGTATGCTGTACTGGGTGTATGCTGTACTGGGTGTATGCTGTACTGGGTGTATGCTGTACTGGGTATATGCTGTACTCAGTGTATGCTTTTCTCAGTGTTAACTCATGATCATGGCATGGAGAGATAGAGAGGGATGACTTGACTTTGTGTTCTGCGATAATGGTAGAAAAGGAGGGATGGGGGATGAAGATGGGAACAATATGGAGAATACATGTGGATAAAAGAAGTCAGAGGTACAACTTGCCTCAATGGGTTGAGAGGACCTCGTATTGGTGTTTTTACCCACCGGATCGGGAGTAGTACCTGTCGTATCAGGAATGGTAAATTGACTCTCACAAACAATTCTCTTAAGTCCCAGTTTCTCATGATGATTTCCCCCATCTCCTCTTATCTCTCTCTCTCTCTCCACCATTACCTGAGAACATGAAGTTGAGTAATCCCTATGTATCTCTCGGTGCAATGATCATGAGTTGACGCCGAGTACAGCATACACAAAGTACTGCACGCACCAAGTACTGAATCATCCCCGGATCGACATTCTCCCGGTCCCAGGCCAGCTCTCATCTCTCGGCGGACCATTTTGTGTTCAACTCTCTACATCACCACGATCCCGAGTTAACCAATGAAGAGAGTCTCAGCTGCCGTCGCACCTACCTCCCGATCTACCGCCTCCAGATCGACTGCCTCCCAGTACTCCTCCAATTCTGATTAATGATGGCCTCCAAGTGCATCTGCAAACTCGCTTGATCACGACCTCAAAGTGCATCTTTGAGTTCAACTGCATCTCGGCCTCCAAGTGGATCTCTGAGTTACTCGATCTCGGCCTCCGAATTCATCTCCAAACTCGCTCAATCATGGCCTCCAAGTGCATCTTGCAGTTCAACTTGATCTCGGCCTCCAAGAGAATCTCGGAGTTACTCGATCTCAGCCTCCAAATTCATCTCCAAACTCTTTCAATCGTGGCCTCCAAGTGCATCTCTCAGTGACAACATCTTGGCCTCCAAGTGTATCTCCAAATTCGCTCTATCACGGCCTCCAAGTGCATCTCCGGGATCAACTTGATCTCTGCCTCCAAGTGCATATCTGAGTAACTCGATGTTGGCCTCCATATGCATCTCCAAACTCGCTCGATCACGGCCCCCAGGTGAACCTCGGAGTTACTTGATCTAGGCCTCCAAATTCATCTCCAAACTTGTTCGATCACGGCCTCCAAGTGCATCTCTGAGTCACACGATTTTGGCCTCCAAGTGCATCTCCAAACTCGCTCGATCACGGCCTCCAAGTGCATCACTGGGTTCAACTTGATATCGGCCTGCAAGTGCATCTCTGAGTTACTCCGTCTTGGTCTCCATATGCATCTCCAAACTCGCTCGATCACGGCCTCCACGTGAATCTCTCAGTTACATTATCTCGGCCTCACTTTGCATCTCCAAACTGGCTCTGTCACAGCCTCCAAGTGCATCTCTGAGTCACTCGATCTCGCCCTCCAAATGCATCTCCAAACCCGCTCGATTCTGGCCTCCAAGTGCATCTCTGAGTTCAACTCAATCCCGGCATCCAGGTGTATCTCCAAACTCGCTCTATCACGGCCTGCAAGTGCATTCCTGAGTTACACGATTTCGGCCTCAGAAAGCATCTCCAGAATTGCTCGATCACGGCCTCGTAGTCCATCTCTGAGTTACTCGATCTCAGCGTCGATGTTCATCTCCCGGTTCACATGATCCCGGCCTTCATGTGCATCTCGAAGTTCTCTCAATCAGGGTCTCCAGGAGCTCCTGCGATTACGCTCCAGTACTGTCTGTAGCCTGATTGGCCGTATGTATATATAGAGAGAGACTTGGATAGATAATACATGCCATATTATGATGTAGCGTATCTTGTGACTCTAACAAAGACGAATCTGATTCACGAAATCCCTTGTGGTTATGGTACCCCAAGAACCACTGCTCTGAGAATACGGCACTAAGTCTCCTGCAGAGCTGCGCAGAGGTCTCAAACTGCTCTCGAAGTCTCAGCTGCTCCACAATTTGACTATCCTACAAGTCAAATCTCTTAGCATCATGAATGCACCTCCATCACTGCAGGTGCTTTCAGGAGCACCTGAGAATGCTCTTGCAGAGTCTGAGAGCACTTTGCTGATCTCCAGGGGGGCCTGGGAGGATCTGGAATTGCTTGGGAGCACCAGTGAGGTCTACCGGAGTATGTGGGAGGTTTGCATGTGGCTTCCAGACCGATTTACATTTTGCCGATGTCCTAGGTATACTTTCAATCGCACTTGATGATGCATTTGAAGCCCACCTGGCTTACTGCTCACATGAGCACTTTCAATAGATATGACACTGCCAATCTGACTTGACTGGACACATCCATGTATGCTTCTGCATGACCAATCCAGTGATTTGCTGACTTGCAGGTGCCAGGAGCTGTGAGGCATCCACGATGTGACTCGAGGTGGGTGGATGATACATTCTTGGTCAAGCAACATATAGAACCTGGTGAAACATATTGACCCATTCTGACCTGCTTTTTCTTGTGTCCATTATTCTTCGTTGTTTCCATTGCATTGATGTTCATCAACACCTTTTCAGCCTTTTTGTTTGACCTCGATGTTGGCCGAATCAATCCAGGAATGTTTAATGTGGCACTAACATCCAGGTTCTGTGGGCTTTCCAGATCCTCGATGAGATTGTCTTGCTGTACGATGATTGGGGGCAGTATATGGTGGCCTAAATGATGGTGTTTATCAATATCCTAGTCTGAATCTCATTGTTAGTATGGCCACCATCAAGAGATCTCACTATGCCTCACAATGATTGTGCTCAGGATTGTACCCTTGGATGCTGCAGGAAATATAGGCAATTTGATTTTGGAGAGAGCACATCTCTGACTAATACATTACAACACAATCTGCATGCCATATGCCATCACAGGTGGGTATATGTGTGCAAATTCTGTTCTGGGCAGATTGTACTGATGGCGACACTGATGGTGTTTGTGTCAATGGTGACTGTGTTGGTTTTGTTGATGGTGATGACAGAACCAAAAGTACTTAGATGTGTAGATTGGCTTAGTCCAGGCCAGTATGAAAGCTTAGAATGACTTAGAGCTTTCTATCAGCCAAAACTTTCACAAACTCACAGTTTTCCATTGGCCAATGCTTCCTACAGAAAACTCTACTCCTCCCACAACACAGCTCTCTGAAGCTGACACTCATCCAGGCTGTCATGATGGCTAACAATTTCCAGTAGGCTCTAAGATAGACTCGCAGTGATTGGGTGTATAGTACTGGTACAACAGCCAAGACTGCATGCAGCCATAATTGGTAATTGTGCATTGCTGGATGCCAGCCAACAATAGTTCGATAGGCTAATACCTATATCTCTTTGCCTCATCAATCTCTGACTATTTAGTATGTATTGCACAGCCGTTCACAGAAAGCTTGCTTTGAGCTGCAAATATGTGTATTATTGGAAAGCTCAGCTTATGGTCCATTTGCACTTTAGCCGATGTCGCTGCATCGTCTAGTGCTTGCATTACCACAAACCAAGAATAGTTGATCAAAGAAATCTATACGGATATCAGACTACAGTAGCTAAATAATCGATCAATAGCAAGAAATTACAATCGAGGTACTCAGTGCTATACACTCATTTACCACAATTCCAGTGTTATTATAGCAGCAGCTTAGACGTATTCAAGCAGATTAACCGAACTGATGGCTATTTGAGATTAGAACATGATACATCTATAGTACAATACTATTTCGATAGTACACTGAGTTTGTGTAATATGCTGATTGAAATGCCCAACAAACTATGACAGGTGTAGTTTGACAATATACATGGAAATATACCTCAAAGGCTGTCATCAGCATCAATACCAATGTTTGTATACAAAAGTTCTAATCCACTTTACGGCATAAGCAAAATGGAAATTTGTCCGGAAGTCACACACAATCCTCCCAGACACTCCAGGTGACCTCACCAGTGCTTCTAATTTCTTCTAGATGCTCTCAGACCCCGCTGGAGCTGAGGAAAGTGCTCTCAGACTCTTCAATAGCCGTCTCAGGTGCTCCTGATAGCACCTGCTGTTATGGAGGTGCATTCAGGATGCTACGAGATTTGACATATAGAATAGTCAAATTTTGCAGCTCCTGAGACCTCTGCGCAGATCTGCGGGAGACTTCGAGAGCAGGTGAGACAGCTGCACAGCTCTCCACGAGACTCCGAGCGCAGCAATGCGGGAGACTTGGTGCCGTATTCTCACAGCAGTGGTTCTAACCTAACCACAAGGCATTTGGTCTTATCATAGTCGTCTTTGTTACAGTCACAAGATTCGCTACATCAAAATATGGCATGCATTATTTAATTCTCTCTATATACATATACATACAGTCAATCTGGCCGCAGATGGTAGTTGAGCATAATCGGAGGAGCACCTGGACACGAGCATTGGGAGAACTCAGCGATGCACCATGTGGAGCTAGAAGGCAGAGAACCCACCATCAACACTCTGCCGCACCTCTCGCAACATCAAAACGGAATTCATGAGACAAAGTCGTTCTGGCTCAAGCAGAGTCGCATTGGGTGGGAAGATATGATACTACCCGGAGTTGAGGATCCACAAAATCTTGGACTGTGTGAGTCAGAGCCAAAGTTGGGAAAGATAGAGTGAGTATTTTCGTTGTATGATACGATGATATGGAAACGAGATGATGTCCATATATTCCCCGTCACTCTGTGCACCTCCTTTACCTCTGTATCTCCGTACACCTGTCGTTGCTCCTGAAGGATGTACTTGGATGCTGTGATCGAGCGTGTTTCGAGATGCACTTAGAGACTGAGAGCGAGTGAACTCAGAGATGCACTTGGAGGCCGGGGTCGAGCGAATTTGGAGATGCATTTGGACACCAAGTACAAGTGAACTCAGAGATGCACCTGGTGGCCGGGAGTGAGCGAGTTTGGAGATGCATTTGGACACCGAGATCAAGTGAATACAGAGAGAGGCGTCGAAGTCGGCATGAAGCGAATTTGGAGATGCATTTGGTCACCGAGATCCAACGACCTCAGGGATGCTCTTGGATGCCGAGATCCAGTGAACACAGAGATACACTTGGAAGCCATGATTGAGGGTGTTGGGAGATACACTTGGAGGCCATGATCAATCAAGATAGGAGAAGTACTTGGAGGGGGTAGATTGGGAGGAAGGCGCGACGGGAGCTGAGGCTCTATTCATTGGTTAATTCGCACTTGTGGGAATGTAAAGAGTTGAGTATATCCACCAAGATGAGAAACTAACTGGGAGTGGGAGACAGTGGATCATGAAATGATGCAGTACTTGCTGTACCCTGCACTCAGTGTTAACTCATGATTGTGGTATGGAGAGTTAGAGAGGGATGACTTAACTTCACCATCTTAGGTGATGGTAGAGTTGAGGACAAGAAAGAGAGAAATGCGAGGAGGTGGGGGAAATCATGATGAGGAGGTGGGACTTAGAAGAATTTCGGGTGCAAGTGCATTTACCATCCCGATATGGCAGGTAGGACGTAAACAAAGAACATTTCCATCCGGGGGGAATGGCTGGGGCAGAGTCGATGCGCTCCGCCAGAGCCATTAGAGACACCCCGGTGGAGGATTACACCGCGCCAGGCATCAGAACCAAGCGTCAAGTTGCATATCGCCCTCCGATTGCAGTTTCGCAGTTTCTTCTCGCTCTGTCCGTCTCCTATTCTAAACATACACTCTGGCATTGTGGCCCACTGTGACCATACGTTGGAATGGGTTCATTGGGTACACGCTTGCATTCGGATTACAATGCAATGGGTGACGCTGCTAAAATCTCTCCTCACATTCCTTTTGCATCAAGCTCGAGGAGCATAGGAAAAAGGTAAGAAGATATGATAATACCCAGCCGTGAGGATCCACAAAATCTCGGAAAGAGCGAGTGAGACCAAAAGTTGGGAAAGATACAGTGTGTATTTTCGTTGAATGACAAGATGAGATGAAAATTAGAGGCTGTCAATCTACCCAGGGGTCTCCCAAATATATACTCCGCGTCCCTCTCTCGACTTCCATCACCCACATATCTCCGTACACCCACCATCACTCATTCCACCTCTGTTACCACAGTATCTCTGTACCACCACCATCACTCCATAATAATATACTTGGAGGCCGTGATTGAGCTAGTTTTGGAGATGGACAGGGAGGCCAAGATGGAGTGAACTCAGAGATGGACTTGGAGGATGTGATCGATTGAGTTTGGAGATGCACAGGGAGGCGGTGATTGAGCAAGTTTGGAGATGCACTTGGAGGCCGTGATTGAGCGAGTTTGGACATGCACTTGGACGCCAAGATCAAGTAAACTCTGAGATGCACCCCGAGGCTGTGACCGAGCGAGTTTGGAGACGCACTTGCAGGCTATGATCAAGTGAGATTGCAGGAGTACTTGGAGGCGGTCAATTTCGAGGGAGGCACGATGGCAGCTGAGACTCTATTCATTGGTTAACTTGTCATACTGGGAATGTAGAGAGATGAGTACAACATCAGCCGAGAGATGAGGAACTGGCTGGGAGCAGGAGACTGTCGATCTTGGGATGATGCTGTACATGGTGTACGCTGTACTTGGTGTTAACACATGATCATGGGATGGAGAGATAGACAGGGATGACTTAAGTTGGTGTTCTTAGGTGATGGTAGAGTTGAGGACAAGAAAGAGAAAGGTCAGAGGAGATGGGGGAAATCATCATGAGAAACTGGGACTTACCAGAATTTCGTGTCCGAGTCAATTTACATTCCCTGATACAGCAGGTACGAGTCCCAATCCGGTGCATAATATCACTGATATGAGGTCATCTAAACTCAATCAGGCAAGCTGTACTCCTGATGTCTCATATCTGCTCTTATCCTCCATATTGTTCTCATCTTCTTCCCACATCACTTGCTTTCTCATCCACAACTCTACCATCATTGCAGAACACAAAGTTAAGTCAACCCTCTGTATCTCTCCATGCCATGATCATGAGTTAACACCGAGTTGTAGCATACACCGAGTGCAGCATACTCCGAGTGCAGCATACACCAAGCCCATTATACCCCTAAGATTGTCAGTTGTCCCTTCATTCTCACGATTACGAGTTGACCCGTGAAAGCAGCTTCAACTTCCGGCGTGCCTCCCTACGCAGTTCGACGGCCACTAGCCAGTTCTCCATAAGAGCTTCAAAGGTAAAATCATCTCATCGCATTCCCACGGTGTTGAGTTAACTAGCCGATGAATAGAGTCTCAGCACAGGGCGCGCCTCCCGTCGACCACCTCCAGATCGACCACCCTCAGATTGACCATCTCCAAGTACTCCTCCAATCACGCTCGATCATAGCCTGCAACAAGTGCATTTCCAAAGTCCCTCGATCACGGCCTCAGAGTGTATCTCTGAGTTCACTCGACCTTGGCCTCCAAGTGTATCTCCAAACTCGGTCCATCATGGCCTCCTAATGCATCTCTGATTTCACTAGATCTCGATCTCCAATTGCATCGTCAAACTCACTCGATCATGGCCTCAGAGTGTATTTCTGATCTCACTTGATTGTCATTTTCAGGTGCACCGTGAATTCCTCTCATTCATCGCCTGCAGCCAGGCCTGATATACGGTGTGTAGAATGGTAGCTATATAGATGCATAGATACATACATGAGAATTCAAACTGAATACATGACTGTGATTTGAGGTGCGCCCAGTCAAGTTGCCGGCACTCCCACGTTTGTCGCTGGCGCTCCCAGGTGTCCCCAGGCTTGTTGTCACCGCTCCCAGGCTTGTCATCGGGGCTGCCAGTTGCTCTCAAGGCCGGCAGGAATGCCCTCCTAGGGTCTGATACTCTGCTGAAATTGACGCATCTAAGTTTACACTCCACATCCTCTCAGACACTCCTGGAGGCTTCCAGTGACTAAAATACATTTTGCTGATGCTGTGCAACACGACCCGTCGCCTGGGCGACAGGAAGCGTTTATTTCCCCGTCAGAGGGTACAAGGTTCCATCAGAGCCATCAGAGCTCTCCGCAACACCCGGGTGTTTCTGACGGACACTGGAGTCGTTGCTGATGGAGCCCTGATCCGGCATGTAATATCACCGATACGAGGTCTTCTCAACCCAATCAGGCAAGTCATACTCCTGATTTCTCATAACCGCTCATTTGGACCATATCGTTCTCATCTTCTTCCCCCATCTCTCTCTTTCTCATCCACAACTCTACCATCACCGCAGAACACAAAGTTATGTTCTCCCTCTATTTCTCTCCATGCCATGATCATCAGTTGACACCGAGCTGGGGCCTGCACCGAGTGCAGCATACACCTAGTACAGTATACACCTGAGATTGTCGGTCGTCCCTTTATTCTCACGATTATGAGTTGACCCCTGAATGTGGATTCAACTTCCGCCGTGCCTCCCTACACAGATCGACTGACTCCAGCGAGTTCGCCATACGAGCTGCAATGGTTGAGTCACCTCGTCACATTCCCACGTTGTGGAGTTAACTAGCCGATGAATACAGTCTCAGCCCCCGGCACATCGCCTATGGACCGCCTCCAGATTGGCCACCTCCAAGGTCGACCACCTCCAAGTACTCTTCTAATCATGCTCGATCACAGCCTGGAAGTGCATCTCCAAGCTCGCTCGATCACAGCCTCGGTGTGCATCTCTAACTTCACTCGATCATGGCCTTGAAGTTCATCTCAAAACTCGCTCCATCACGGCCTCCATGTGTATTGCCAATCTCTCTCAAGTACAGCCTCCAAGTGCATCTCCAAACTCGCTCTATCACGGCCTGCAAGTTCGCATGAGCATGGCCTCCAAGTGCATCTCCAAACTGACTTGATCACAATTTCAGAGTGCAGCTATAAGTTCATTTGATCAGGGCCTCGAAGTGTATCTCCAATTACGCTCGATTACTGCCTCCAAGTGCCTCTCCAACCTCCCTCGATCACAGCCTCATAGTGTATCTCTGAGTTCACTTGATCGTCATTTTCAGGCGCACCTAGAATTGCTCTCAAGCACCACCTGCAGCCAGTCCACATATACCGTGTTGTAGATGGGTAGCTAGATAGATACATTGCTACATTGATACATAGATACATAGATGACAATACAAACTGAATACATGAGTTTTAACAATCGTTGAACAAAAAGTAGTAGCTATGATTTACAGGCGTGGTAGCAGCTTTCCCAAAGAAGATGTTGTTTCACCCAGACTGCTCTACTGTGATTCGAGGTGCTCCCAGACTTGTGGCCGGCGCTCTGGGGCTTGTCGTCAGCAGACCCAGATTCGTCGCCGGTGCTCCCAGACTTGGCGCCGGCGCTCCCCAGTGCCCCCAGGTGTATCTCAAGTTCCCTCCGGCGCTGGGAGGTGTTCCCAAACTTATCACAATCACTCCCATGGTACTCCTGTACCAGTCATCAGAGATATCAGTTACTCCGAAGGCCGGCCGAATGCCCCCCTAGTGTCTGATACTCTCCTGAAATTGACACATTTAAGTTTACACTCCACATTCTCTCAGACACTCCTGGAGGCTTCCAGTTACCCAAATACATTTTGCTGATGGGTATTTGGTACTTACAGAAGACAAAAATAAGATTACAATACTGACAATTTAATATCCTATCAACTACTACAGGTATACTGACTGATCAACCAAATTAATTGGCATGATATAATGTGATTACCCAGATAGTGAGTGATTGGCACCATACCAACTAAATAACATTATATACCAGAATTGACTTAATTAACAGTATTGGATACAAAGATTGTAGTGTGAGAAGTAGATTATGACTACAGCCAGATCCAACAGTAGGGTCAACTGAGTGCAGCTCTGTAAAAGCCCCCATTGAATATGATACTGTACAGTAAAGTGCAGCTGCTGATTATTCTAGTAGTGTAGAAGGAGAGGCTCATGAAGGGTAGAAGGTCTTTGGGCAAGAGTTTGGTGTGTTTTTTGGGTAGAGAGCTTGCTTTTAGATACTGCAAAATATAGAAGTACAATTGATCCCTAATATCTATGTTACATCATTTCCATAGATTTATTTGCAAGCCTTTTAGAATAGACTTCCTTCTCTATAGTGCTTATACTTTACCTTATAACGCGAACCTTGCAATACTATACTCAATTGGCCGACTATATTCTATTTGCTTTGTTATACCAAATTGGCATTGCTTCCTAGCATAGTCTTGCTATACATACTTGAAGTACTTCAATCTGCCATTTCTAATAATGCCCTGGGAAGAACCATCTGGAAAAATAACAATGTATAATACATAGCTTATAGAGTAGCTGATTCTGGAATACAAATTTATAAGATATCTGACATGTGGTAGTATAAGATCTTTTTGACCTGGGTGTTAACAAGATTACTGTAATATATATACAATTATGTGTGCATGATACTACACATTACACTGTATACAATAAACTTGGAACAAAGCTGCCAAATATTAGTTAATACACACTTCCAAGTATCCTCTAAAGGACACTCTTAATTGCACTCCACAGCATAGTCTCAGTCTTCTTGACTATACACTTTCAACTAAGCTTTCAAGTCGATTCCAAAAACAGCGTCAAGTAGTTTTAGCAATGGTTCCGGACCGTCACTTCAGGTCCTGGTTGGGGTCCAAACCGAACTGTTGTGAAATTGGCGGTCCCAGTTGTGAATAAACCCAAACCATTGACTTGGGTACAGTTCGATGGTAAACTCTCAACCAGTCTGAATTGGGCGAGTTGTCAGCGGGTCCATCCATAGATTCAATTAAGGCTCTTGTTTTTGGAGTATGTTTATAGTATCATATCAAAATCGCGTTTTGAACAACCATGGCCATGTTTTTGCATGCTTTGCAGGATGCAATATCGATTAATTTGGAATCGGTGTTTTACCTTTAATATGTTGTATTTTTGCCTATCAGGGCAGTCGATAATTCTATTATGAACACAAAGATCAGCGCAATGCCTTGACTACCAAATATACAACAACTGAAACTGTTGACCCTCCGTTGATGCTCATTTTCACGATGAGGCAGGGAGCAAGTCACTGTTGTTTTTCTCAGTAAAGGCTGCCAATATTTGATGAATGGATGTCTGCAACCAATCGGAACATAAATTACCCACGATGCGAAGCTAATGATAGTTGATGCTCTGTTAACACTCATTCTCAGGATGCGGCAGCGAGCATGTCGCTGTAGTTTTTCCCAGTCAAGGCAGCCAATATCTGATCAAAGGATGTCTGCAACCAATCGGAACATACATTATCCAAGATGCCAAGCTAAAAATTGTTGACGCACTGTTGATGCTCATTCTCAGAATCGGGCGGTGATCGTGTTGCTGTCCCTTTTGCCTATACAAGCTGCCGATTAAACGGTTATGCATAACAGCGATCAAATTACTGTATAATTACCGTACTTGGAAAACCACAACTCGTTGACACTCCGTTGACGCTTATGCTCAGAATGTGGCAGTGACCATGTTGCTGTCTCTTTTGCCTATAAAAGCTGTCAACATATCGGTTATGCATAACAGCAACCAGATCAATGTGAAATTACTGTACTTACAAAACCACCAATCGTTGACGCTCTGTTGACGCTCATTTAGAGAATGAGGCGGTGACCGTGATGCTGTCTCTTTGCATATAAAGGCTGCCAACATATCGGTTATGCATCACAGCGACCAAATCACTGTGTAATTACTGTACTTACAAAATCACAAATCGTTGACACTCTGTTCATGCTCATTTTAATGTATTTGTCCATTCAACATCTGCTGCCATCGCTAATAGTTTTAATATTGATTTGAACTCATTGGTAATCACTTGCACAGATTGAGACTTGGCCCTGTGGCAAAGCCGAGCGCAGTAACATTCTTGCACTGTTCGCCCTCACACGATTAAAATCCATGCATCTTGTCAAAAGCCTCATTGCGCCAGCTATCCATCAGTTTATCAACCGGTATTCACAAGCTACAGCTCACCATTCGCCCATAATATATCTCTAAGCAAACCTCTCAGTCAAGATAAATAAAGAAGCTAGTGAAACATTGACGCATTCTGTCCTACTTTTTCTTTACTCCCTTATTCCGCCATGTTTCAATCGCATTGACCATCATCAACACCATTTCAGCCTGTCTCTTTGACTGCCGTGTAGGCCGAATCAATCTGGAAACATTTCACCCAGGGCCCAATTCCGGCTTCTCTGGGCATTCCGGAACCTTGATGTTATTTTCTCGCTCAGTATCGGATTCGATGTCCGCCGCTTATTCGTCGTCGCTGTTGATTGGGTATTCGGAATCGCCACTCCAGTTAAGCCAAACTTCAGCGTCAGAAATGCATTCAGGTGGACTATCCTTATCACTTTCGGCTGGATGACAGTTGATTCTTCAGATTCAGCGGACATTGATTATTTGCGTTCATCCTCCAGCGAGGTTCTTTGCAGACAAAGGTCATGTCGAAGGAGATCATTCTGACGATTGAAATGCAACCGCACCATCATGTTGAAACACTGACCACAATGCTTTGAAGATCCCTTCCATGTCCGAAATGTATCCCATGGCAGTCATCTGCTTGTTCAGAGCGCGAGATTCCTTCTGCGTAGCACATAGTTTGTGGCTGCCCTGTCACATCCCCCATAAGTCGTGAACATCGGCCATTCTATGCAATGTTGTTTGCTCCACCTCTTTCCTCATTTCCGAGTCATTTTCTGTGCCCGTTGTATCCAATTCAGGGTCAGCGCCTGCCAAAATCCCATTATTGGGTTGAGCACACAGCCTTTCAATGACATGTTGGCAAAGGGTCTCGCCTCTGGTTTTTGACTGCCTGCAGCCGATCACATCTCGGCCAAGGGAAAAATTGGCCTCCACCTGGACACAATGTGGTATAATCGATGATATGTCATGCATCACAATGCAAAGATCGGCCTACTTTGAGTGCCTCTCCTCCTGTTGACGTCACCAGTCGGTTATCTCCAGCAACCAACATGTACTACGAATCTCCATTGGGTCGGAGTGGTAATCATTGAGATTCGGATTAATTTGCCCCCAGTTCTTCAGTGCTTCAGGTTGCCAATTCAAATAGATCGTGGCCGTGGTCAATTGACATGCTGCGCGATCGCTTGGTCCGGGAGTCGTCTCAGCTGCATGGTTAGCCATTAAGTATTCTTCATCATCGCTGGAAAAATCATATCGATCAAACGATGATTGGCAGGATCCTGGAGCGGTTGCCTAGTGGATGAGAGTGTTGCTCGGTACGCTTTCGTGCGTATTGACCGGCACATGTCGATGTTTGGCATAGTATTCATTCTCCACATACTTCAGCATGGCCTCTTGGTATTGGGTAGTACAGGATGTCTCATCCTCCGGATAATTATCTCTTCCCTTGGCCCACTATCTAAATGATCGCAACTTCCGGAAAGGATCGAGGATATGTGCAGACATGAGAAGCATGCCTGTCGTTGGAGTGACTTCAGCGTAGTATTTGTACAGCATCTGTCGAGCTAACTTCACAGCCAAGAACAAGTCTTCCTTCCTTGGAGTCTTCTTCTGAGCCAAAGGTCGCATCATGCCGTCCATATGATCGAACATGTCATTGTACACTGTGATGACGTAATGCAATGTGACAGTATGTCTCTTGGACATTGAAAGGGTCCAATATCGAAATGGCCCCAATTCTTCCATGACATCCTTAACAATGGTCCACTCATCTTGAGGTGTGAAAAGTGGATTGTAATGAGTGTATTTTGGATTTTGGATCCACTCGGGTGTGAATTCCCGTAATCGGTAGACATGCTCATGCAACTCCAGTGTAGAGTTGCAATGGGTCTTCACATCCAAAATCGGTAGTACCGCGATGCGAACTTTGGCTCTTTGACAGTCAATGAACTTGTTTCGACGACCAGGTGTCAGCGTAATCAACGCAGCAAGCATTCGCTGCTATATCAAGGTCAATTTCAGGACTTTCAAAATATCATGAAATACGTACTTTCTGAATTATCTTTGCTAAACCTGGTATCATAGCCCACACCTAATTGATTCTAGCGTTGCCCTCCATTCGATGTCTTTGACTCTTCCCAATCTCTATGCTTTTGTTCTCCCCAGATTGCTGATCGCGCTCATGGGTTTCCCATGACTTGTTGTGGCCTTATACACCGAGACTGCTCATGGACGCACCTAAGGCCAGCTCTATGACGAGCGCCATGCATGGTATGTGGTCCCCCAAAGCAGGCCAGTGGATTGCAGAGACCTCGAGTGTTGAGTGCAGCTCACGTGACATCAAGTAATTTAGGGAAGCATCATCAGTTGTTATACCAGGCAAATGGCCGTCAGTAAGCTCCGATCGATCAAGCACGCCATCCGAATATACGGATAACCCAGCTCCAGTATGTTGGCCCTTGACCTATCATACTTAATCAGACTTCGAGAGAGGAAAGGAACAGGCGATCAATCTCATCGAATGCGAGTGGAACTCCACACAATGCCCAATTTTGACCCGTATAGTATGCAATGACCGATGTTATGGCTAGTCTGTTCGGCGATGTCCATCCGTCCAAAGCTAAACTAACCTGATTTCGTGACAGCAATTGCTTCTTAATTGCATCCACGGTCAGTGATTAATCCCTCCGGCGAATGTCGCTAAGGGTCATAGCAGAATGTAGCACTAGGTCATCGCGTAATGCCCTATATGACCATTGTAGCTCCAGATTTGATATTCCATTCCACGCAATATCAGCCGAAACAAATCCTAATATGAGGTGGCTATTCCATGTGTCGTGGTGAAATTTGGAAGTTTCAATGTCCTTCGCTGCCAGTTTACAACATTTTGTCAGTCATTTCGGTCAATGCGGATCAATGTGGATGTCGAATATGAGCTTCCTCTGCGCACTTACTATTGAGATTCCTCGACGTCCTCACCTTTTGAGGATGGCCAAAGCTGTTTCATCAACCGTTGAACTAGTCAATTCATTAACCTCTGACTCGGTTAATTCATATAACTTTGCGATGTGAGCTTTTGCCAGCAAGTGTTTCCCCATTGACCTGGTCCCTTGCTCCGATGGATGGCGACGAAGCTGATGACAAACGATACATATGATGCCAGGGCTGCCATTCTATTCATTTTCGCAGTGCAAATTGAATCGCCACGAAGTTGCATGTCTAGAAGTATTCCATATATTAGGCCGCATAGAGCCTACATTCGTTTAATCCCTCCAAGCATCGAAGATGATTTGTAAAGTAAGGTCACTGAAATCATGAATCCAGACACGTTTTTGTTGGAAGAGATCATAACCTCGAGCAATGAGGTGTTCAAAGGTTTTGAATCTGACATGGCAGTCGGAATTAGAAAGCTGGGCAATCTGACTCCAAAGACTGCCAAAAGTAACGATAAAGTAAAGCAGTCTGCAGGTACTTAAATATTGACTCTACAGCTTGAAGCAAAAAAATCAGATCTGTGACAGATTGCATGCATATTTGAGAAGGATTATACAAGGACATATTGAAAAGACTCACCGCGTAAGACTCAATTCAGTAACAATGTGTTGCCGTTAATTGCTGTGTAGCTTACTGAGCCCCCACCAAGATTGTTGACACTTCGTGGGCGCCCAATTGTATGAGGCAGATGCGATATCGTCAGTAGCATTGTTGCCCGTAAAGGCAGCTGATTAGTTGATTATGGGATAATGTCATTCAAGAGCTCTTAGATTATTCGGGATGCATGACAAAGAATTGTTGATGCTCCGTTGACGCTCATTTTTGGCAGGTGGTAGCAATATTGTCACTAGCATTCTCGCCCATAGAAGTGGCTGATGCATTGATTAAGGGTCAATGGCGATGCACAGCACGTTGAGTGTCCATGATGCAAGGCCAATGATTGTTGACGCCCCGTTGACACTCATCTTTAGCAGGTGCTAGCGATATTGTGACTAGCATTTTTGCCCACAAAGGCAGCCAATGAGCTGATTATAGGTCAATGCTGTTCCGTAGCCCTTAGATTGTCCAAGATGCAAGACCAACAATCGTTGATGTGCCGTGGACGCTGATTTTTAAGAGGTGGTGGCAATATTGTCGCTGGCATTTTTACCGATACAGGCGGCTGATACATTGATTATGAGTCAACACCAATGCACAGCACTTTGAGTGTCCATCATGCAAGACCAAAAATCGTTGATGCTCCGTTGATGCTCATTTCTAGGAGGTGGTAGCAATACTGTCGCCGCCATTTTTACTGATAAAGGCGGCTAACACTTCGATTATACCTTCATATCGTCGCACAAGTGTTGGATTATACAAGATGCAAGAACGAAAATCGTTGACGTTACGTTGACGCTCATTTCAAGGAGATAGTAACGATGTAGACGCAAGCATTTTTGCCCTTAAAGGCGGCCAATACTTTGAGTATGTCTCACAGCGACCATTCCTTTTTTTGATTATCAGACTCCCAACACCAAAGATCTTTGACGCATGGTTGATGCTCATTTCCAGGATGTGTCAACGAGCATGACACTATCCTCTATACCTATAATAACTGCCAATACAATCACTTTGGAAGGATGAGACTATGCAGCCGATTGTTTGCCGAAAATGTAAGACCAAAAATTGTTCACGCTCCGTTCACACTCAACTCACTGACATACTAACAGTCAGTTGATGCTTAACAATTGTATGTAAAAATGCATATAGTCATTATTGGCAGCCAATAAATCATTTCAATGTATAAACATTGTCATCCAAAGACTTCCAAGCGTCTCAATTTCTGATCCACCACTAGACACATTATATGAGTGATAAATGATGTTGGCCTGTGATGGTCGAGCGCTTTCAGCCGGCAATTAACCACATATAAATCCGTACACCAATTTTTGATATATTTAGCCCGACATGCTCACCTTTCCTCATCCAGCTCATTCTCCGGGTTTATCATGACCTCCCATAAGCAATGTTCACAATCTCGACCATGTGCACCTGCTCTGTGCAGAGAGTTATGCAGTTGGATGCATGATCGTATGCAGCATCACTGTCGTCATTCATTCAGCATCTCATTGCGCTTTGACCACTTCATCTATGACTCGTATGACATCACTGACTTATATTGTGTTAGTGAGTTTTGTCTGCAATTCAGTTTGAATTGTCTCACTTGACAGTAACGGGCAGGATGATATCACGTACATCGGTCGTCAGACAATGAGAGTTGAAGTTTAGAAAAGTGGCATGGCCTATCCGACCCTTGCACATGCATAGACGAATTATCATGTCTCACAATTTCGTCACTGAAATCATGTAAAAGCTGACACATAGCAAAATAGGGGCAGGTATTGCATTTAAAATTGATACATTGTCATAAATGCCAATTTGCCTATTAATTGCTCGGGCGACGGTGGAGAGGTCACTATGTCTTCCTCGGAATCCGATTTCTATTTGGTAATTCGCTTGGGACTCAATATGCAGGGGTGATAGCTTATGGGTTCAATGTGCATTGATTTCTGAATCGGTACCCAATCGGGCATGGAGGCCAGATGGAAGGACGGATTGCCTTTGTGTGTGCGGTTTCTGCGAACCGAGCCTCATACGACTACTTCCTGGTCGAGAAGTCACTTGCGGAATTTGCAAATTTCACGGGACACTATCCAGAGTCTCCATAGGCTCACAAAATGTCGTTGGCAGTGATGATGCTGCATCATCTGGCGTTTGAGGTTGAACGACAGCTGGAACCTTCAATTCCGTCATCCCGTACTCATATCCCTCTCGGAGAAGTAGTTGGCAGCGTCTCCCCAGCGTGGGTGCATCGATTGATCAAGCTTCATCTGCTTCTGGCGAAGACACTCCATGCGATGCAGTATCATGTTTAGAGATTGTGCCTGTCACCCAGCCGGGTTCGTCATCTTCGCTAAGCTCGCCCCCCGCAAGATCTTCTCCATCATCATCCTTGTCCTCCCCATCCTCCCCATCGTCGGAACTTGAATGATCTCTCAGACAATCTCTGATGGCATTCAACATCTCCGAAAATGGTGTTTCAGGGTCGGTGGTTGTCAATCCCGCCTGTTCAGCCTTTCTCATATCATCCTGCTTCTATTTCATTGCTGTCTCTGCATCTTCAACTTGCTTTCTTGACACAGCGGTCTCTCTTTCCACATAATCCTCGATCCATTTCTCCATCTCTTCTTTACTTAAGAACTTCGTTACTCATCGTTTCCCCGCCGCAAGTTTCGTGTTGGATCACAAGCTATGCAACGCTTCAAGGGCTCGTACACATTTCACCTCCAAGCCGCTGTTGCCTCGATTCGCCTGATCATGTCGTCGAGTGGTGCGCATTGTCGATTTGCCATCTTTGCCTGTCGGTAGTGGCGAAAGGTTCCTTTTCGGAGCAATCTCCATTGTGTTTTGTGTTAACTTTGTTGATGGACGAGATGTTGGATGTTGCAAGATATGGACCTCAATGAGGCAAGCTGCATCTTTTATGTCGAGGTTGGTACACATAATCAACTTGAACAAAGTAAAATCCGCATTTTGACGGTCACTACATTGGGAATAGCAATGCTAACTGTACATCATGACATGATGTTTAGCGTCATTTTCATGTAAGATCCCAGGGATTACTTTAGACAAACATCAGCAGATGTCCTGTCTGTCAAAGAATGGACAGTGTGTATCTCACGAAGACGAGATTTCGGCGGTCGTTCGCCTTGATTCATCCCTGCAAACAATCACAATACACTGGACTGACTTCGTGTAGATCGCAGGACGGTTGGCAACCCGTGCAACCGCCCGCGATGCTGATCAGGATTCATCCTGTGTAGAACCGGCAAATTGGCTGTTATTCAAGCCATTTTGACTGGAAGCTAACTATGAATTCCTCAGGATTTCCCACTTCTTTTTGGTATCTTCTTCCTCAGGTCTTCCCACTTCGTTTCATTATCATCATCTCTTCACATCCACAGCTGCAAATCATGGCTCCACAATCACATCACCTAGGGGAGGGTAGAACAGAATCGTGCGGAACGACAGGTGCTTCATTCAATCTGCCGCCCGCTGAGACGAAACTTCAACGCCGTCACTGGTTAGATCACCACGTCGCTGCAAATGCAGCCACCGAAAATATGACCCTGGACGCCTAGTGGGAAATTGTCCGTAAAATCAGCTGCAGCAAGAATAAGACACAGCATGCGATCGGATGTAAATGTAGTCGTATCGAGGTACATGGCCGTCAATTAATGATATAACCTACACCTGGAGTAGATGGAGAGCTGCATCACAAATTTATAGTCTCCCTTAATGGGAAACTTCCATGGTCGATTAACGCATATGTCCGCACAGTCCACAAAATCGCACATCATGATGTTGTCAGCTCTGGGATCTTCGCAGACAAATTTCATGATACTAATCCCCGAGAGGGGATCAAACAGGCAATAACAACCTTAGAGGATGCTACGTAAGCGTATATGGTTAAGGTAATAGCCAAATCTCCTATGTGGATGCAGCAACTAATTTCTTGTAGGTTTTCGACATGTCTGCAACTATGCCAAGGCAAGGAGGTCGGGTACAGCTAGAACAGTCTGACATGCACCCAGCCTTGAATATGGCTACAATGGCCAAAGGGGGGTTTTCGCGCGCCGCAATAGAGGATATGCAATTCCTCATCAAGAAACATCGTGCTGATGACCGAGAAGAGAAGAAGTGTGGAGTTGAGTTTCCTGGGCATAATAATGTGCAGGCTGGGATGGAAAGACACCCGGCGATCCATCGGGAAAATCAGACGAACAGCTGCATTTCTCGCCAAAATTGCACAGCAGAGAATCCCCAGACATGGTGATGACGCAAAGGCCCGGGTGCACATCCACCAGAGCGACTCAGACAGCCGACACCAGAACTAATGCCACATCAACCTGAAACGCCACTCGTTCCACCCGGTAATATTGAGGCAGCTCACTCATCAGGAATCGAAGGTGTGCCACCCGGATATGTGTATATACATACTCCTCTTCCCAGTGCTCAATTTTTCAATCTTTATGCATATGTGAAGGATCGCAAGTGTGATAAAGATTTCATTCCAGATTTGCTGACTGATAAAGGAACATCCACTGGTTAGTACACTATCTGCTGTGTGGTAATGCAGCTGACATCCATTTTGCAGACGACAGCAGCCAATTGAGCGATCCTGACAGTGAAGATGACCATTGATCGAATGGAACGGGATTTTTGAGTGTATCATTACCTACAATCAGGGGACACTTTAAAGTTTATTTTAAAGGATATATTTATATGTATTATTAAAGAACAATGTATTGATGAAGGAGAAAGTACATGAAGACAGTACAAAGGCCGCCAAAATACCATGAATGATATATTTGGCTAAATTAAATGATAACATATTGTGGATACACCAATGGCAAAATGAGCATTAACAGAGCGTCAACGATTGTTGGGCTTGCATCATTGGTAATCTGCATGGCGATCCGTTGAGACCATTCATACATGCGGTATTGGTTGGCTTTATAGGTTAAATAGCCAGCCTCAAGCTCCCTGCCGCATTCTGAAATTTAGCTTCAACAGAGCGTCAACAATGTTTGGTCATGTGAGTCAGGTAATTCAAAAGTGGTATGGTCATTCTGATATATAATCAAAATATAGGCCGGCTTTATACGGAAAGAAGAGAGGGACACGCTCTGTGCCACATCATGAAACTGGGTGTCAACCGAGCATCAACAATTGTTGGCCTTTCATCATTGGTAATCAAAGCGCGATGCATCGGTTATTGTGTATATCCGATCTCCTGACACTTTTTCTAGGCTACAACGGTCATGAACTCTTGGTTGCATCATGGTAAATGGAATCAGTTGTCACTGTCCGGGAGGCTGTCGCGGGAAAGTCCCTTGCTTTTCTGCCTAGAGAGGCTGCCAAATCTTCCTTAATAGAGGTTTGCAATCATGCGCCACTTAGATTACCCAAGATGTGAGCCCTTAAATTGTTGACGCTCATTCGACGCTCATTTTCAAGATGGGGCAGGGAGTGTGTTGTTTCTTCGTTTGCCTATAAAGGAGGCCAATACCTCAGTTATGACTATCTGCAACCAATGCCCGCTCTGACTACCCAGGATGCAAGACCTACAATCATTGACGCTCCGTTGACGCTCATTCCCATGATGGGGCAAGTTGCATTTTTCTACATATTTCAATCACAAAGGCGGCCAGTACATCCAAAAAGAACATCGGTGTACCATCGTTAATATTTCATGATTAACAGTGCGATATCTGAATGTGACCATGAATAGAACAACCCAAAATGCAAGACCGGAGATTGGACCCGACGGGTGTAGCCACACCCACCGAAACCCGCGGGTTGACGGCTACAGGGCCAGGTATGGATCGACAAGAAGCAGTGGGTCCGTGTTTGAACCATTCTGGAACCGAACTGAACTGTTTTTCCTGTCCCAACCGGAACCGCTGGCAGGTCACCTCGGCCCGTTGGTGACAGTAGCTTCTGAATACACTCTTACGTATGCTCCTAATTGCACATGGCGTTACACTCTCACACTACTTTGCCCCATGCTCCCAAGTATAGTTGCAAACAGGTAAGATATGTGCTATTTCACCTGACTATGGAACTGCATGTATGCTGCTATATATTTCATTCAGAGAGTAGCGAAATTACAAGTAGCCAGCTCTAAAACATGTAACAAAAGTAGCATATTATGGTCAGCGTGTGGGACAAAGTGTGTTGTTGGTGTTATCTAGTATATTGTAGGTGAAAGGTGTTAGAAGGTATGTGGATGCCAAAATTATAACCTTGGTCAATATTATAGTTGGAATATATGTTTTAGTTTCCTCTCTACAACAAGCTCTCATAATTTGTTATAGTCATGCAGTTGACAATTGCGGCCAAACATTGTGCAGATTTGATAGAAAATCGGATATTTGCGAGAGTTGATAATCAAGTCCGATGATACCGCAGAATTGACGGCATCATGACCACCAATTTTAAACGTATATATATATATCTCGTTCAGGGTTGATGCTGACCATATTTATGGTAAATACTATGGCAATGGCAATAGTATTATTGATGCTGATGATAGTTCAAGAATTGCTTACAGAAGTAGATTGGCTATACCAATATCATTATCACAGTTTCACAGACTAACAACCTTTTGATATCCAAAGCTTCTACAATTTTATAGTTTTCAATTGCCAAAAAGCTGACTGCCCAACTCTTTACATTGTCCAAAGTGTCATGTTGATATGTACAGCATTCGGATGTTGGTCTGTGAATCAATCTGGTAATCACATTATCAAACTGGGTTTCAAGTAGGTACTGCAGTTGCCCTGGACTCTGCAGTAGATTCAGTGATGCTGTTTACCATACCAAAATCCCAGCAATGACTTCAGACAGTATTGATCACTATTCATTTATCTTCTGCCATCAGAAGTACAGAGTTATATCAGCTAACACACGGATGTCTCTAAATTGATGATAGATGACTATAACGAGCACCTCATTGATTGTAGATTACTGGAAGATCGCTGCAAGCTGCATAGGGGCATCTGGGTATGCAGTATAGCCTACCGGTGATTTGCACTTGTGCTAAAGACCTTGTACAATGTATAGGATTATAAACAAGAAGTTACCAGATGGTATTTTATATCAGTGTATGATGTCATTATTATCACTAGTGAACTAACCAATTCTTCAGTAGGTAATATTTATATTATACATATATTGATCTGGGTGATTTCAACATATAGTCACCATGAAGCATTCTCATTGGTTGACTAGTGGTACATACACCAGCAAAAACTAAATTTCCTTCATTAAATTTATGTAGTTTATTATACCCACAAACAGAAAAAAATGAAATTCAGGTTTCACTGAAATATGGCATTGCTTTGAGATTCCGGAATGATTATTGAGTTGTCGTGATGCTGTTTCCAGGCATCATTACCAGTCTACGCACCTTTGTGAATATGACGATGAGCACTTGACTTACAGTTCACACATCCATTGGCAGTATCACAAATCAGCTCGTGGAGGATTCATTCATGGTCCAATTCGATTTGTCCTCACGATGATGATAGTGCTTTCACTGTACATTCAATGAAGCATGTAGTTCTTGTTTTCACAGACCCTCATGGCGTAATTTGACCAATGATAGTTGCCAAGTAGAAGTGCTTCATGATATTTAATGTATTGATACATGATCATCCGGTGTCTTCCTGTTGTTCAACTGTTGCGGGAGGGTTATTCATCATCATGATTATGATTTCACATATTTGAGACAAGACATCAGTTAACCATCTGTACTATTACATTTACTACTATTATGATATATTGACAAAACCTAGGATGATATAGCACACAAAGGAAATCCTAAATCCGATCAGTGACACCATCCTAACCTCCTTGTGACATCGCACCCTCCACTATCGTACTTCCATCGAGCAATCCGGTATTCTCAATGCTGGTGATGTTGGTGATGTTGGTGATGTCATTGCTGTTGCTGTTGCTGTTGCTGCTGGGGATGTGCTGGCTGCTGCTGGTGATAGCAGACCTGCCCATGGGCAGAACAGGTGCGAATTGCATGCTGGATTCAGTAGCAGCAACCAAGCTGCACGGATGATTGAAGGAATTGTTGGTCTGCTCTATCTGCGGCTCTGAGATGTTATCACAGAAGTCCTCATCAATGCTGCCCTGATTGTTGTAAGGTTGTGCCATCGCTTGGTGTGTAACAGTTGGGTGGATCCTTCAGCAGGTCATGCTGCGGAAATTGTCTGGCTTTTTAGCTTGAACCTCTGGTGAGGAAGATTGGAAATCCACATCAAGACAACGAAATACATCTCAGCATGCATGATTCACCAGGCGATTAATGTTTCTTGTATCACACTTGCATTGTGGTCCACCTCCTGGACCAAACTCTGACGGGACCTTAACGTTGCCTGTTGTCCCAGCTGACAGACCATGGTGGATGGCCATGCCAGTGAGGGCAAGGGATGTCAGGTTGATTTCAGCAATGAATGATCCATCTTGCATTCCCATTTGTTGTATGCCATGGAAGTATTTCCAGAGAATAAGATCCACCATTTCAGTTGCTGCAAATAGAAACTCGAACACCCCAAATACTAGTTAAGACAATGATTAAACACAAATCAATATTTGAACTCACCTCACAGAGGTTTGTTGGGCATGTAAACATGCGTTTGGCCAATAACCAGGCAACCATTGTCGGGATCACTGTAGGTGACTTTGTGCAATATCCATATACCGAGTCGATTGAAATATTGCAGCAGTATACAATTGCTGGTAGGGAGCAAGTAATCTTTGCCAGACTCTGATGCACAATGTCAGTGATGAAAACAATCATTGAGATAATTCATTTACCACTGAAATGTAGGCACGTGGAGTGTCTGAGGTTCTCTGGGCTGGATCAACCCTGGCAATTTCCTCATACCACCAACTATGAATCTGGGCGGTATTCACCACATTTGTGGCAAAATGATTCACAAACATCCCATAGTTGTTAGCAATAGGCTCCACATGTGCCATGACCATCGCCAGAATGCCTGAGAGAGCTGTCAGGCCATTGTATTCTGCGCTGACAATGAGGCCTATCATGATGTCAACAAAGGGCTTATATCGCCACAGATATCCAGCTATCCGCACACCCAATTGCTCACCGGCTCCATTCGAATCCTTCCTTTAGTCAATATATACATTATTTAGCGAATTCAATTATTTAAACATATAATCGGATACATTCTTAGATGCCAGCAGTACAGGCTAGTGTTCGTTCTCCTCATCCGAGACGCTATACACCTCCCGAGGTTTAGAATGTAGCGGTCCCGCAGTCATAGGAGTCAATTCTGTTGCCGCCACTCATTTTGCAAGTGTTGAAGTGAAAGAATCATCTGATGGCTCGTTGCCCATTGCTTTTCACAATGGTCGCTGAACATGATCTTCATTGGATTCTGAATCGTCATCTCGACGATCACTGAAATTGTTGGGCTTTGTACTGGGATCATCATCGAGAACCTCATTGTGGACAGATTGTCTGATTCCCCTGGTGCTGGATGGAAGAAGAAGTGGAGGAGAAGTGCCACCCCTTCCAGTCATGATTTAAAAAGGTGGCAAGTGATAAGTATGAAAAAATTAAAGCAGTGACTAAAGCAAATGTGAATGAATGTATACTAAATGAATTCAAGCATTGTGTAAAGGAAAGAAAGTGTTGATATGATTAAAAGAATCCTCATGATGTGTCTGATTCTCCTGTCAATGATTCTAGGATCTTGGCTTGTCAGGCCACCCACAGGTGCAACTCCTTGGATGGACAAGAACTCAGAACATGAAAATGGCAGGTGACATGTATGCCACAGGGTTGTTGACTGGCTTCATTCGACAGAAATGATTATCACAATGACCTAAAAAGTAATCATGTTTCACACATCATTCGGGCTAACCTCTACGGAGCAGAGATACGGCCAAACCTATTTCATGATTGCCATACATGGAGTCCTATCGCTGCCACTATGGCTTTTACAAAAACAACCATCTCAAGTATTAATCTAAACATCGTGAACTCTGAACACAGCCCTTCAAGCATGATTATGACCGATGTATTAAAAAAAAACCCCCTCCCAAAAACAGAACAAAAACATGTCCAAAAAACTCCTAATTATCACCCATTCATCCACCCTCCAAAGTGCGAGAAAATTCCCACCCGCAAAGAAAATCCTTGAACAACAGTCCAGCCAGTGCATTCCATCCTCACAACGACAAATTAGCAGCGGGGTAGCTGCTAGTGAAGTGCCTATTAGCCAAACCGCCCACAGCAGGAGGAGTTGCAATGTGATCGTGCTTACATAGCTGCGCCACATCCACATCTGCCACAGCACTATGGACCTATTTGGGAAACAGACTAAGAGCACATTTTCGGATAACTTCAAGGTATCGCTGCTGGCTGAGAATCCTCCATTGTAGCTTCCTTTCAAACTTTTGGAAGCCTGTTCCCATTGTCCGTAAGCTTCTGGGGTATGGATGATGCGTCTCACCATCATTATGCGATGCCTCCCCGATATTATCGATCATATCCTCTGCTGGTGGTGGAATGATGTCATCAAGAGTAAGGTAGCTGTGGCAACCATGCATAGCCGTCTGGGCACCGGTTGAGCCGTCCGCTTGTTGGCCACAATAAACGAAGCAACACATCGTGGGGTTGTCTAATTTCATTGCCGACTTTACCTATCCAGCAGTAGTATTGTCATCATAGCTTGGGGGAATATCATGGGCGTGTGGACAACCATCGCCATTGGTCTCCTCCAGGCAGCCCAGAAGCTGTCGGATTTTTCAGCTGTGGTCTGGCAGACCAGCAACCACAGCAATCACAATTAACAAAATGGTTGTATTGACAACTGATGTAATTCTCTGAAGTATCGATTCGTCAACCCCCGGCCAGTACAATGCGAATAGCTGAGTGTTGTTTTCACCCACCCTCTTCTCAGCAACATTGGGATTCACATAGGCAATGGTAAAGGTTAATGGCTCGACAAGGTGAGCAGTCAAGGCGTCTCAATCCACCTTCATTAGTGAATACCTGTGACCCAAGGATTCTTCCTCATTGTCTTAGGTCTCTACAAATCATCAGGAAGCAGAACAGAAGCATCAGGGCAATGAAATACATTCCACTGTGCATGAATATCCTCTTCTTGGTCTGGATTTTGTCAATCCTATTCTTCCTTCTATGAAGGCTAACCTCTGCCAACACATCCAGTGCTGTGTTGAGTCTCAGACCATTGAGGATAGTCATGTCTGCAATGTACCATTTCCAAAGCAGAGTTGGAGTTTTGAGATCACTAATTCGAGTAATGCAATGATTCATGAGAACATCCCATTGCTCAGAGCCAGCGTGTAGCTTCCAGCTGATGGTTATGGACTGGGTAATCTCCTAGACGTGGTCCCTCACTTCATTATCTTTCCGTGGTGGACTGAAGCCACCCTTCTCCTGCCAAATCCCCATGGTTTCTGCTGCCCGTTGGCTGACTGCAAACCTGGCATTCTCGTCACAAACACAGACTTGTAGAGTCGGCATCTGGATTGTATTAGCATTTGTGACAACTGATTTTGGAAACCTGAAGGCATCACATTACATTTTAGGTTGTCAACAGTGTTCAATGACTGAGTGGTGGAAATCAAACACACGTTACTCCAAACAAACATCGGGAGAGTTGAATATGTTGGCGAGGGTGATGCCATCTGGTCACAGAGATGTGGAAGGTGTGTCGAACAATCCGGAGATTGTATGTAACGTGGGTGGGTAAGGCGATTATATCTGTGGACTGTGATGGGTTAGCTTGATCTGGGGACATCATCTTGGCTGCTATTCAGATACGAAACAATTTACTTAGCATCATCGAAGCACCCTGATTCATTGACTGAACACTTAAATTCATCCCAAAGACAACCAAAAGCATGCTCAGGACTCATATCTCACTCATTTTTCCCTGCTCAAGTACTTCTACCACACAATGACGTTGCTGGTTTGGTATCTGAGGAGAATGCACAGTTTATATAATGTACAAACCTAACGCAAAGTGACAACCATAAATTTGCCAATGGGGGTAGAAGTGTCTTGTGAGGGTGCAAAACAATCAGCACAAGGAACTGAATGCAGATGCGGTATGCTGTTCGAGATCTCAGGGATGCTGTAACTGAGAGAGTGATTAAACACTTTACAAAGGTGAAAATGAGGATGAGAGATATCCTATGAGAGTGGTTGGACCCCTGTTTGGAAAACGCAAATTGAGGTGAGGCTGTTTCTGAGGACCAGCTGTCTTGAAATGGTATGAGCAGCACAATGACTGTCAAGAAGCTTTGTAACATTGTTGCAACATTGCATCATGCTCACAAAGCTTGGATATTGATCAACACGGTCTTTATTGCTCAATAATGTACTCCTGCATCAGTGCTCATATCACTCACCTAGGTTGCGACCATGAAGGAGGGACAGTATATGTATCAGCTGAACACCTGCCAGATGATAGCCTAGCAATCCAGCATGCTGGTATTCTACCTCTATTCGTTCATCAACCCCATTGTGACCCATGTATTCACCCCTCCGATGATGATGGCAGCAACCATCGGTGTGATGATCAGGAGCAACCTCTAGTTCGGACGTGGATAAATCGTTCTCCACATGTGCACACCCATCCAGCAGTCAAGCTGAGTAGTAACGAGTATTTCAATATCGTCTATGTCGAAATAGATCTATAGTCACCGTTTTCTAGGTAGGAGTGCAATTGATCAGCACACTGGAGCATCAAGAACCACTTGAGCAGAGCTGCTATCAACAAGCTTTTCAGGAACTCTTAGATGGCAACCACCAGAAACATCACTTCATCAGACACTGTATACAAAAGGTTACATGAAATGTTGGATGCAATGGGCACCAACTCTCGGATATCAGGTATAGTGTGTTACAATCCTTCGGCCGATCCAAACAATCTTCGCGACGATCATTCAACACACTTCATTTGCCGCAATCCTGTTGCATGCAATGAGTTCGTCATGCGACAGCCTGCATTCACGCAACAAATATCTTATGCTCTGGCAAAGGAATGCGATGATGCTGAGGAACGTATCTACTCAGAGGTGAAAACAAGCGACTGATGGTGTAATGAACAAGTATGGTAGTCAAATTTCATCCTAGCTACAATGATTTTGACCACATCGATAGCTACAGCGGCTGCTTCAAACTACGATTTCCCCTTTCTTTAGCAGTTCATACAAGACACATCTTACAAAGTATTCGTGCAACAAGGAGGAATGGCCAATACATTTCGGTCTGCGAAACATTGACTTGACAATCAGCTCAAATCCTTCGGATCTTGGAAGCATCCTTGTTGCACACCTTTCTGTTCCTCAGTTATATCACTTTGAATGACAAGGAAAAACAACTGCAATGAAGGCACAACAAACCCACAATTGCAACAGTATAAGGAGGCTCTTTGAGCATCTTTTTTGTCCTCTTGATGCACTATTCAACACTGGAAAGTTTATGCTTTTTGTGGATGGTCTGATGCGGCAATGTTATCCTGTTATCTGTACATGGACAGCTGACTGCTTGGAAAATATTCACTTGCACTTCACAAAGCGGCCCCATTACCTTCTGTGCAAAGCACCGAGATTGTTGTTAGGAGAACGGAATTCCTCGTCGTGTTGATTGAATGACAATCAGCTATATCTTTAGAACATGATACTCGGGACTCATGGAGATGAGATGGAGAGATGAGAGTCGTGACAATATCTGGAAGATCGAGTGGTTGGAACCTCAGATGTTGTACTCTGGAATAAGAAATGCATATCTCCAATGACTATTATCGTGCTCAATATTCCTGATATCGTCTATCTCAGTATTCCTAAGCCTTCGATGGAGTTGGTGATGTCCTTCCTCGAACAACATTCAAGTATTGACAAATTCACCCAGCTCTTGCCATTGATACCTCCATACCCTGCCTTCGCTTGATTCAACAAGTCGCATAGCCAGGAGACTCAATGGAGTGGTAAGGTCATGAAAGCAGTTGTGCGCATGATAGTTTCAGTTGTCATGGCGACTCTTTTAAACTCTTCAGCATGCCTAAGGATTCTCTTCAATGAAGCGTTGTTGTGGGTCAAGCACTTACTGTACTTGCACCTTATGGAACAGTACTGGTAGCATATTGAAGTGACAATTGAGTACATGGAGAAGTATGTGTAGGAGTGTCATCGTCTGAAGGATATTTTTGGTCGATTCCACGCCAGTAAACCTATGAAGAAGGTCTTGGAAGCCTTGAAAAGGAAGCTTACTTTGCACATACAGGAAGAAAGGGAGAGTGACCCTGCTTGCAACAATCTTTCTGTGGATGCAAATCATCATTGCATTGATGAAGATCAAAACCAGATCCCATCAGAAATTGCACATCATTGTGTTGATGAATAGGATTTTATCTTTGTGAAGATTTATCTCCTGATCCACTTCTCTGGCCATATCAGATGCCTTGGCAACTTCTTCAATGCAAGCTCCGAACTCCCAGAAGGAGCGATGATGGATCTTACACAAGCATTCAGACAATCGAATCATCATGAGGCCGCCATCCAGCTTTGGCAAACCATAGCCCAAAAAGTGGTGTTTCAGTATCAAGAGCTGAATGCAAACAACGCAGAACAATGTCATGACTATGAAATGTCTCTGACCAAAACACCTATCAAGCAAATAATGAAAACCCCACAACGATAAATTAAGACCCTTGATGACTTGGCTGAGTGGTGTACAATGCCAAAAGGGGAGCTACAGAATCACATGGATTGGAGTTTGAAGAGAATTGCCAGCTTCACAGACTACATCGATCATACCCAGTATTTCAGTTCTCTCAAGCATGCAACACCCATTCAGTACAATGCTGTAGCAAGTCCGGTGATGTCCATTTCTTAAGAGAAGCATGCAGTTCTTACTGTTCGTTGCAGTGGGTCCATGTGGTGGAGAAAGCCTAGGCCAACCGGAAATGATACAATGCTTTTCTGGATCCAGAACAGTCAGGATGACCACATTTTGTGGACTGCTGGGCACATTACCACACGGTTGAAGAGTGTTTTTGTCGTCAAGGATGCTAAATTGAGCATCCAAGGGCTTCTCTCCTTGGTTGAGATGATTGCAACAGGGCCGATACGTCAGACTGCTGGTATGGTGAATGTCGGTGAGAGCTATTAACCTGTGATGCAACCCTTGAATGATGGAACCCATTGGGGTGAGCGGCATATCGCTGTCGGAACCACTTATATCGTCCCTGTATGTGCCATCCCAAGGGTTGTACACGTTCTTCCATTGACGCCACAGCCAGACAGCACGTGCTGGTACTTGAGTAACATGATTGACTTGAACATTTGTAGTTTGTTTTACATGTGGATTATTCGATTCGATGCTTGAACTATTCGTTGCAGCTTTACATCGACATCTGATGAGTATTCTCTCTGGGTGTCTTAATTTTGGTTATGGGAGTTGTGCAAGCTTGTGTATAATCGATGTCTCAAAGGATGCAATAGTTAAGAATATTCTTGAAATTAATTGAACAGTTCAAAAAACCGTTGAAACAATTATAATCTTGAGGACCAACTTGAAAGAAACAAGCACAGTAAATCATCAGAAATGAATAAACAAGTTTTTGAAATGTCGTGATAATGCGATCACATCATTGAACGCTTCAAAGCACGGTGGAAGAAGGCAAATAAGTCGCTCAGATTCTTTGTGGAGAATGTAGAGAGCAAATGGTGCAAAGCGTTCATTTTCGGAAATCTGTTTCGCTTTTCGTGAATGTACCTGATAGCACCAGGTATTACTGTCCGAATTCACAATTTTCCTCGAAATTAAGTCCCCAAGTATCGGTCTGCTCACAAAGTATTCTATATATATCATGGGAATAACATTTAATACTTTCACTGTCTGCACTCCAATTTATGATATGTGGAGGATTTGTTGTATTGCTTTTGATTTAGCTGAAGACGGTGCTAAAAATGAATCATTTTATACAACAGAATATTAAATATTGGAGTTACTCTACATTGGAGTCAGGGATGTGAAAGTATGAATAGTTATGCACATTTGATGTATAGAATACCTTGTGATCTAATAACAATTTGCAGCCTGAATTGGAAGGGAAATTGTAGATTTCGCGATTTTTGGTACATCACCTTAGGTATTGCTTCCTCAGCTTTGCTTCACTTGCTTGGCCTTTGAACCCTTGCTCAGCATGGACAGGACATATTCAGCCTTCCTACACTTACTCAATGTAGACTATGTAACAGGTGCATATTATCTGAATACTCTGTTTTGTATATATATGTTGGCTAGCTCCAAATAATAGACATTACACACTGGTTACCATACAACTTGATAATGCATTGGTGGTATATGACCCAAGTTCCAGTAAGTACCTATATAGATACACCAGGGAAAAGGATCTTATGCCATATACCACATATAGAAAAGCTGTGTCTGGGACAGTATTCCATCGTATATTTGATACTTGGCACATTGAGATTAGTGTGTGTATATATTGACTAGATCACAATCGCACACATGCATTTAGGTCTGCTGAGTACCATTCACTATACAATATTTAACCCACTTGAAACCAATTTGCCAAATGTACTTTATCCAATGGTTCCATATATGCTCTGTAGTATAGTACTAATTGCATGCAAGTGAACATTCCCTGCCTGGTTTAACAATACTCTCAATTCTGCGGCAATTGCTTGGCTGAACATGACTGGTTCAGGGCCAGTTAAAGATCGTTTGATATTGTTGGCTTATCATGACTCGAAGATCTTTTGTGATAATCTTCCTTGTATATGACTGTACAATATTGACATGCACATTTGTACCTGTATCTACAGATATACCTTCAAATGAAGCCATAAACAGGCATATGGCATTTCATAAGTTCCCATGATAATCTCAATAATATGCTGAGTATGCCAGCAAGTATCCTCCTATACATTCTCTCAATAATGCATCGAATTTCACATTATTGCACACCCATAGCCAGTTTGATTGAACACTCCCATGTATGCTCTCAAGTTGCCCTATAATATATACTCAACTACAATCCCCAGCAGGAACTCTGTTGCTCATTTACAGGGCCCATTCCCATATACAATCAAACATACAACCAATTATGATCCCAGGCAGACACCTGAGCAGGCTTCACATATGTTACTAATTGCACTTGATTGCAATCTACCAGTCTGCATGTATGAATACATTCAAGGAAGCTTCAAAGATAGTCCAAGATATACCTCCATGTACATTCACCAGGGAAAACTCCATTTATGCTTGTCAGAACACCCGCAAGTATTCTATTAAGTAAATATCCAAGTATGCTCTGAAGCACATGCCCAGGCATACTTTCAAGTACACTCCAAGTTGCACCCAGATGTATACTCCCAGTCTACTTCACTCGTGTTTATATACACACTTTAGATGGTTCCCAGTGTACCTCTGAGTACACTTCTCAGTGCACCTGTGAGCCACCTGAACTATACTGCCAAGCATGCTCTCAAGTACACTCACAAGTGGATATTAGTATATCAGAGTTTATTGATGCTCTGTCATTGCATTTTTCAACATTTCAAGTGGATACAAGAGCCAGTCTATACATAAGGTCCTTCCGATTGCAAAAACATGGTTTAAGGGCGAAAAATCACTGTACTTTCAAAGCTGCTTGCTGAGTTTTGAAGATATTGAAAATCGGAGACCAGCACAAGATGCGCCATGCAAACCTGCATAATTCAGGTACCAAGCTCTAAATTCTCTGATCAATATTGGTGGACTTGATCAAGGAAACTGTTTAGCAAAGACCAGAACCAATCCGGCAGGTTCCGGGTTTTCTTCGACCCACTATAGTAGAAATGGTCCCACAATGGAATCATTGCTAGCACTATGTAACATGACAATATATTGCATTTTAATAATTTTGAGTATCAATCATCTACAATTCCTAATCGGAACCATTCAATGATACTATGTCAACATTGACCCCTATTGTATGATGCATTGTAAAAGTTACTTCTGTTCATACACCAATGAAACTTTTCATAGAGGGGAAGATAATCGATATCCATTCAACGAGTTGACATAATTCAGATATACAATACGACATACCAGATTGTTCGGATCAGCCAATCTCTATACCGACGCCTGGTATCTAGAGCTGGCACTTGTCTGTACCTTCTTTTGCACCTTGCTAGAGCCATATCAGAGCCAGAGTCTATGTGAAAGTCACATGAATGGGTTACAGTTATTGCAGCCAGGATTTTCAGATTGTATCAGACTGTAATTGTGAGAATCATGTCTATTAGTGCCAGAATTGTCAGAGACTATGTCAGAGCTGCCAGTAACAGAGCCACATATGTCCGAGCCTGAATTGTGATAGACCACGTCCAATTGTACTTTCATCGTTGGAATTGCCACAGTGTATGACAGAGCCACAATTGTCAGACCAATATCGATTCGACTGGAATTGTGAGACAATATGAGAGCCACACTTTTCACAGTAGAGTGGCAATAATGATCAAGTAGTATTACAGTACTAATCTTAGAAGAAAGATATAGATCATCTCAGACAGATTACCAAGTGCTATTACAGAAGTGAAATAAAGTTATCCTCATTGAGTGTACATTGCCATAAGATGATAAAAATGTTCCAGGTTGGCGTGCTTCACAACAACATCATCCGGAATGCAATAATTGACCACTACATCAGCAAAATGTATTTTAGTCTCTCGAAGACTCCAGGAGTGTCTGAGAGGATGTGGAGTGTAAACTTAGAAGCGTCAATTTCAGGAGAGTATCAGACCCTAGTAGGGTATTCGGGCAGGCCTTCAGAGTAACTGCGATCTCTGACGACAGGTACAGGAGTACCTGGACTCTCTGATGACTGATACAGGTGTACGATGGGAGTGATTGTGATGAGGTTGGGAGCACATCAGAGCTCCAGAGATAACTTGGGGTGCACCTGGGAGTGTCGCCGAACCATCCCAGGAATCACAAACAAACCCCGAGGGATACCTGGGTTCTTATGGATATTCATTCGGAGGACTCCAGGCTTTATCTGAGACTCTTCGGATGTACATGAGCAATTGACTTCCCTCAACAGTGAATATGAAGCATGGATTATTGTTCATTACCACTTCTGAATCATACCAGCTGTCATCATCTTCAACATTGTATTTTGGGCCTTGCTACATTAAGGAAACGAAACAAAAAGCCGAGAGATTCAAACATAAACCCAGGTACACCTAAACAATACCCCAACTAAGTGATTGAAAAATATCGATCAAACATGGTGTCGATGTCATCCACTCCATCTCCGATCTCATCAGGGCCAACAGAAGCAGGAACACACATTTCATCAACGGCACAAAATAGCTGGAGGCGCTCCTTGTATTAGCTGATTATTGGTTCCTGGCAAGTGGATGAAATGGAATTCCAATGTCGGTTGGCTCGATTTAGGATATGTAACACAGGCGTAATGAGAAGTTTGCTAGCTGCGAACCTAAATGGGGGTGTGAGAAGCAATATGATACATTCAGATGAAAAATGGGAACAACTATCCGGGGAACAGAGGAGTGCCAGATGGGGAGTGCTGTGTGGACAAGAGGAGTACCACAAAAGGTGTTGGAGAAGCGTGGAATGAAAAAGAAGAGCGTCAAGTTTAAGCTGAGGAGTGCCGAAAGGGGAGAGGTTAAGGAGTGCGGAATGAAATTGAGGAGCACCAAAAGAGGAGCGAGTAGGAGTGTGGAATGAAATTGTGGAGTGCCGAAAGAGGGTGGGTTAAGGAGAGCGGAATGAAGTAGAGGAGAGCCAATCCAGGCAGAGCGGAGCAGTGATGGAATTGAGGAGTGATTATCCCTGAGGAGGAGCGCCGAAACAGAGTGGAGTAAGGAGTGTGGAATGCATTATAGATGTGCCGGTGGGAATTGATGAGGTCCCATCCTGGGCTGAGGAGTCTGGATACATGGGTCTAGAGTGCGGAAGTCGATTGTCGAGCGCTGCGAGGAGGAATTGATTGTGGGATGGAAAAGAAGAGGTTCAATCTAGGCTGAGGAGCTCTGACGAGGATTGAGGTGCGCCAATTCTAGTGGAGTTGCGCCGCAGGGGGGGGGGGC
>Ga0307512_10000649_pt1 | contig 51297 bp, 53 predicted proteins | sample 14_EM_MG_FD_200267 | JGI IMG/M metagenome (GOLD analysis project Ga0307512, IMG submission 200267) | Populus trichocarpa ectomycorrhiza microbial communities from riparian zone in the Pacific Northwest, United States - 14_EM | ecosystem: Host-associated > Plants > Roots > Unclassified | place...
GAATGCTCTTGCAGAGTCTGAGAGCACTTTGCTTAGCTCCAGGGGGGTCTGGGAGCGTCTGGAAGTACTTAGAAGCACTGGTGAGGTCGCCCGGAGTGTCTTGGAGGATTGCATGTGGCTTCCGGACCGAATTACATTTTGCTGATGTAAGTCCTCAAGCTGAAGAATATGCGGTGGTGATTCCAACAAAGTTCAAAGATCTTCATGGTTGGGCTGATTGTGTTGACGGGTTCATCCGGGTGGTCAAACAGACAAATAAGATGCATATTGTAACCGTTGGAGCAATAGTTGGACTGGCACATTTGGTGCAGGAGAATACTGCATCGCGCAGCATCGATAGCGTATGGCTTGTGAATAATCATGTTCACTTAGATACATACTGGACTGTATATTAATTAAATTAGAGTGCCCGATTCAGGTGTGTAGCTGTGAGATAGTTTATCGAATTGTACTATTCAATATAGAACATTATATATTATCACTCCCGGTGAGTCTGGCTCCAGGTGCACTGGAATGGTCTTGGGGACGAGTGTCGTAGTCCCAGCAGCTCCAAAATTTTAACAACTTAAAGGCATGATTTCATAGCATTCTGAAGATGACTTCATACTCTGTAGAATATTCTTGTATTCTGTTCCACAACTTCAGGAGCGTTGATGAGCACCTGAAAGTACATCTCAGAGCACCTGAGAAGCACATCGTTTTGCATTCAGCCTGTTCGGGAGTTTCTGGGAGCTTCTGGAAGCATCGGTGTGGCTGTTCAGAATAGCTGAGTTGTTTCGTTATCACTTCCGAACCATTTTACATTTTGCTGATGTGGGTTCAAATGATCTGAGGTATGGGAACTGGATATGTGGGTCCACAGGGGTGGGCAAGTAATTTTTTGTGATTTGACATTTTTTTCAATTCTCTGTGGTTCTTAGATATCATTGATATGAGAAGGTCACCAGCAGCAGCTTCTGTATCTTCTTCAAGAGGAACAGGTTAGTAGAAAGTGTTGGGGTCCGGTTATTGCAGTATTCATGTTGACAATTCCAGTTTTTTGGAGCCTAAATCTGAAGATTACACCACAAGAGCAACTCTATTTACTACTCCCTCAGTGTGGCAGCTTCCCTAGGACTTGCCAGAATACACCTATAATACAATTAAATAGCTTTACAAAGTCTCAGGTCATCATTCTATATTTTAGTTGCATCACTGTGGTTTCAGGGCAAGGGAGCCTGTTGCCCTGGCCCAAACGGTCCAGCAATCGAAAGTTACGATCCAGGGGATACCACACTTTCCGGGTTCATTGGCCGAGCGAGTCACCTCATGCATACGGCCCAGGCGCCTGGGCCGTATGCATGAGGTGGAGCGAGTTTGCGACAAAGTCTGGGCACGAGAGCAGTGGTGGTCCACGAACCGAATTTGTATGCGAGAAGTGAGGCTGTTTTTATCCTCTCAGTGTCAGCTTTGTAGTAGGTTTGTACTTTACATGAGTGGCCTTTGGTGAGTCTGGTTACATTAGAGTAGCAGATTCAGGGCTGTTGTCTTGTGATAGTTTTATCATTATTGGATACCGCTTCCAATTCTGGGGTTTTACACATACAATTGCGCGATAAGATAATATGAACAAGTAAGCAAAGGACAATTAACGTTTGTAACTTCACCAATGGAACCCTCTATGATCAGTGGTCATCCCCCAACTGGTTTCTCCAATTCAGTCACCTCCACTGTAAGGCATTTACAACTACAATTCGTAAGTACCATCAACTCCGCCAGCGATAAGGAGTTCTTACATTCTGAAAAAACGCTCAATCGGCCAACATCGCACTTCTGCACCGTCAGGCTCGCATTTCCACTGCACCATCTTCCGCAGGGGACAATTCGCCAGCTCTCCAACTAGCACCTTCCGTCGACGACCAGTTTGAACGTCAGTCTGCAGTTTCCACGCCAAGTGCGAAGCTGGAAATAGCTCGGTTGGTATCATTGGCGTTGTTGAAGTGTTTTTAAGTTGATGGCGGGGGAGATTGGAGGGCGGCTGCTGAACGAACTGCAGATGATGGGACTGGGAGAGGTAAGTTTGCATTCGCAGTCAGTCAGAGGTTGTGCCCGCCAGGATTCCGAGACTATTGTAATGACTCTTCCTGATCATATTGATACAGTTTTGTGTCTTACTTCATGAGGACCTAACTCCGCGGGGTTGTCTTTTACACATTCCTGCCATAGACAGGATTTTGTCGACTATTTTACAGCCACCACCACCACCAACAGCCAACCTGAAAGTGAATTCTATTCCACGCCCTCCAGCAAAAGAGAGGCATGGGCCAGTCATCGATATAACAAGTATGAGCACTGCCTGTGGAAAGACTCACCTTCTCTACTATATTGCCGCACTATGCACTTTACCTTCGCATCGGCACAGTGTGCCCTTGCGTGGAAAAAATTCCACGGTGGTTATTTTCGACAACGACGGAAGATTTGATTTGTGCAGACTATACTGTATCATGAGGTCGCATATTCTCGGTTGCCACGAAGACAAGGGGTTTAACATTTCAGAACTAGACGCAGACGCAATGGCCAATACCGCTCTGCAGCATGTGCATATATACCGCCCCCAATCTTCGAGATCCATGATCGAGATGTTGAAAGGACTTCCAGAATATCTACTTCAACCGGATGGCCATCATTCTATCCAGCGATGCCTTGCCGCAATTCTTATTGACGGTTTATCTGCGTTCTATTGGCAAGACAAGTTAACCGGACCGAAAACTAAGGCGCCGGGATACCAACAGACGTACGATAAAATCGTACAGCACCTTCGTGAAGTTTCGGCCCGATTTGGGGCATTCATTGTGGCTACAAATTGGGGACTGCAGCTTGTTGAGAATACAATGCAGCTCGCTGGAGGAGTTGCAACAGTTCCTAGCAATACAACAACATCTTTCGGCACTACAAATGGGGAAGAGATCCGGGTGCCGGCATTCCGATCTCATCTACCGTCAGCTTGGACGAAATTCGTGGATTTGAAGCTGGTCGTAGAGAGAGATACTGTGGTATCCTTCCGACGAGGGATTTCGATTGTGGAAGCCTTGACAGAAAACGATGCAAGAGAGAAGGCGGGGGGAAATGGTGGCTTCACGGGATGGGTGGATATGCGAGGCTTGAATATTGGTGCGCAACAAAGTATCCCGAACAGGGACAGAACATTCCGGTTCAGAATTGAGCTGGATGGGATCTCATTCGCGAATTAAATCGTGGGTGAGTTTACAGTCCTGCCCTGCCTGAATAGCAATCACGATTCATTCAACATACCAACCCAAAATCAAGTACCTCTCGGCTTAATACCAGTACCTTTCTAATACACGTTCCTCTATTCCGTAAAATTTATCAGTTCTTCACTCTCCACGCAATCCGGAACACCAGACTCCAAACTTTCGACGGTGCCTTCTTCCGCGGTTCCGTTCTCAATATCATCTGTTTTCGGTACCGGTTTCTCTGCCGCCTTATGATACTGTCCGATCCCTCTAGCATTCAGTCTATCCCAACTATATGAGCTGTGTCGCATCGTCTTTTTCATGCCCTCAGGTTGCTCATGTGAAAATTTGCAACGGGGCCAATAGTCGCATTCGCCAAACCTGAGAAAGAATGTACAATCTTGAGCGGTCAAGTTATTGAACTTTCTAACCAGAGAAGTCGAGAGGGCATAGCGGCTTACGTGTCTTGATAGTCTGGGCTAGATCTGTTGGGTTCACTATACGTCCTGGAGTGGCATAAGTGGTGGATCTTGACGACTTAGAACTTGCCTGCCCAGCGTTGTGAGATATGGAGCCTCCACGTAAGAAAGTCAAAAGAGAGATACAGATACCAAGTACCTTTGTATCATCGGAACCGTCGTCACTTTCAGAGAGTACAGTCCGTCTCCATTTCTCCGTTAACGACGACCGCCCCCTCCATTCCCCGAGGTCGGCGTGCACAAAACGACAATGCGGACCACGTTTGCATCCTTCGCGTTGATGATAATACGCACAAGGCTCTCTGCCAATAGCACTAGCGCCGCTTCGTTTGTTTTGGTTCCCCGTCTCGGCGATATCAATCGGATTAGAGTTTTTAGGATGGACACTTAGTAGAGTGTCTCCTTTCACACTCCCCAATAACGAAGGTGATCGTTTATTCTCGTCACTGCCTATAACAGAGCTGTGGCGCCACCGTGACCAAATAGCTTCAGTCCTTGTTGCAGAAGTTTTTGATGCGGAAGTTGAGATTGCAGCATCTGCTTCAAGGGTAAGGGCAGCTGGAGGAATTTCTCGCAGCATAACCAGGTTTCTGTCTTTGGGCGGGAGTACGGTAAACAAATGCGTCGGCAGATCGTCTGCTGCAATAAGGGGGGTTATTGACTTGCCGTTGCTGTCGAAGAGGATATGGCGGTAATGGAGACTGATTGGCGCCATTGTTATTGAAGTGGGTTGAAAAGATTAAGATAAGCTACTACTAATACCGCCTCTTTGTTTCGTTGCAGAATTTTTAGAAATTTAGATTTGGAAAGAGCTGTTGCGGATATAAGAGCGTTGGATTGTTCACTCCCTCACACCTACACCACATCTTTCATAACCCAAACTCAAAAACGACGCTTCCCTTGTATGAGTACATAACAAACAACAGATTTCACTGTTGGTCTATACGAGTGCTCAAGTGGTTATTGTCATTGGGTTTCTTTACGCACATACCCATAGCAAACAACTTACCCAGAGCCATCATTTAGAACCAAGACATACAATTGGCTGAAGTTTAAGTACTTAAACTGATAGTTCTGAACTGGATATCTGCATAAGAGGTATCAAGCAAGTCGCTGCCACTAAGAAGTCTTTGATACATTATTGTATTCCCTATCTGCATTCCTCGCTGGGCATTTATTCATTGGAATTTGGGCATCACAGACAACACACGTACCCGGGTTAATAGCTTTCCACTGGATGTCACTTGAACCATATACATATCCAAACAGCAGAAAGCCGAAAAGTATAGTGAAGTACTTAGAACATACGTGGTTCCGGCAAGTTACAGCCAAGGGGAGATTCACTTCATTTTCTGATCATGGATTGACGCATCCGGCTGCAGAAAGCCGCCCTTGGATGTTACTACCCTGTGGAGGGCTGAACCGGACGGTCTTCCCAATCTTTGGCTCTGTTCTGAGAATCATTCAGTGTATGCCAGGGTAAGTATTTCGATAGTTGTTCCTGGACTCGAATGACGTACGATGATCGTGTTTGACCATATTTGTTCAGGGCTACCTAAGTAGGCAGGCCTCGATATTCCATTTAGATAGTTTCATAATGCTCCCATTGCTGCGCAGTGTACCACACGTTTTGAGGCTACCCGTTGGTGATAACTTTTGTTTGCACTAAACAGGCAATGTCGGCCATCGGTCAAAAAGCGATATAGAAAACTCGTCTGAGCATGATGGTTTGAGCTCAACTTCATCAAAAACAGGTAGAACCAGCGCACACAGATAGATTTCATAAATGGCTATTTTAATCCAACATTGCCAGTTAGAGAGAGAAAGGTGTCCAGCAATTCTGTTGCACAGCAATGCTTTCGGTCTACGAATGATATATTATGATTCTGTGGAAAATGCAAACAAAATGCCAGTGAAGCAAGCTTGCCCCTGGGGTGAATCCAATATAACATACGGGTTGAACTGCATATTCGATTGCAGCGCTTGCTCGGAGAGTGGGCTCGTTCAACGGGAAGCGTCTCCATCTGGAATGCCATGTGGTTCATCCATTGATACGTTAGATTTACGAGGGAGTACAACAGCATACGTCAACGTACGTAATCTCAGGAATTCATTTATATTCACAATATATAATGCTTAAAGCTCATATAACTACCACATCATTGAATCCACTTTGGTCTCCTATAGTAAGTAACAGAGGCAGTTAAATGCCGCCATGTACCGTCTGGTCCGTATGCCATTACAGGAAATTTCTCTGTAGTTTTGTTTGGGTATCCGAGGCCGTCATGGATATCTGGATTATGGTGATAAACCACGACATACAATCACTCCCGTTTACTCCCGCTCCCCATCGGTCGGAAGCCGAAACCACCTCCCCAAAATCTTCCCTACCTCCACCGTTCTCCCCGCCAAAGCCCCACCCAGTGAAGCCACTTTGACCGTAGTATTCAAAAGTGGCATGACCTCTTCCCACCAGCTCTCGTACCCAACTTCTTCCCTCGCTCTCCCCCACTCCCCAACAACCACCTTCCTGCCACTTCGAACCCCTGCATCCAGGATGCTTGCCGTCGTCCTTGCCAACCCTTGTGCAGAAAATTCATTTGTGTCTCGGTGTACCTCGACAAGTCCCCATACCGCCAATATTCCTCCGTTTTCAGACGCTGGAATAGTGGAGAGATAGGCCCGGAGGTGTAGTAGGCTAGATGCGAAGATGACTTCCATGTCGGTAGCCGCGGTGATGGTTTGTAGTGTCGCCATTCCTCGTCGGTTATCGGCGGGGATTGAGGCGCGGAACGAAGGAAGGGCAGTGCAGATAATTAGGACACTTCGAGGTGAGGAGGCATTGTTTATCATAGAGAGAATGAATTCGTGACAGTTTGTTGTGGGGTTGATAGTGTGAGCTGACATTAGACACCCGAACAGGCAGCACTTGACCGTCTTAAGCAGTGAGACTTAGTAAACGAAACGAGTAGTCTAGTATTGCTCTGGTGGTTGCTGTGCAGCGCCTAGAATAATCGAGTTTTGCGATAACCAGTATTACGGTCTTGTCGTTCCAATCCTAGTTAGTCTTAGTACTGGGGAAAGATTAAAGCAAAGTTTCAGGACTGTGTAAGACGATACACCGAAAATCCTACCGGCTCATATTAGGCATAATCTATCACTTACAGACATGCGGACATAGAAGCCTCAATGTTCGCTAGATCCGAGTTATATGTGCACGAATAATAAGTAGAGCACTCGAGGGGAAGCATATTTAGTCAGTCTGCGGATAAATACAGCACCAATTAATCTTTTGGGGACTTCCAGCGCCGCAGCCCTAAGGCTGGCAATCAAAATTCGATTTGTTCTACAAACAAAGGAGAATCTAAATGAACTTCTGGCTTGGTTTCGACTGGCTTACTTGTTTTCCAGCTGTACAGTCGCGTCCGATAAGTCTTCTTACGGTCGATTATTTTTGCCCTCCCTATGCTAAACATGTCACAAATCTAAAGCCAACTACAATAAGGCATGATGGCATGTAAAGGGATATGCTGTACAAATTTTGGAAGGAAAACATAAATTCTGGTCTAGTGGCTGTTGATATTGCCACAAAGCTGAAGTTATACATTACCCATGTTTTTTTTTTTACAAACTAGGGAACATAGGTCAATTATTTTGGGCAGAGGCACTTCTTGGAGAGTTCAGGATCATATGCCAGAGAGCTTGTGCTCATTGCATCAATGATCATAAAGCTCAAATCAAGGATTTTGCCAAATGTGGCCATTGCACAGTTTCTGAGTTTATTTAACACATAGAGCTAATCAAGTCAGAATATGGGAGGCAGTTGGGAAGCCATGGGGCACTATTTGATGTATAGCAGAGCAATTTATTTGAAGCCTGCAATGACAGGAAATTCCGAACATAGAACCTATAGGGGATTTCACACAGAGAACTGTCAGAAGCTGCTGGCTGTGTTAGTTGTGTGTATAGCAAATATAGAAAATTGTAATGTGTCCTTTGCATGTACTCTATCACCTGTATAAATCTTAGATCTCTGCTCTTTGTTAACACTGTAGTTGACAATCATCTTTTTGTCGTCGTCTCCAGCCTTCGCGGGTGTACGAAGACTTATCGGACGCGACTTATTTAAGTATACGTACTGAACCGTCAATCGATATGACCAGTCATCACAATAACACTAAAAAACTCATCCTCACATATTCGAGAACATTTTGCCATCTACAATACCGTACTAGCTCCTGCGTTTTTGTAGCCAAAGTGCAACAGTCTTCCAGCCACAATAGGTAGAGTAATCTTCGTCGCTCGGCTCCACTAGAATGAGTTGTATGTCGTTAGTTCGCGTTCTCGTATAGTGGTCATCTGAATGGAGCATACCTAACTTGGAGGGATGTGGAGTAATAAAGCACCTGCTTTTGACAGAGAAAGCTGACAGATAGATACTTGATACTTGTCATTTCTTCTTTGTCTTGTTATGACTTCTGAAGCTGTTACTACCAACGGGGATGTCATTCATTCCAGAAAGCGGGTAACTTTAGGGGTTGAATCCAAGCCAAGCCAAGGCGCTACCCCAGTTACGTTGAAAGCGACACCATCATTAACCATCGGCCTGCTGCCTGCAAAAGTTCGTATCAACCCAGCCCACTCATCAACATCAGTCGACTTTACCGGCTATTCGATCCATTTTTCAACTCAGCTGTGGACGACTATTGCCCGCTGTTAAGCCATAACTGACATCGCCTTCTGCAGCGCCAATGAGCTCTACCGGCAAGCAACCCATTCAAGCAGTTCACTCGATTGCTGCCAATTCTACGGGACCAGCATCGACGTCATTATGGACTCGACTTTCCGGCTATATCTCTCAGCACAAAGCTGTTGTCTACACCGTCGGTGCCGTTGTTATTATCGCTACAGCTGGCGGCATATACTACGTATCGCAGTCGACACCTAACGAAGACGGACCAGGAAAGGAAAGGAAAATCAAAAAAGACCGGCGGAAGAAGGACATTAAGGATAGCGCATCAGAAAAGGCAGATAAAACCCAGGCTGGTAGGATGAGAAATTATTACTCAACCGTGTAATTATTAAGTTATTAATACGACATTTAGATTCGAAGAAACCAGCTGTCGCGAATGCCGATAATACTCTGCCAGACGTAGACGAGACTACTGTTGGATCATTGACACCCGAGGTATCACTATCGGCGGCTTATTTAGAGCTTTGCTAATGCTGCGCACAGCAACGCAGTGCATATGCCGCAAAATTAAAGGCTGCAGGCAATAGAGCCTATGGCAATCAGGATTACCCGCGCGCCATCGAGCTCTATTCCAAGGCGATTCTATGCAAACGGGATCCCATCTTCTTTTCAAACCGATCTGCTTGCTACAATGCCCTTGGCAACTGGCGGAAGGTAGTAGACGACACTACTGCAGCCATTTCAATGAACCCAGAATATGTTAAAGCGCTAAACCGGCGGGCCAACGCTTTCGAGCAACTTGAGAAGTATAGCGAGGCCCTTCTCGATTTTACCGCCAGCTGCATCATCGACAACTTCCGGAACGAGGCTTCGGCGCAAAGTGTGGAGAGATTGCTCAAAAAGGTGGCTGAGGCGAAGGGAAAGGCAATGTTGGATGCGAAGCCTAAAAGACTACCGTCCCCTACGTTTGTCTCCAATTATCTCCAGAGCTTCAGACCCCAGCCGTTCCCTAAAGGACTTGAAGAGTCGGTCACACTGGACGAAAATTCGGGAGACCACCATTTACAACTTGGCTTGGAGGCTGTTAAGAGGAAGACAGCTGATGCTTACGAGGAAGCAGGAGAGGCATTCGAGCAAGCTATGAAGTTGGGAACGAATCACGAGGCCACCGCCTTGAATTGGAGGGGTACCTTCAAGTATTTGCGGGGTAACACCGCGAGTGCACTGGCTGATTTATCGCAAAGTGTTGAGTTGGATCCCACAATGACCCAAAGTTATATCAAGCGCGCCAGCTTGAGTTTAGAACTTGGTTTGTCGCTGCATATACCCTTGTCTAGTCGACATCTAACCCTTTGCAGGTGATCGTGAAGCAGCAGTTGCAGATTTCCAAGCAGCAATTAAACATAATCCTGATGATCCCGACATTTACTATCATCGTGCTCAGCTGCATTTTATTTGCGGCGAATTTGCCGAGGCTGCCAAGGATTATCAAAAGTCTATTGAGCTTGACCGTGATTTCATCTTTTCTCATATTCAGCTTGGTGTCACTCAATACAAGATGGGTTCAATTGCATCTTCAATGGCCACATTCAGAAGGTGCATCAAAAATTTCGACAAAGTACCAGATGTATACAACTATTACGGTGAACTCTTGCTCGACCAGCAAAAGTATCAGGAGGCTATCGAAAAGTTCGACCATGCAATCGAAATGGAGAAACAGACCAAGCCGATGGGTATGAATGTTTTGCCATTGATCAACAAAGCTTTGGCATTGTTCCAATGGAAGCAAGACTTTAGTGAGGCAGAAAAGTTGTGCGAGCGAGCGTTACTTCGTACGTTTGTTGCCCTAAGTTGTCTCTGAGCTTCTTCTTATGCTGTCTCCAGTTGATCCGGATTGTGATATTGCCGTTGCCACGATGGCGCAATTACTTCTACAGCAAGGAAAGGTGAATCAAGCGTTAGAGTACTTTGAGAGGGCCGCATCTCTATCTAGGACGGAGGCGGAGATAATAAATGCCCTATCGTATGCGGAAGCGACACGTACGCAGCTTCAGGTGAATCTTCCATATTCCACTCCCAACAACATAGCATGCTAACCGTTCAAAAGGTACAAGAGAAGTATCCACAGCTAGCATCGAAGCTACAGGGTATGGCGGGTCTCGGCGCTAGGTAAGGCAAAAACTTCCAATGTAAATAGTTCTTTTGGATTCGGTAAAACTCACTCATGATGGATGATGTGCCTTTAGCGGTTAGCTGAATATACGGTTCTTGGATATGGGTCGGATAGTGTTTGAAGGAAAAATGCGTGCCATCGAGTATGGTCTGGTCTGTCGGATCGTGTTTTTGTTTTGGGGGGCTGATTTGCCATAGCCGTTGGCACTGTACATAACAGTAGGGTTGTATAGATATTATCGTGAGCTTCGCTCCGCTCAATAAGCGAATGAATTTGTCAACATCAAAGCTGAAGTAAAAACAATATTGGAGAAAGAATTGCAAGGTACTAAGTCACAGAGCAAAGGAGAGATGGAAGAGGAAGATGGACCGCATCCAGACTAGTAGCCTTCAGTAAACTCAAGGTTTTGCCAACAACTGGGTAGAATTTAGCTCACGGTAATCGAGCAATCTGATTGTTTGCTACATAAATGGCATAGTAGGGGGCTAGAGGAGTGATACACTGTGATCACGGGATCTCATTCGGCACAGCGGATGGGTGAGGTTCCTGCATCATTAATACTGCCTATTTATGACGGTCAGTCGCCTATCCTAGAGTAATCAATTTGCGTCGATCCTGAGTACATATCGTCTTCCGTAGTGGGTCACCTCTTCCGCTTCAACGCTGTTACTCAAGAGTGGTACGGTAGTGAACGTTATATACATGGCTAGAATCGTCATAGCTGAGAGCAAATGTAATGGTGAGGTTAGCGACATGCGGAGTTAAGGTACTATACTCTACTTAGGGAGCTACTGAAACCCTAACCCATTTAAGCTTGCTTTGGCGGGGGTTGGATTTGCCTGGTGGAGGGAGGATCGCCCGCGGGGACTTGCGGGGACTTTCATACGAAGCCAGACGAAGCTAATCATGCTTGTTGCACACAAGTGTTGCCATTCATTTCTCTGGCACTGGAAGTCGAGGTTGAGTGGGAGTTTAATTTGCACTTACGAAAATGAATGACTCGTCGTACGTGGGAACCGTTATGTATAGTACGAGGTGTCTCCGGACCGTATCCAAAGACTTGACTCCATGTCCGACGAGACTCCTGTAGCTCGGTCACCATGAGTGATGATTTATGATATCTATCTATTCACTAAGGGGCATAAATTAATACCCCTTACCAAAAATTAGATAGCGTAACCAGGGTCTAGGAATGGTCGTTGGAGCAATAGAAGTTGGAGGCAATAGACAGTGCATTGATGAGGAAGGTTTGGAGAATGAATGGTGATAAACTTGCATGTACAAACATTGACGGGACGTCCCAGCACTAACGCTGGGACTACACTCCATGTTCTTGAGATTCACAGCACGGCGAGGTGAGACGTCCCAATCTCCGTCCAAATCTCGTCCCGTTCCATCCCATGCCTCCTACTCTCCACAGCACAAGTAGTTCTTGACTGCCGGGCCGACGGGAGCAAGCAATCACATTGTCGATGCCAAAGGCAAAGGCTGGATATGGTAACGGGAGAGGAAGTACAGTGTGTGGCGTGTCTACGATTTCAGTAGCCGGTTGATTATTCATTGTCATTCTCATGAATAAGGAATTGCGATCTGGGAGAGCAACGCATTTGGCTGTGTTTGGCTAGAGGTAGATTGGTGATTAAGGGGTCGAAATGATCAGGTTATTGTCGATATTGGAGCACTAGAGACGCACTGAGTTCGTGGATATTCCTTAGGTTTGACGTACATGCTCTCTTACCTCTTGTGTAACTATTGAACCGATATTTTGCTTCGTTTTCTATCATTTCATGCTTCTTTACGATACTAATAAAGGAAACAAAAGACCACGGGATATTAAGCACCTATACAATCCTGATGCACCAGCATACTCGATCGAATTACAAATGTATATATGATTATCAGTACGACTCTGCGAAGCAACTCAGTGCTGCGGCAATGCTAGACACTTAAGCCTTTTCCCTAATCGCAACCTTATATCATATGTAATAACGTGGTGAATATTGTTTGCAAGTCACTCTAACAAATAGATAGTTTATCATTATTATCACGAGAATTATGATAGCATACCTATTCGTCACCTGAAATCCAGCTCCACAAGTCTTTGCAGCATTCCTCCATGTACCTTGTGTTTATTCTGTTCACTTCTTAACCTTTACAGCATAGCATATTTTTGCAAGATGGTCAATGAAGGCAGGCAAAATTGTCTGGGATATTTGCTGGGTGTCCAATACTTAGTTATTAAAGCGAGAAGAGTCGTTAGGTTGACGCCAAAATAGGCTTTCAACTTGAAAACGAGGGCTGTTGCCCTACAGTCACGCGCGCTATTAGTCCCAAGAAGGTTAGTGTGTGCGAGTCAGCGAAATCGCACAGGAAATGTCAGGGCTGGGACAACGAATCTTTGCTTTCCAGTTGTTCCGACGAAGTGCTACGACGTTAAACGGCCCATATCATCCTTTCTTTTTTCGCAAGTCTCATCACTGATATTCAATTATGGGTATGTTGACCGTGTAGCCAACCGATATTGTGTTGGAATTGTGTTTTGGCTAACTCCATGTTCTAGCTGTACCAGAGATGTCACTGCGGGGGACCCTTGAAGGTGAGCCGATTTCGAAGAATCTACATGCTGCGTCCAATAATACAGATCAGTGCGTGGAGGAATTGAGAGGCTAACATTTCTACTTGATGGAATGAAGGTCACAACGGTTGGGTTACTGTAAGTTGGCGGAGATTTGCGAATTGAGAGTTAACAGATGGATGAATGCTGATGGAAATCCAAATAGTCCCTGGCCACGTCCCTCGAGAACCCGAACATGCTTTTGTCCGGTTCTCGTGACAAAACTCTCATCATCTGGAACCTGTAAGGACTCGAATTTGGGACCTGAAGATGTTGGCTTGGAAAGGGGTCTGATGAAGGTGTCCATACATGCAGCACCCGTGACGAGACCAGCTACGGTGTCCCCAAGCGAAGCCTGAAGGGTCACTCCCACATCGTCTCCGACTGTGTACGATTATTCTTCTCAAATCCATACCCCTAAAGTCGAAACACTAACGGGAAATATACTGCAGGTCATCTCCTCTGACGGTGCCTACGCTTTGTCCGCTTCCTGGGACAAGACCCTCCGCCTTTGGGAGCTCTCGACTGGTCAAACCACCCGCCGCTTCGTTGGACACACCAACGATGTCCTCTCCGTCTCTTTCTCCGCCGACAACCGCCAGATCGTCTCCGGATCTAGGGATCGCAGCATCAAACTGTGGAATACTCTCGGTGATTGCAAGTTCACTATCATCGACAAGGGCCACACTGAGTGGGTTTCTTGCGTCCGTTTCAGCCCGAACCCCTCCAACCCAGTCATTGTTTCCGCTGGATGGGACAAACTCGTCAAGGTCAGTTCCTGCATTACAATCCTCGGAGTTGAATATCGTCAAAGGATGCTCGCAAAATCAAGTATTTGCTACTTCAGACGCCTTCAAGGCCATGAGACAATCAATCACCATTGCCTGATGACACGTTCACTCCATTTGCTTATCGCTGGGTCGGAGTAAGACCGTTGAAATCTGTTTGCTGACAAAGTTTTATCTCCGCAGGTTTGGGAGCTCTCTTCCTGTCGTATCCAGACCGATCACAGCGGTCACACCGGCTACATTAACACTGTCACTATCTCCCCTGATGGATCCCTTTGCGCTTCTGGCGGAAAAGACGGAACTACCATGCTGTGGGATCTAAATGAGTCCAAGCACCTGTACTCCCTCAATGCTGGAGACGAAATCCACGCTCTCGTCTTCTCCCCCAACCGCTATTGGCTGTGCGCCGCCACTGCCACCAGCATCATCATCTTCGACCTCGAGAAGAAAAGCAAAGTCGATGAGCTTACCCCCGAGTTCTATAGTAGCGAGGGCACTAAGAAGGCAAGGGACCCCGAGTGTGTCTCGTTGGCTTGGTCGGCAGATGGATCTACCTTGTTCTCTGGCTACACCGACAACAAGATCCGCGTCTGGGGCATCAACCCTTCAAGGGCATAAACGGGCGGGGCTATGTTGGTCGAATAAAAAATAAGTTTTTTTTTTTTGATCCATGGCCATGGGACGATTCTTCACTACTTTGGCTGCTATGTTGTGATGAATACAAACAAAAGTGGGGCAAAGGCGCTATATAAGGGCTTCGGATGGTGCAATTTTACTTTGGGCCTTTTCTATCTCGATCTTGGGGCTGGGTGTACGACTTTTCTTTTTTCGTCTTTTTTCGTCAGATAATGGGCATATTCAGAGGGCTGAAATGCCTTTTCTACAGGTTTTTTGCAAGTGACTTGTGGAAGGTCAATGTGAGATTACTGCTTGGAATTGCTGTGCAAAATCACTGGTAAATAAACACTGAAGAATTAGAATTGCGGGCAATAATGCATCCTTCCAGCCGAAAGTATCTATTGCCTACGTCATTTATGACCTGACATGCGTCGAAACATATCTGAATGATAGATGCCAACCTGAAACCAAACCAAAATAAAAAGCCATCAATCCAGAACTAACAGGAAATTGAGAAGCTGCATACACCAAAATCTGATGGAAAAGGCGGTGGTGGACTTCCTGGCGGCTACTGAGGTCGGGAAGTTCCCGCCCAAATGAATGGCGGTACGGAGGGGGCGCAGAGGCTCACGGCGGCGGCAACGGGTTTATATCGTTCTTTCTTTCTTTCTATCATTTATCTTTCATTTGTCAGCGGGGACGAAGGGTAGCGGGGGGGAGCTCCGCCATCTAGCCGGCTCGCCCAGAGGCGGAGGGGATATCAGGTCCTGTCATACTCTAGTAAGAGTGAATACAGTATGAATAAACAACAACAACAACAAATCTGATGGAAATACCAATATAGTTAACAATAACGCTATAGTATATACTAAACCTAAACAAAACAACCCGCTCAATATGAATGTACTCGTGAATTAAGAATCAGAGAGTTAGGAACTGCTTCTCTCGTTGGTAAAGAAACTAGTGATCTTTCTGTTCCCCCCGGTCACGGCAGTGGTTAATCCCTTCTTTGGAGACTTTCGGCCGGCGCTACTGTTCTTAATAGTCTTAGCCGCCTTTGCTGGTGGTGATTTTATGTCTTTCTCCTCCGTGAGAGGGGTATCTGCACGTCTTTTCTCCCCATGCTGCTCGTGCTCGGACTTTGGCGTAACAACCATCTCCCGCTGCCTTCCGAAGGCATTCCTGATCCCATCTTTCCTCTCATTCACCGGTATTACGAAGCTTGGTGAGTTATTCCCAACCTTTCCCACCTCTTGTGTGACTGGATACACTGTCAGCTCCCCCTCGAACGACTTCAAGAGTCGCTGCAATCGGTCGTTCCACTGGGAAACCGCCGGATCTAGCCACATCCGAATCCCTTCCGGCTCAAGAATAACAGGCATCCGATCATGCAAGAACCGTAGCTGAGAGTTGGATGATGTTGTGATGATGGTATACGTATACACCTTCCCAGAACCCTCGTGCTGTACACAGTCCCAAAGACCGGCGAAAAACATGAGCTGGCCGTCGGCGCGTTTCGTATAGTGAGGGACTTTCTGGCTACCCTTGTTGAGCCATTCATAGAAACCTTCCGCCGGAATTATGCAACGTTTGCGATGCTTCATAGAAGACCACATGCTGTGGCTTTCAGCGAGTGAGTCATCCCTGCAATTGATACCTTTCGCGACGGTTGAGTAATCCGGGGCGTTTTTTCGCCAGGAAGGTATGAGACCTGTGCTTGGTGGCTCAGTACTGCGGTGGGGTGAATGAAGTTAAGATACAGTATGGAATACGAACCCCATTTCATGGGCTGGATGATATAGCGTGGCGTCAGAATCTGAGTTGCATTCATCTCTGGGGTGCCGACGGCAGTATCGAGACGGTAAACTGGCCTGCCGTTACGATGGTACTCAGTAATGCTGTAGATTTCACTGAAAGTGATAAAAAATACTCAATATAAGTTGGCGATATATTGTAGCTCTGTCGTACATCGTCATCGCTGGGAGCATCGTCAACAGGGAGACCAGCGTCAATAAAGCGTTGTCGCACTTCCGCCGGGCGGAGGACTAAAACGTATCTATCCTTGCATCAGAAACGCCGCACATCAAGCAGATATCGGCTTACCTTCCGCACATGCGGGGGTTGTTTACTCTGGGGCTGTTTCCTTCGGTAGTGGTGGTGGTGGTTGTCGTCTGTAATCGCCTCCGCAGAAGGCGGAGACGACGTCATGCATATTCACTCAATTCCGATCATCAACGACCGACATTGACATCTCAACCTCTGTAACCAACCTCACCGTTCTCTCTCTACAACAATCGTCAGCCAACCATATCTCTATGTTTTCCCGCATAATCACGGCTTATACCCTACCCTCAGCCAGTAGAGTCAGGTTGCCTGTCATTGCTCAGACACTCCATTTTCAAGCCGCCCGACGAGCTAAATTTCCTATACCCTCGCTCCTTCTTCTCCAGCAACAGCGGCAGGTTAGTGATTTTCGCGAGCGCCTCTCCCAAGAGATCCGTACAGGCGGCATACGACGCAATTGGCTCACCATAGCTACCTTCACAATCCTGTAACTCCAACTCTCCACCGCCACCCAAACAACCAACTGATATCCCCAGAATCTCCACCGCAATTGGCGCAGCATCATACTGCATTTACCTCTACAATGAGCTCGTCGAGAAGCCATTATCTATCTACCCAGCTGCCGCAGCCAAGCAAGTCAAAGCGGGGCTTTACAGCGCCTCCCGCGGGGACGTCACGAAGATGGCATCCGCCTTTAAGGAGGCCATCAGAGCTGCGGAAGAATCAGGAATGCACCCTCTATCGAATGAGGTGGCAGGCCTAAAAATAGAATGTGCGCAGCTGTTGCTGAAGATGAAGGATGGCGAGTTCGCGGAAAAGGCCATAGAGGTCCTGGAACGTGTTCTCGATGAGGATGCTGCAGGCGCGGAGTATTTTGAGAAGGAGCGACGGTGGGCGGATCGTACAATGATTCTGAAACGTGCCGTGTTGCTAGGATACAAGATTGGAGAAATTTACCAAGGCCTTGGGAAGGACGGGAACGCGGAGGAAGCGATGTCGTGGAGTACCGAGACTCTGTTGAAGGAGATTAAGAGGAGGGAGGATAAGTCAGTGGATGAAAAGGAAGAGGGGGAGTGGTTCGATGATATCGCTCTCAGCGGCTGTTTCGAAAGTTATTCCACCCCCAAACCTCTGATTGCAGTCGGTTGTTGACGGTATCAGAACTTGCGCAGCATTACGAGAAGACGGAACAATACTACCTTGCCACTCCGCTTTACCTCAAGGCAGTGACTTTGACATCGCCCCACAACTGCCACGCAATCACCTTAATGAACAACCTTGCCGCCGTTCTCTCCCGCCAGAAGTTACCCGAATCCGGCGAATCCACAGTTACCCGTACACATTTCCTTAAAGATGCCGAGAAATGGGCTACAAAGGCACTGGAACTTAATGCTACAATAATCCCTCCAGTCAGAACTAAAGAGTGCGACGAAGCGTGTGTAGCAGCTACTCATAACCTAGGAGAGATTGAACGACTGCTGGGGAATAAGGACGCAGCGTTGATGAGGTTCGCAGAGGCACTAAGCCTGGCTAAGGGATTGAGGATGCTAGAGGGGGTAGAAGCCGCACAACAGGGATTGAAGACGGTGAATGAAATGAAATAGAAAAGCATCGTTGGCTACGTGTGTGTTGGGTTGAGTGTTAAATTGGGTGCTCGTATAGATGTAAAACAGTTTGACAGCGGAAATCCATGTATAAGTAAATAATAATAAGGTTGTCTTTCATAGACTGAATTAATGACTCTAGGTTCATCAGGAATTATCCATCACCCAATCATTCTGTCGTTGATAACAAATAAACCCATGATCCGAACAAACGCCCTAGCTATGCATCGATACCTTCCCATAACCTCTCATCACCAGTGCCCAATCAAAACCCGTTTGCCAGAGTCAATGTCGTTTCTAAACATCTACCGCACACAACATGTCCGCATTCGCATTGCCCATAGCTTATCGAGCCAATAAACTTTATTCGGCTGCAGCCATGAAAACAACAGCAACAAGCTGTGATCTCCTATTCAATTATTAATGCGAGAAACATGGGGGGCGGCGCGGAACGAGGTAATCAAACGTACAGTTGGACCGTACGGTAGCGGGGCGGCATATGAGACTGCGGTCTTGGGAGATGGCATTGTTGTTTGTAGCAATGTAGTACCACTGGTGAGAGGTAATGATGGTGATGAAGTGTGACAGACGAAGCCCGATGGATTCGGCGGTATATATTGCAGTTTAAGATGGGCGTAGAATTATTTCGTTCTCTGGGGGAGCGTCATGTCAAGTCTGTGCTTTATATACCGGTCTCAAGGTGAGTGACAGTCATGAGAAATTGCACACATCAAGCCTTCCATCGTCATGCGCAAGAAAACACAACCATTGCGCACACGATTTCCATGAGGCCATCGAGATTGCTGCCTGGTCTGGGCACGACGTTGCAGTCCGTCCATTTAACTGAGACCTGTCAGATGGACAGCTTGGTAGTAAGGGACAATACACTTGACTCATCTGTACCTCTGAGTAAACTTTATTTTTTGGCACTTGAGTGTGGTAGTAAGGTGCTCCTTGGACTAGGCCGCGCACATTGTAATATATATATACCAAATGTGGGGTGCAGATATGAGATGCGATCGGATAATGTGCATTGTTCGGCTGAGTGTACTTTCTCTTTCCAGAAGGCTTCTATGCGCACACTGTACTTACGATTGGGCTGTTATCCTTCTCTATATTTTCTTATCTTCAAGTACAATAACGCAATGCACCTAACTATCAATTCTCATCCGATGAGGACATGTCCAGACTGCGTATATATCCATATGAGGCTTCTGTTGCCGGCAACGGCTGAGATGTGTTTACCTGTGACTCTGATTAGACGTATCGTGAACTCTTCTTGCTTGCTTCTTCTAGGCATCAACAGTGTTCCATTGAAAGGTTAGAACATTGGTAGTATTCGTGATGGAAATTGCACGGCATCAAGTTGGTGTTGCAGCACTTGCTACTAGAGAGCAGTGCTATGTGAACTTCCCCAACAAGACGATTGGTGGGTAGTTGGATTGACTACCTCTTCCTTGTCGTTATTGGTGGGAGAATTGAGTATCGGGACATCAATCCAATCTGAAATTAAGGGCTCAAAATCAATTAGGGCCACCACAACCGGCAAAAACCAGATTAATAGTCTTGGAGAGACCGGATCATTGATGTATCGAGTGAGTGATTGTAGCATGTGGTTCGAAATGCGGTATGGCAAGAGTGAAGAGCACGTTTTAGAATCATTGGATTGTAAGACAAGTGCCAGTAAATTTGAAAGGGTGCAACGGGAGAAGACCGGTGTTGGTTTGGGGTTTCGGAGTTTGGAGGTCGCGATATGGGCCAAACAGTCGAGTGATCTGCCATGACAGAATTTTAGGTATCTGCAGCCCCACAAAAAAATTTCCTGGCCCCCTCCTCAAAAAAATAAAGAAATCCCTAATAAATGTTTTAAAAGAAACCGCTAACAAATCCACAGCGCGCAAAGACAACCAAGAAGGGCGCAGAAAGATAGAGCGACAGAACATAATACTGTGGTATATGAAATACAAATTTAAGGAAAAATTGCTAGTAAATGTTTGACAGTATAGCACAATAACACCACCCAGACGTTAAAACCTATAAGCCGAAAAACAGGAAAGAAAAATGAAAAGAAATGTGAAGAATGAAGTTATCCACAATGTGAATAAAAGTTCATCAGCTGAGATCTGAAGTATTGCAGATATGGGAACGTCATACACATTTTGCTGTGTAGGGACAACCAGCTCCATGAAAGGTAAACACTAACAATACACCCAAACCAAGAAAAGTTCTATACCCAAAACAGCAGAGAATAGAAACGTACATATGCATAAGCATAAATGGTAGAGAAGTGAAACAAACCCACCCAAACAAAAATTAAATTGTTTAAACAACCCCAACTTTCTTGTTCCTGGAGAAAGACATCTTCTGAAGTAGGGAACGCCCCTCCTCCTTTTGTGGGCGTGCAACACGGGCCTCAGGGGGCGGGCCTGTGTGTTTGAGAAAGTCCGCCAAACTATCAGTGTCGTTACGGGCTGCTCGAGCTCCCCTCGCCTGGATATTTGTCCTCAATGGACTCCTTGATGCTACTACACTGCTTCCCACACTGTACTGATTATCAAAATCGGCGCGTGCTTGCGTGTATGAAGGGCGTGCATATTGATCCAATCCTGAATTGGGACGCCTAATACTCACTTCACTGCCGTTCGATACTTTCAATGGAACATGTCTCGCCGAGGATCCTCCTTGGGACATTATTGAGGCTTTATCGGCGTTTGACGAAATGGAATTCTTCCTGCCTGCACGACCAAACCGTGACATCAGACTAACCGAGCTGGACTTCTTCTGGATAGTTTTGCCATTTGTCTGGATCAAGAGCGGCTGAGGGGCAGTTGGTGGAGGAGGAGGAGGCGTATTGCGTAGGAAATCAACTAGACTCTCCTCTTCACGCTTCTTTGGAAGTACCAAATTAAGTTCCATATCATCGATATCGTCATCATCCAACCCATCAATGGCAATCGTATATGGGTCTTTGGCGCGAACTTGCCTACGTTTTATGTCGGGCATTGATGTGGTGGTATTTGCTGCACTCCCGTAATCCAAGGTTTTCTTAGAGCTGCTTCTGAGAAGGGCAGTCGAAGAATTAAACGACGATGAATATGACTCGTGCGGTGCGGAGACAGCACTGTGGGCTTCGATTGATGGCTCAGGTCCAGCCTCTTCAATGGCATCGACATCAGTCTCCGGATTGAACTGTGCTGAATCCATAGTGTTGCGGAAGGGTGCAACACTCCGCGGTATCCTGTGGACAGGTTGCTCGCCGTTGGCAGGTGGCGTAGTATTTCGAAAGAAGTCTGCCAAAGCAGACGTAGTATCACTTCCGGTAGAGCCACTGGCGTCCCGAGCTAAAAGACGATTCCTCGGAGAAGAACTCGTAATGGGGGAATCTGAGCGTGTTTGCCGAATAACTGACGGCAGTCCAGGTGATGGCACAAAATTTCCATGATTTCTAGAAGCCGGAATAACAGAAAGTGTTGGTGTTGGTTCAGAAACATTCGTCTTCCGAAGCTTCGAGCTAGAGGCTTGATTGCCTACGGAAGATCCAGGAGGAGCAGTATTCTTCAAAAAGTCGGCAAGAGAAGAAGTCGAATTGACATCGGCGCGTGGTTCCCGTGCCACAGTTGCAGGAGAAGATTTGTGGGATGGTACTCTGGGGCTACCTTGCATCGACTTCGAGGTCATCGGACGACCATCGGGACCTGTACTGCGGATGAAATCCGCAAGGTCGGCGGTTGGGGTTTTCCCCGGGGAAGGACGGAGTTTCTGATAATACAGTCAATATAACTACGCTGGCCAAAGCCAATCGACGAGAACACAAACCTCCATGTTTCTAATGGGATCTGGTGTAATTGTACAATGTATAGTTCCTCCACTGGAGATCAGCTCTTCAAAGCTCCGCTCTTTGTCGTCAACGCTTGCAAGATGGTCGCTATAATGACTGCTTCGGCTTTCGCCGTCCGATTCGTGGACTCTGGTGTGCTTTCCGCCATCATGAGGCCAAGGAATAAAGGTTTTAAGTATTGATGCTTGAGAAGAAGAGGTTGACCCGGATGTGTGAATGGGCCTCTGAACCTTGCTGAAGCTAGAAGAGCGACGAGACTTATCGGGCGTAGCGGGAGGGGTCCATACTCTAACATTTGTTCCACGTTCTGAATGAGAGCTTGCGGAACTTTGAATCAAGTGCAACTGTCCAATCTTTCGATCGGACAGGGAATGTCCACTGCTTGACGAAGACACATGCTTTAGGTGAGTTTGCGATACAGATTCAGAGCGACTCTTGGGACTCGGAGATGAATCATCATCCGCGAAAAATATATCTGGACGGGTTGGTGTCTTCGGGTGTGATGGTTTGACTACATAAAGGTCATAATCATCCTCGGAAGGGCGCTGAGGAGGACACTTCGGTTCAACTCGCCCAGTTGCTGTACCAATCTCATTTTCATTGTTATATGGCTCAGCTGGCTCCACTAGTAGTTCTGGGGATCCTTTATTGCTGACGGACAATGTTCCAGTGCCCACGGATGCCTGCAGATGCGACGATGAAGTCAAGGTCGTAGTTTCGGTAACTTTTGCCAGGCCGCGACCACTAGGATCCTCTTCCATGTTATCTAGTAGCCCAGTTTTTTTGATCGAATCTTGGTCTTCATTTTGTGTAACTAAATCTGCCAGCTCATCCTCATTCGGTCCTGGCTGTAAGAGACGGATATTCATATACATTTGTTCGTCGACATCCCCACCTTCAGTGTTAGGGTCCGCGAAATCACCACGCCTGAGATCTGGTAGGGATAGTGGTCTTCTGAGTGCCGAGCTTAAAATAAATGGCGGTGAATTCGTCCATGGAAGAATGATCAAACTGTGTGGACGGCGCATAACGAACGTTCCATTAGTCTGAGCCTCGCCAATTAGCTGATGTTAGACTTAAAAGGTTCATGCAGAGCACTTACATCCTCCCCATCCTGCGGTCCAGAACTCTTTGAACCTTCGAGTACCCCAGGAGTTGCCATCTCGAATATTGGTGTCAATGCGTTTTCCGACAACGTTGCAGTCCGAAAGTTGTCAGACTGTGTTGGTGCGTCATCTCTATTGGTAGGCTCGCTTTCCTTGCTACGAATGGTGGATGCAACATTGACACGGCCTTCATTGTTGGCTGATCCCCGTTTCAGACTCGCCTGGCGTTCCAAACGCTGCAGAACACCATCACGAGAAGGCATCGAAAAAGATCCCCGGCCATTACGGGTCTTCTTTCGCCATTGCCGCCACATCCGACCAAGCGAAGGGTTCAAAGCCACCTTCTCCGTATCGAGTTCTTCCACCATCGGTTTGTCGGGAAATGTCACCTCTGAGCTTCCATCAGAGGTCGGGCTCGAAGCTGAGGCAATGCGTTGAGCTGAATATCGTGCAATAGTTGCATGTCCAGCGACCAGTAATGTTTGTTCGCCTATGAACTCCAATATTGACGTGAGCCAGATTGCGACAGCTGGCGAGACGATACCTGGGTTGCTGTTTTGTCGTTCGTACTGTTCAAGCCCAACAGCCCCTTCGAGTCCAGTTTCGGAGTAAAATGCCTCGTCGTCTTCCTCCAGATCGCCAAGCGACGAGTAAACCATACACTGGACACGGCATTTCCTCCACGTGTTTTCGAGATCCCACTCATCACTATTGGACCCAATCAGGTCGTCGTCAAAGGTCTCGATGCCTTCGTCATCACTACCAAGATACAATTTGAGTTCCTGATCAGCTCCTGCCACCGCCTCCGTCGCCAGTCGAATCCTGAGCACCTCAGTGATTGCTGGCCGAAGAGCTGAAATGGAAGTTGATTTGGCGTTGTATAGGAACGAGTACAACAGAAAATCGAGGAATTGGTTGACCAGAGTCAAAGAACCGCTAGTAACAAACATAGTTGGTGTACCGGGGCCAGCAACGCCATCATCCCGCAACGATCGAAAGAAGTCCTCATGGTCGCTAGTCACAAGACGAGTTGCTGCAGATGGAGCTATGTATACCGGCGGTGGATTAACATTAATGAAGGGGTTTGGAGCTAACGACGCTGTTGAACCATTCGAAGGCAGCGGATTATCGGTGAAGCTACTGCTTCGACTTCGGGGTTGGGAGGTAGGCGGCTGTAGAAGTTCCAGAACTTGGGGGCGCGACGATCGGTTCATGGTATAGTGCCGCGGTAAAAACAGATTAGGTAGACCAGATGGTGAAAGCTCTTCAACGCGTAGAGGGCGCCGTCACCGTCAATTGTCAAAGTAACAAAGGAGCCGCTCCTAAAGGTTTCCAATTATCATTTGCAAAAGCTACTGGGTTCGAGAAAGCGAAGTATAGTGAGTGAGTGTATGTGGTGTGAGAGGAATGAGGACTTGTCGGGGGTTATTGTAATCGAAGGAATGACGGATCGCTGTGGGCAACGCAGACTCGCAGTGCAGCTGTGCTAAAGAGGAGTAATGTAAGGAGAGAGCAGCACTGAGGGCGACGTTCACGGCAAAGGGAGGAAAAGCAAAATCGAAGATAGAAAGAACTCCTGAAGGCGCAAAAAGAAGCGGCAGCTGGGAGCGTGCCGCAGAACTCTTTCTATGGCACACAACCGCCCGACTGGATCAGACGAAGAGGTTGAAGAGTACAAGTAGTAGAGTCCGGGGAAATAGACCACCGAAACTGTTGCTTGTTTGAATTGCACCGCTCGTTAAAGCGCAAAAGCTAGCGTTGTACGGTCACAGCTTAGAACCTTGAACTAGGGTGTTTGGTGAGGAATGCGCCATTCGGCTTTACTTCCACAAGTCTGAGCTGCAGATTGCACTCTATATCGCGACGGCGGAGGGTCAATATCATGAAGAAAGTTAGTCTTGACCTGGGTTACTAAGTGGAGAAAGTAATTGCCAATACTTAATACTTGGGATACGGAGACGAAGAACGAGATGGTGTTTAGCAGACCTCCGTTCTTCTCCGGATCCCATACTTCATCTACAGACTACAGCTACGGAAACAAGACAATTACAGAACCCAATTACAGAGATCTGGATAATGTTGATCGCGAGATACTTGCTCTGACGATGTTGAGTCCACACAGCTCCCGGTTTATCCCATACACACCGTTTTTTCGACTGATTCGAGGAACATCATGACCATCCCATACAAGTACAGATTATATGCCCTCAGCCTTGTGGCCTCGTCATCTACTCGTCATCTCTGTGGGTGAACATAGAGGTAGAGTAGTATCGAATAAGAATTACACAGAACAGTTTCGCTATATACATAAGTTGCTCCTTGATCTTTTCAGTCTTGTAGGGTGGTGAGTTTTGGGAAAGAAGTGCACACAGCTCTCGTAAACTTTTTTCGTTTTTTTAGCTTACACTGAGCGAGCTACCTAATAAGCGAGGCGAAATGTCTAGGCACGGGGGCCGGCCGAAAACACCCTTACTTAGCGTCACTACCTAGTATTCGGAAATGCAGAAACCCTAACTCACGTACGGCGCTTACACCGAGCGAGCTGTGATGACTGCCGATAGAACATGCAAAATGATATCGTGCCTAATATACAAGTGCAAAACATACCTAGGTACAGCCGCGGGCTTAAACGAAGCCGAGGGACGGAAGAATTGATTTTACCGGAGGAAACAAGACCATCAAAGAGATTACAGAAACTGGGGACTCCCGTGCACTGTTGGGAGCTCTCATCCCCCGGCCGGGAGAGGCTGTATGGTATTTACTGTGGTGGGTTGGTGGAGCGGTAAGATGAATGTTAGAAGGGACAAATCCGCAACCGGGTTCCATACGAGGCCCGGTTGTTGGCCTGGCTATCGCGCGCCATCATGCTTCCGTCATCTACTCAAGTTGTGTCGTCTCGCCGCCCGTGCTATCAACCCCTTTGCAACCGCTCATCGTTGTCATTTGGCTCCATCAATAATAGGTATATGTAGATCATATTGGGTAACTCGAGGTTGGCTGAGTTGTTGATGATGTAGTCTCCCATCTCTCCAGTAGAGATGCATCGATGTGCAGGACCCCACAAACTCACAACCCAGCAATGTCCAACAGGGGAGCTGTGCGATCGATCGACAACATGCGTCTTGAAAAAATAAAACCAAAGCTGTATGTAGTGTAAACCACGGGGTCGGGACAGGATGGGGTCCAGGGCGTTCGATCCCGAAGTGTGCGCATCACAAATTGTCACGTCGGTCCAGCCACGATTGGTGTTACAATGGTACAAATTGTTTACTCACACCGGATAAATACATGGTAGATAATGATAATATGATAGAAGGGTGATAAGTCATTAAATGACTGGGAAGTGATACAGATATGCTCACAATGCGGCCTAACAAGAAGATGAAACAGAAACGGATACGACGGTAGCCCGGACATTTAATTGCACGGCTGGAGTGCTGCCAGGTCTTAGTCGTCCCCCTTGAGTGTAACTTCCTTCAGACCCCGTTCCAATTCCGCCACTCTATCCCCAGCGGTGTTTTGATTACCTGTCATCTCGGGCTGCGTTTTTACGAGGGCAATCTGATTTTCGCTTGTTTGGGCACGTTCCGTTCTAACTCGGTTATACGTAATGCGCATACTCTCTCGCTCTCTCAGGGTATTCATATACTCAACCAGTTCCTCACTCAATGAGTGACCATCTAGACGTATCTTCTCAAGCACCGGATATATCGCGACATCAACCAGAGAAAACTCATCGCCAGCAGCATAGGACGATTGCCTAAGATAGGTACCCCAGATTCTAAGCTCAGACTCTATCTCTTCCTTAACACCTCGGAGGCAGACGTCGAATAACGTATCGGCTTCTTGTAACCGAGTGAGTGCATGTGCATATTTTGCACGCTCTTCCAACGGAGAGGGTAGCAGCCAAGGGCCTTCACTCGCAGACAGAGGGTAGAACATCTCTAGGTACTGCAGGATTGCCAACGAGTCACTCATCGCAGTACGCTCGCGGTCTGTATCTATAAAGATAGGGGTCTTCCCACGTGCACTGTATGTGAGGAGAGATTGCATTTGCTGGGGCAATATGATTTGCTCCGTAAAGTTGACTTTTTTCTCGTAAAGACATATCTTGATTCGTGCTGTCGGAACATCGAGGGTACCAGAAGTTAGGATTCTGGCCTTGGGTTCCTGGAAATGGAGCACATCAAAACCTGGGCCGTAGTAGGTGTCCCAGTCAAAGTCGCTCCGATGGTTTTCGGCACCGAACGCTTCTAGAAGCTTCTCAGTTGAGGCACTGTCGCCGTTGATGACGAGGTGTGCATCATCCGCTGTTTTCGCTGGTGCACCTTGCCCATAAATCTGTTGTTCATTGCTAGATAGACACGTCGCGATGTGACGGAAAGTCAATGAGATGCGTTCGCCATTGTATGCCAACTCTACGGGTGATTTGATGTTCGCAGCTCGTTTGTCCTGGTGGATACCATGGAGCCATTTTTTGTTCGTCTCGAGACCGAGGACGAACATGGAATTGTGTGGCATCGGGATGCGTTGCATATCGCGTCTAGTTCCTGGTTCTTCTGGCGTGCTAGCCACTTCGCTGCTTTTAAGCCGGCTCTCTTCCGAGTGTGGCTGCTGCGGGGGATCTTTCTTCATTCTAAGAATCATCGTTCTCTGCGCACCAAGGCTGACATTCACGATCTTTGAACCGCGGGCAATATCTAATGTCTTGTCGGAATGTTCAGAGATATAGTCGTTACCGTCTCGATAGTGCTGTATAAGGACATGGTTGATTGGATGTTTTAGCACCTTCTGAGCTTCTTCCCTTATCAAATTTACAGTTGGGGAGAATGGTAGAAGTGGGGGCGATTCATCTGCCGGATGTCGATAGATGGGAAAACTGCCATTAATGTATCAGTCCCTGGAAGATTCCGCCGGCGAGAAATGGGATATACCTTCCATCCTGGCTAACTTCACCTTCCACGGCGACCAGTCTGGGCACTTCGCCGCCTCGGTGGAACATACTCCTCCACTGTACTTCCTTTTTGATCTTATCAAAAACTGTCTGCGCTGATTCGATTGGCAGAATGTTGTATACAATGAACGAATCCCCTGTTCCCAGTTTATCACCTTCACCAAGTAAGGGAGCAGTGCTCTCAAACTTCCGTGGCCTGCGTTCTGTCTTGGCCTTTTGCCGTATCGGTTTCGGCTCTGCCTGTGTGGATAGCGTCCTCTCCACCTGTTTCTCCGGTTCTGCGGATTGTACAGGAGTTGCTTCCCTGGCCCTAGCTGAGGGTGGTGGCGCCACGCGTGGTGCTGTGCTCGATACCGGCCGCCGATGCCCAGGACCGCCTGGCGCAGGAACTGATGGTCTAATATTCGACCTTAGTCCTTCCACCACTTTCGATAGCTCCTCTTTCGACATTCCCGTAGCTCCTAATCCCATCATACCCGTACCTCCAGCATTGACGGCACGATCTCTCCTACTCTTTTCTTTTTCCCAAGCTTTCATCAATACTTCGCTGCTGGTTCGCTCAACAGCAAAGTCGCTCTGCATGCCCTTCAACGCAGACTCATGCGCCGACTCATTGCGATAGCCGAGACAATCTTCAACAACCCAGACCTCTAGTCCGTGCCGTACGGCGTCTGCAGCGGTAGCTAAAACATCCACATTTGTCATTAGACCAACAATCACAAGTTGTGTCACTATTCTCCCCCGCAAAGTCTGTAATAGCTCCGTATCTTTAAAAGCAGAATACCAACTTTTTGACATCTCCTTGTCTGGCGGTATCGACATCATAGAGCGTGCAGCCTCATGCCATTCACTTGCCAGCGTGCCCTTAGAAACAGGTGGATGTAAGGTTTCAATTGAAAGGTATGCATCCGTCAATAAAGGCGGCCGTGAAGGCCCCGATCCTCCGATTCGCCCGCCCTTTATGAACTTTGTGCGAACTTTAACACGCCCCGGCTGTGCATCTCCGGAGGAGGAAGCTAAATCTTCGCTAGCAGATTCTTCGCTATCACTCTCGTTCACGATCAAAATGGTTTCCTCGGCGGGATCGCGTCGGGCACGCGATTCGCTACGCATCCAAATCACATCGCCACCGAGAGCACGAAAGCGAGTTAGCAGCGCCTGAATGTTGGAAATGAAACGGGGTTGTTGTGAGCCATCGGCAGAGGTGGAGGGGAGAAGACAGCGGCCTGTTGGTGGGTGTAGGAACTCTTTCTATCGATGAGATTAGGGCGGGGAAAAAGGTGAAGGGCAGGAGGGAGAGGTACTTGGAGATCAAGAATCAGGAGAGCGCGGTGGGATGTGGATTGCATTGCGAGTGCGGTTAGGTTTACGTTGTTTGTTGCGCGATGGGTCAATCAATGTGTAAGCTCTTTAGCGTTAAATATCGGCGTTCATGGGATCAGGGAAACCCCGGTCCAACGGCGGAAGTTGCAACTCGCAAGAAATTTTGGGGGCCATTCAGCAACCTCTGACTGCCATTCAACAATGCAACTTGACAGCACCATTGGAGTGGGGACGTCAGAGGCTTCAATTCTGCACATCGCACGTCCAACCAGGGGACATCTAAGGAGATTGAAAACCGAGTTGGAAATCCATGACCTCGTCATTCACTCCCCTCCTGCATCTTGATCAACTTTATCCCGACTTGGGCTTGAATAATTCGAGTTGTGAGATTGTCCTCAACCCCACCATTCATGCATACCGTTAGTTCCAGTCTCTGGTTGATGAGTGTCGAGTGATGATATCAGACCATAGTACATCTCCCGCGCGCCTGGCTTAACCGTTAATCATGAATGGAATCAAACGCCCGGCATATTAAAGTCCAACATATACTAAGAGAAGCTGGGTATTTTGTGGAATATTCTAGCAGGGGATAGATGATACCAACTATTCTCTTCTCTTCATTGTCCTCTACTAGTTCTGGATCTCTCGTATGGAGAATATGTATGCTTTAGGGGGGTAGGCGTGTGCCGCCTCCCTCACCAACCGATATGATAGGTACCCCCTCAAACCTTGGGTGATAAGGGTACACAAGGGCTCAGAAGTAGCTCTCTTCGGCTGAATGCATTGATCTATGATTAAAAAGTATCGATAGGAACCCCGGCTTGGCAAAGTTTCGCTAATTTTTGACCCTGTACCCCGCGATCTAGAGTGTGCACTTTCTTGGCGTACCATCAGTAACCACGTTCGCCAACGCTGAAATAGTCGTGCCCAACAAGGGGGGCGGCGATCTCCTTGATGGGAATCCGTTTCATGGCTGTGTCAGAATCCTCATAAACGAGGATAAACTCTCCTCAACATGCGCTTCTACAGCAATTGATGAGTGACTCGATTAACACCGTCATCAGTAAATTGTGCAGCAGGTATGCAGTAATCTTACAAACAAAGACAGAATCTTTGGCCGAAGAGGCTCTCGTTAGTGGTGCTCTCTGAATACTAGTGGCACTTGACAGGACTCTTCATGCATGCGCAGAAGCATTCTCAAAATAGAAGCATGATCCGTCGAATCATTGCCAACACAACGCGACAAAGTGCAACAGTAACACCAAACAACCAATCATTTGTTTTTCTAAGGGCTGATGCTAACCAACTGCAGAATCAGCTGCAACAAATGCGTAAGGCTCCCACTCTTGTAAGCACCATCCATTCAGCTCGTGTCACACGGCAGAACACAGCCATGTTCTGGGGCAACTGTTCACTCTCATCCTTCTGGGCTTTTCTCAACACCACACCTCGGACTTCACGATACTCGATACTCCGACTTCATCGCCGACAGCCAAGACGTCACGAAGGAGCGCTCGCGGCGAGCATCTTCAACATACCGTACCTGAAGTCTATTTTGTCTAGCCGCAGTCCCGATGAAATTGTCGTTGATTTCAGTTGCATTCTGCGGCCTGGCCTGGGTTGCACTTGCCCAAACCCCTTGTGGGGGTTCATCACCATGTACAACAACCGTTCCAAGTGGGATTCCGCCGATGGATACACCATCAAAAAATGGGGAACAAGGCAGCCCGAGTTCCAGCTCCGCGGGGTCCACCGAACCAGTGTCCACCGATGCAGGGTCGAAAGATACGCTAAGGCCGAAACCCGAACCGCACATCGCCGGCATAATTGGCGGCGTAGTAGGTGGCGTCGTCTTCCTCGCTATTGTGGCGGTTCTTATTATCTTCCTCCGCCGCAAGCGCAGGTGCAATCCCAAACTTCAGCATGAGGGTGTCCCCGTTCTGGATAAGTCTCGCGCTTCCTCCCCAGCGTCCCACGCATCCCCAGTCTATGGCGGTGCCCATCCTCATCTTGTCGGATCCGCTCCACCACTACCCGCCCCCGTAGCCGCCTACCATGACCGCCAGACGTACGACGAGCCACATCAGCAGCCTCAACAGCAGCTATCTCCGTCACAGCCCATTGTTGCGCCTGCCGAACTCCAGAGTAGGGAGGTAGACGAGGACGGGGTCAGTGTTAGCAGCTTTGATATGCAGAGACCTCAAGAAAGCGTTCCAAGGTTGCCAGTGTACCAACGGGGGACGCCCCCGGGAAGTAGCACTGTAGTATGAGTTTTGGATTCAGGTTATGAGTGGTTTGTTAAGGGCCGCAGGGTATGTGTGTCGGACCGGTGGAATTTTGTCTCATTCGCTTTTTTTGTAACTTATCCTTTCCCGGTTCTTGTATTGGCTCTTTCATTCTTTCAAAAGGGGAGGGGGTTTGTTTTCCGGGTTAGGGTGGGTGTGTTAGGTACTCGGAGGATGAGTGTAGAGAGAATTCAACGTTGATACGGAGGAACCACAAATCGATTAATTAATCGACGCCTCTTGAAATTCTCCAAAGCGGGAAGGTCTGAGAATACTAAGACTATGAGATCGAGGTACGCTATTGGAGGAAACCAAAGAACATCTTTTCGCGGTTCTCAATTCTCTGAATTTTCCCTCGAGATCGGCTTTTCTTCATGGAAACGGTGATATCAGTCCTCACCAATCGCGACTCTTACTGCAGTACATCCAGCTCTACAGTAGCGTGGTACCAAGCTCTGCGATACAAGAGCTGAGCTAGCAGAGTCCTGATTGGCAATCGCCACATTCTCTGTGGCCAGGTACTATTTACATATCTGTTGCAGCCTGTAATACTATCTTGGTATTACATCCGATCTTTCTATTCGTACGGATTCCCTTGAAGTAGACCACAGCATTGAGATGATAAGTATTCACACAGTGTCACTCGATTCAATAATTTCAAATTTTCTTGCTCTTACCTTGCATGCGTTCCAACATGCCTCTATGTTTTCCTTGAAAGATCGGTTTACCCCATACAAAATATCGACAAATGGTGACGTTAAATATAGGTTGCGGAGAATCTGAAAACTTCGTGTCCCCCGATGTTTCGAGTGCTGGATGGTTTCATTAAGTGCTACTACCTAAGAATAGCACTATGCTATATCCCAAGCAAGTTCACTGCCTAGATAGATATTGAATGGGAACTGTGGGCGATCCTTCTGTTTGTCCTTAAGGATACTTATTGATCTTCGCATCTGGACCCGTCTATATGCGTTAGGGAAGGCATTGCCGTTTGAGTAGAGGGCTTGAGTAGTTAGTATTCCCATTACAGCAACGATACAAGAAAAGACAGCAAAACCCCGAAACCCAATATATCACAAGAGAAGCTATCAAAGAAATAAACACTTCTATAGCGCCACAACAAAACTAACTCCTTTCCTGGTCTGTCAACTCCCACGGGTACTATCTTACGGCCGTTCATCTCTCGGTAGCTCCGTCCACGGTAACCTCCCTTCGAACCACTCCCCACTCCTTCCCCCACGATCACACCAGCCCAACAACTTCAGCACTTCCGGGCCCGCACTCTCTCTATATGCCCAATACCTTCTCCCCAGATTTCTCTCCCTCCGCTTGCTTCTCAATCCTCCCTCCCTGCATGCATACGGGTCCTTCTCCCATAGGGTTACTGCGTTGTTTTGCTCCCCAGCCATGAATGCTTCCACTTCTGCCGCGTTCCTAAAAATAGGGTCAATCCCTACGTAAGAAAACCGTTCGACGGGGAAGCGTATTGCACGCCTATGTAGCTCGATATACCGGCGCTTCTTGAACGCATATGACACAACTGTAACCCGGCGCGGGTAGTGACCGGTAAATTCATGAAAGCGTAGGATCGAGAACAGCAGATTCTGGAAAGAATCTAGCGCTCCAATTTCCGTCGTCGTGCGATTTATCAGTGTATCTGTAAGCAGTCCCCTCGCTACTGCAAGCTCCTACACCTTTCATCAGCGAATTCCTTTTCTGGTAGTGCATCGAAACCCCTTACAAAATAGCTCGGGGCCTCCATCCTGGGTCCTACTCCCACTCGCGTCTCACCCCCCGAAAACACTAGCAGTGAACTAGGATCCTTCGAGGCTGCCTCAACTCCGGCGGCAACATGCGCAAAGAGCGTTTGCTGCTCGTCCCGCCCTCTCTGGAAGTCTTGCATTACCCATTCGCTCTCGTTCCTGCCCTGCGTAGGGCCGCCTTTCCATATTGCGTGGCATCCTACTACCACGAGGTTCTCAAGGTTTGATAGTGGAGGTCCAAGGTCGAATATATCGTCCACGGGGGGTATTATTGACGGTGGAGGTGGCGGAGGTTGCGAGGCGATAAAGAAGCGGTAGCTCTCCACGGCGAGGATGAAAAGGAGAGTCACTGGTAAGATTCGGCGCCAGATGCGAGGCGACAGTATAGTTGAGCGATGTCTGTATGAGTAGTGTGGAGGCGGGGAATGTGACTCGGAGGGAAGGCGGATTGATACTACCATTATATTCTAGGTAGAAGTAGATAGGGTTGTAGAGGATGTAGCTTAGGGAGGTCGCGCCGCAAAGTGTGATGGTGTTACCAAAGGAAAAAATACCCCCGCGCAGTGCAGCATGTCCAGTACCGAGGGTTCAAAGGGTAAATGTCTATCTCTATCAGGGGTACGACCGCAAAAGAGTGGTAGCGGTCCTTGTCGTCCTTCAACATAGTCGTCAGGAGCTGATCCATTCTAACTATAAAATGAAATAAAAACAGAATCTTGACGCAGAAAACTTTATTCATGTTCCACAGCACAAACAAAACTTTGGATCAGGATCTTGGCCGGCAGTTGCGAGGCAGTAGCGCCGCAGCTTGCATCTGCGGGTTATTGAACGTGGGTGAGTGAAAGTTCCGTACAGCTGTAAGCAGAGTGAATACCGTGTTGATTATGGCGACAACCACCACCATGCTGAAATAATCACTTTGTCAAATGATATAGAAGATGGACATAATTGCTATTAGAAGGGATGGTGGAGCTGAAGAATTTCAAAGACAATATCATGCATTGCCAAGGTCGCCACGTGCCCTTGAGATTTCGATTAGCGGAGATGAGACAGTTTATGTCACAGTAGGTGCTGGTGCGTCACCTTACTACCGCCATTCACCATGGAAGGTAGCCACGGTTATTGGATCCTACTCGACAGCCGGGTTTGTATACTGGCGCTTCATTGGCATGCACAAGATTACTTCACGGAGATCTCTTTAATCCTATGGTGCACGAGAATTCGACCAGAATGGTGGTTGAAATAACGAAGGTAAAGTATGAATACCAGCGGAGTTCAGTGTACCAAACTGAAGGCCAGGACGGGCAGCTGAGAAAGCCTGATGCTAACTGATGGGGTTTAAGAGCGTAGCAGGTGATTTTGAGGCAACATATTCTTACTTGGTAGGCCCGGACGAGAAGAAAAGTAATATGGAGCGAAAGCAGTTCTTACGGGGCTCTCAAGAGGGCGAGAGGTTGACCGAAACTTCTGCTTCGTCATTACTTCTGTGCCTAGATCCTCAGACCCCAACGAGTAACTACTCATACACGTCCGCTCTCCCGTTTCAAAGTACGGCTGAGACACTACTCACCCCCGAGATGTTGGAACACGAGTCCGATTCGCCCGCTTTGCACTCACTATTACATTTGAAGGATTCATTCTCATGGACTAAATGTGAGCAGAATTCATCTCACTCCAGACCCCAAAACGTGGAGAAAACCCCTCCGAGATAGTAGGTCCGAAGGGGGCCGTCCAGCCCCATGTTTGAAGCGACAGGCTTTGTTCTCGGCGTGGAGCCCGGATACATCTATTCAAAGTCTATAAATGAAGATCACGCACTCCATCATGCACTCCAACAAATTGTGCGGAGAGAGATACGACGCGAGCCTCAGGATCATGCCGTCGAACGCTTAAAGCTGGTGTATCTTCTACACGCTTATTCACCTTGGATTTGTCGCAGTTTTCAGTCCTGCAAGTTGATAGGTCGGACCGACATCGGGCTGAGTAGTCCTGGGTTTCTGGTTGGTTGAACACATCCCGGATATGAAGTGCGACAAAAATATGTACTCGGTGCCGAGGTTTGGAACCAAAATGTGGAACAAGGGCGTACTGGTAGACACCACAAGCCCGAGAAAGCCTTCAAAGACGGGAAGCTAAGTACAAAACAAGGGCGGTGTAGTGTAAATTGGGATGCCTATCGATATCAGACTTAGGTCTAGTAGTTCTGCATCCGCAATGTGAGTTGACTGGAAATGATACCGTGTAGCTAATGGAGATAATGTGACGTGCCACCAGCGAACGCGAGAGATAGATAGAGGGGAGTGCATTGAAATAAACCGTTACACCTTTGAATAGCCTTCTCGCTTCTCGGACTTCAATCTGTCTCTCTGAGGTAGATAGCACCTGTGTACATATATACTTAGTATACATGATAAACAAAACGGCACCAGTGCCAAGCCGAAGATGAAGTTGAAGAAACACACAATATCACTCGAACAAACTGTAGTTTCAAAAGTTGAGTGAGGTTGGCTGGTACTTGGGGCATACTTAGGGTAGAAGTGGGGGTGTCCTAGGTCGAATTTAGAATGGGAAGGTGTAACACGTCGGTGAGCGATAGTACCTTTTGGTGTAAATGCAGTAGAAAGGAGGCACTTCAAGTGCACGCTATAGCAAGCATACGTGCAAACTACTTACTCGACGAAATACTTGGCGCGGTTATCGATGGTATTGATTGTATACGTATTGTGGGTTGTTAAGATGGTATATTTATGGGCGTTTAGTGGAAGAAATTCCGAACTCCCAAAGTTCTTAAGGAGGATTGTTTGATCTGAAACTAGAAATAACAAATTCAGCGGACTTCACTCCAATGATTTTAATCCCACGCATCCGCGAGCACGGTTCTTATAACCTGATATAACAAAATCCAGCAATGTGTAGCTCCGCAGCCACCATCAAATGTAAAACGCCCCCACCAACGAGAAATGCAAGAAAAAGAGTAGACCCACAAGCAGAAAGATTATTTACAGGCAGTGAGGCACAACCACATATGAGTGACGTATCAGAGACAACACATCAAGTCTGAAGGTGCATATATGGAGTGAACGGTTGGTCTAGTGGACGGGGCGCAAAATGAAGATCAACAGATAGGAAAGACTGAAAGTATGTACTCGACTCGAGTAGAATTAGAGCAACACACAAAGTCCAACCTCATCTATCAGCGAACAAACTTAACCGTCCTCCAATCGAACTCTAGATCCAGCCCTCGTCTATTTCAAACGCAAGAAAAAAGCAACCATCCTCAACGACTCCAGCAATATGCGAACAACCCGCCCATATATAAAGTACAATGCAACAAAAGCAAACCCCGCCAGATGACATTGTCATGATCGTCATAAAAAGCCTACGGCGAACCGGTATGATGATCACTGGAAACGACCTTTCTTTCCCATGTGCATCTTCTCCATTCCAGCTAAACCGAAGAAATCGTCGATTGATTCGTATCGACGTTTATTACCCGCACGGGGGCGCGAGTGTCGCCTAGAGCCGTTTGGGTTGTGCCCTCCAAAAGTCTTGGTTTGCTGGAACGAATTATGCTGAAAGATATTTTGCTGAGGCGTGATTCTGGGTGAAGTCGGTGGTGAGTCGTTGTCGGGAAGTTCGAGGTCACTGGTTTCTGGTTGAGGACGAACATGCCGGGGCATGTGATGAGCTGCTGAGAAGTTGAAAGTAGAGAGGTGGGGAAGCAAAGGAGGAGAGTGCGTAGCGGGGGGTAGTGATTGTCTGGAAGGAGAGCTTATATGCATCTGCTCAGCGGGCTCCGGATCGGTATGTAGTTGCTGCGGCGGCTGCTGCTGCTGAACTGGGGACGAAGAACGTTGTCGTTCCACAATATCGCTCTCCGAACTTGGCTCGCGTTCGTCTCGCCTTGTAGCCCGATTCCCAAGCTTCCGTCGCTTTCCCAGGGCCCACTGCTTGAAAATTTCACGAGTTGCTGGATCCCCTTTGCCATCCAGTCTTTGGAGGAGGGCGAAGAGATCATCAAGACACTCCTGATAGCCTTCCTTCTGTCCGTCACGACGTGCTCGTTCGACCTGCTCGCCGGCCATTTTGTACAACGTCGTGACCGAGTAGGCCGCTTGCTTAAAGGCAGACATTAGGATCGTCGACGATGGTTCTTCGTCTTCGGGGAGATCGTCCGGGTTCGGAGGGTTGTTGCGGGGAAGATTTGATGAAAGAGACGTCAAATCCATCCCACCCGTTTATTGAGGAGGAGGTGGGGAGGAGGAGAGGTGGGGAGGAGGGGAGGAGGAGAAGTGTGCCGAGGGAAGGGCCAGCCACACTATCAAGGACGGGAGGTGACGTTCTTCCTTTTCCTCTTTGGTGGTGATGATAATAATGAAGAGACTTATCTAGCAGGCAGGCTATGAATAAGAATAAGAAGTAATTACTTAGTTATTTACGAGTAGTGCGTTTGAAGGTGAAGAATCGATTAATCGAGAGGGTTCGAGGAACTAAAAGGTCTCTAGTGCTTGAACTGCTAGGCGAGTACTTAGTATACTGACTTACTAAGAGCAGTTGAGAATGGGTTTGTTTGGGGATTGAGTCTGATTGTCCATAAGAATATTCACCCAATGAGAGATTGTAAAATTTCGTATTAAAGATTGAACTGGTTAGCTCAATAAAAGAATGGTTATTAAGAGGTGCACCAGGGATTGTGATTGGACAGAAGGTGGGCTGCTAAAGAATACCATTGCACGCGTTCTAACTTCTAAGACGCGAGGCGGATCCTACAATACGTTCTTGCCGCACTTCTTAGCCTCCTCTGGAGTACTTAGTTTCCTCCATACCACTCAACCCGACACGCAACCCTCTCCCTAAACACCACCACCACGCATTCACACAACCACATATTTGCCTTGCAATTCTTCGATTATCATCTCCTAGCTACCTTGATTCTGATTTAGCGCTATATCACAAGCTATGGCTAAGAACAGAACGTCGGACTCTGAGATGGCCGACGAGAGCAGTGCCGCGACTTCAAGTGAAGGGACTCCCGAACAGGAGGACATTCCTATGGATGTATGATTGCTTCCAATGTGGGCTATTGCAGCCGAAGACTGACGCGCGATATAGGATGCTGATAATGTGAGTTCGGTTTGAACGCGTTTTTGGCGCGAGGTGCGCGAACAGATTCTAACAACTACATAGAATAATGAGGAACAAGACGAAGAGGAGGGAGACCAAGATGATGACGATAAACCTGATGGCCGTCGACGACGATCACTGGTGACCAGCGAGCGCAAGCAAGCATTTGGGCGGAAAAACGAGAAGCTCAACGAGCGAAAGGTACTTGTTTTGCACAGATATCCACCTGCAGACAACTGACGGAGGTGTCATTCAGGATAATGATTCAACAAAACGGATTAAGTATCTCCTGGGTTTAACAGGTATGTTTTGCTAGCTTCATTGCCTTGTGATGACGGGTTTGGTTGTCCTGTGGGCGATGGGGTTGACAATTAATAGATCTTTTCCGTCACTTTATGGGAAATAACCCCGACTATCAGCGAATCATTGCAGAAGAAGAAGAAAAACAGAAGGCAAAGAAGGGAAAGAAGGCTGTAGCAGAAAACCGGCGGCGGCGGACGGAACAGGAGGAAGATGCGGAGCTCCTACAAGACGAGGAAGGCGAAGGTACATCGAATACAATCTTTACCGAATCGCCAAAGTTCATCCAGGGAGGTGAAATGAGAGATTATCAGGTCGCTGGATTGAATTGGTTAATTTCTCTTCATGAAAATGGAATTTCCGGCATCTTGGCCGACGAAATGGGGCTGGGAAAAACCTTGGTTGGTGATTCCTTCATCCTATCATTATGTGGATGATACTAACTGTAACCAGCAAACGATCTCTTTTCTCGGATACCTGCGATACATTGCCGGGACCCCCGGTCCTCACTTGATCACAGTTCCAAAGTCAACACTCGACAACTGGAAGCGAGAGTTCTCAAAGTGGACGCCAGATGTCAACGTGCTGGTACTCCAAGGTGCCAAAGATGAACGCCGCCAGCTCATCAATGACCGTGTCTTGAATCAAGATTTTGATGTGCTGATTACCAGTTACGAGATGATTCTCCGAGAGAAGGCACACCTCAAGAAGTTTGCTTGGGAGTACATTATTGTCGATGAGGCGCATCGTATCAAGAACGAAGAGTCGACGCTCGCACAGATCATCCGTATTTTCAACTCCAGAAATAGGTTGCTCATCACCGGCACGCCTCTGCAGAATAATCTCCATGAGCTCTGGGCTTTGCTCAACTTTCTCCTTCCTGACGTCTTTGAGGACGCTGGTGCATTTGATCAGTGGTTTGAAAGTCAAGGCGGGGACCAGGATGTTGTTGTCCAGCAACTCCACAAAGTTCTTCGACCATTCTTGCTTCGTCGTGTCAAGAGTGATGTGGAGAAGAGCTTATTGCCAAAGAGGGAGGTTAACTTGTACATTGGCATGTCGGATATGCAAATCAAGTGGTATCAGAAGATCCTTGAAAAAGACATCGATGCTGTCAATGGTGCAGGTGGCAAGCGTGAATCCAAGACTCGTTTGCTCAACATCGTCATGCAACTTAGAAAGTGTTGCAATCATCCTTATTTGTTTGAAGGCGCCGAACCCGGCCCCCCTTACACTACGGACGAGCATTTGGTTGATAATGCAGGCAAGATGATCATGTTAGACAAGCTTCTAAAGCGCATGAAGGTGCATGGCTCCCGAGTTCTCATCTTTTCACAGATGTCACGTCTCCTGGATATCCTCGAAGATTATTGCGTCTTCCGCGAGTATCAATATTGCCGTATTGATGGATCTACTGCTCACGAAGATCGGATTGCTGCCATTGACGAATACAACAAGCCCGACAGCGAGAAGTTCATATTTTTGCTCACTACCCGTGCTGGTGGATTGGGAATCAACTTGACGTCTGCTGACATTGTCGTCCTCTACGACTCTGACTGGAACCCCCAGGCCGATCTTCAGGCAATGGATCGTGCTCATCGTATCGGACAGACCAAGCAAGTAGTGGTTTACCGTTTTGTCACGGAGAATGCCATTGAAGAAAAAGTGTTGGAGCGTGCCGCTCAGAAGCTTCGCCTAGATCAGCTAGTCATTCAGCAGGGGCGAGCTCAGACCGCCGCGAAAGCTGCCGCGAACAAAGATGAGCTTTTATCTATGATTCAACACGGTGCTGAAAAGGTATTCAGTGATGCCTCGGCAGAAGGACGCATCACGCAGGATATGGATGAAGAAGCCATCGATAAACTCCTGAAGCACGGTGAAGAACGCACGGCTCAGTTGAATGCCAAGTACGCTACACTTGGTCTTGATGATCTCCAAAAGTTCACTTCTGATTCGGCGTATGAATGGAATGGCGAAAACTTTGCCGCTGCAAAGCATAAGCGCATCATACAGACCTGGATCAACCCCGCGAAGCGTGAAAGAAAGGAACAGAGCTATGGTATTGACAACTATTACCGGCAGGTCCTTACGCAGGGCAGTAAGCAAGCTGAAAACAAGCCCAAGGCGCCTCGCGCACCGAAGCAGGTCAATGTTCAAGAGCATCAGTTCTACCCCCCTAGATTAGTCGAGCTTCAGGAACGAGAGACAGCCTACTTCAGAAAACAGCAAGGCTACAAGGTGCCGCTTCCGGATGGAGAGGAAGACCTTGCCGTACGTGAGGCTGAGCGCGAGAGTGAACAATGGATAATTGATGAAGCAGGGCCACTCACAGAAGCTGAGAACGAAGAGAAAGCACAGCTCGCGGAACAAGGGTTCTCCAACTGGTCCCGCAAAGACTTTCTAACATTTATTTCTCTGTCAGCCAAGTACGGACGCAAGTCGATTGCTGCTATCGCCGCAGACCTCGAAAGTAAAACAGAGAAAGAGGTGAAGGACTACGCCAAAGTCTTCTGGTCACGGTACGAGGAGATGCCGAATTGGGAAAAATACATCCACCAGATTGAAGCCGGTGAAGAGAAAGCGGCCAAAATTAGTCAACAGAAGAAGATGCTGAAAAAGAAATTGGAGATGTATAAAGTTCCTCTTCAGCAGATGAGACTCAACTATTCAGTTTCTACTACCAATAAGAAAATTTACACCGAGGAGGAGGACCGCTTCCTTCTGGTTATGCTCGACAAATATGGCCTCGACGCTGAGAATCTTCACGACATCATCAGAGATGAAATTCGTGAATCCCCTCTATTTCGCTTCGATTGGTTCTTCCTGTCTCGTACCTCTCTGGAGATTTCGAGGAGATGCAATACCCTCATTCTTACCGTACAGAGGGAGTTTGAAGAACTTGGCATCCACATTCCTGGCGTGGGCGTTTTAAAGAAGAAAGTAACACACGCCAGGGATGATGAAGAGGAGGATCATGGCGACGCACCTCCAGCGAAGAAGGGAAAGACAAACACTGCAGTGGTAGCAAATGGAAAACCGAAGGTTTGTGCCTCCTAGACGATTGATGAAAAAATGCTAATAGTGTGCACAGAATAAGGCAGTAGAACAGGCCAAGAAAGGTGGAAATGGAAGCGCTGCTGAGAGTCGTGGTAATAGCACAGCTACGAGTCGAGCAAGTAGCGTGGAGACGAAGAGTAGTGCAAAGGGCGCTGGGAAAGGCACTACGAGCAAGGGCAAGAAGAAGTAATTGCGCTTAGTAGACAAGCCAAGGGAAGGAGGCATTTGTACGTGTATGATGGATGCATTCCGTATTGCCCTCATTATTACTGCTGTTAGATCTTATATTGTTTTACTAGTTTTCTTGTTTCTACGAATCTGTTAGGGCGTTTGCTTCATTACCTGATATTAGTGATGGGGAGGAAGGCGATAGGAATCATGGAATATTTGACTGAGATGAGGGAATAGAAGGAGGTTGGAATAAGCAGGAGTGCTTGATTTGATATATTGTCTGTTAAATTTGCCGGACTCTGTAATGTTCGGATTACTGGATAATTGTTACTTCAAGTATGGGCCGAGTGATGGTTGAGAGAAGCAAAACTTGACAACTACCAAGGGAGAGAACCTTTTGTTGAGCTTTCACCGAAGCGTGCCTTCTCCAGTTAATCCCAGTCTATGTATATATACAAATACCTACTTAAGTAACTATTAAACTGATCCTGTTCACAAGTAGGCAATATCACAAAGTCCCGCAGCACAACTGACGGAGGAGACTACTTAAGTATCTAGGTAGTTTTACGGATTGCATTTAGATCAAAAGGTTTGGAATTGGCAGGGAGGTGGCTCTTTTGGTACCTAGAGTATCGTATAATACCCCTCAACGCAAACGCCACGAGTGACGGGTAATGCACTGCGGGGTTTGAAAAAGATAATTTGCAGTTTCGGTCGATAAATAGGCACACCATCCATATTCACAGCTCAAAAGGTCAACAGTGCACCAAGACTCGGTGTGCCTACCGCGTTACGATGCCTATACAAGGGTGCTAGCAAACGACGATAATTTTATGGTTTTTGTGATAACATATGTGTCAGATTTGTTATCGACCCACCCAAGATCGATCTTTTTGGAGGAATGCACGTCTTTGGATCTTGGAAGTTCCGTAGGGCTGAAGTAAATAGTTGTACCTGTATAGTACATGTCTGAGAAACACGCGGTCGCTGACACAAAGGGATTGCAAAAATTGATGTGGTGAGATTCAATGAAGAATCTGCAATTGCCAAGGCATGTGCTACCTAGTAAGAAGTCTTCCTAGCTGCTCGAGTGACAGACTCATTAGGAGCCGTTGTTGGCTGAGAAAAGAGCTGAAATGAAGAGATACAACCAGCGTAAGGCATGTAACTACTACAACTTACAGGGTAGTTCCCTAGCGTCAAGAAATTACTACGGACCGGCGCCAGAAGTGTTTGAGGTGGGAACGAATCCTGTTTGGGCATGAGGGCGGGTGACATTGCACGAAGATGTGTGGTGGATCTCATGCTGAGCGCTTACGATCGTTCCATTTGGGGTGTAGAAGAATGTAGCTCGCAGCAGAGTACGTGACTGTACGTCCAGCACGATTGCGAGCGGCCAGCTATTTATGTATAATTTTATGAGCTCGATGAAAGTTGAAGAGCGTTCACCAGTCATTTTTTCGGTAGCTTCAGTGCTAGTACTAAATACTTAAGTTCGTTCCTAATGCAGGTGCTCTCGTAGACCCAGCCATCTGATTGTTCCAAAGGTTTGAGGTGAGCGCCTGGAGCTTAGCTTGCGAGCGACTCGAAGAATGCAGCCTGTTCGGATGTTGTGATGCCCCGCACCCCTCCATTTTGCGTACCCTATTCTTCCCTCCTCCCCTCTTTTTATCCTTTTACCTCTCTTGTCCTCTTCTACCTGCATTCATCAGTCCATCTCACGTTCTCCCAACCGCTTCCATCTCTCGTTCGCCAGCGGTTCAGCTTTTATCTCGCCAGTTGGAAGACCGTGGCTCTGAACTCCACTACTCCTCCCTCATCCTATCCTCCTGCCCTCTCCTAGAGTGCGCCTGTCCAGCCGTTTTCGATTATTATCTATCATCTGACTACGGCCTTATAACCCACAACCTCTTTTATCCCCGCTTCAACTGTGCATTGTAATTGCCATTGCTTTGGTCTTTCGTGTCGTTTTTGCTGTGCTCCAATAGATATAATACCCTCAAAGCTGGGTTTACTTTCATCTCGCCTCGCATCACCACTCACCACCTCACCGGCCTCCGAGAAGTTTCGAATCGCCGAAGGACGCTCGAATCATCGACACACAACTGACAGTTGCGCGCATTAACTCCTATCTCCTCCCATCTTCAGGTTCGGAACACTCGGCAAAGTCAATATGGCATTGGACGGTTCACTTGTTGGTCGCAAAACCTTCAAGGTTTTTAACCAGGATTTTGTTGTGGATGAGCGATACACGGTCACAAAGGAGCTTGGACAAGGTGCCTATGGTATCGTGTGGTATGTTTGTGGATTCGGAGTTTCGAGCCGGACTATCTTTTGGTGCTAGCATTCAAACGATCAAACTGACCTTAGGTGACAAATTTAGTGCCGCAACAAACTCGCAAAACGGAGAAGGCGTTGCCATAAAGAAGGTTACTAATGTTTTCTCGAAGAAGATTCTCGCGAAGAGAGCTCTGCGAGAGTTGAAGCTCTTACAGCATTTTCGAGGTATGTTCGATAGCCTTTCTACCTCTGACGATGTGCGAAGCCTCGCAGTTCTCATACAATCCGCGCGCAGACTAACAATGTGGTAGGCCATCGTAATGTTTGTTCCCCACCTCATTCGGTCAATCTCGTCGGACATCACTAGATAAGGAGGATTTCAGGCAGTAGCTAACATCTTTACCCCGCATCATTAGATCACATGTCTGTACGATATGGACATTCCCAAACCCGACAACTTTAACGAGGTCTATCTGTATGAAGGTGTGTCATTCCTGAGTGTTTGGGTTGTATGGAGCTAGATTTGACGCCTTTAAACAGAGCTCATGGAGTGTGACTTGGCTGCTATCATCCGAAGGTATTTCATTCCCGCTAGCGTACGCTGGAATATCGGAACTAATAATGCGGGAATAACAGTGGTCAACCATTGACGGATGCACATTTTCAGTCTTTCATCTATCAGATATTGTGTGGTTTGAAATATATCCATTCAGCAAACGTTCTCCACCGAGACTTGAAACCCGGAAACTTACTGGTCAACGCCGATTGTGAGCTTAAGATCTGCGATTTTGGCCTCGCAAGAGGGTTCTCAGTCGACCCGGAGGAGAACGCGGGGTATATGACGGAGTATGTTGCGACAAGGTGGTACAGAGCTCCTGAGATCATGTTGAGTTTCCTGAGTTACACCAAAGCCAGTGAGTACCCCGCACCTACATTTTTACCCCAATTGGTTAGTGCATAGACATATCACGCAATCCTACATTCTACGATATCCGACTGGCGTCGCATGCTGATTCTGTGCCGTAGTTGACGTCTGGTCCGTCGGTTGTATCCTTGCTGAACTACTCGGAGGAAGGCCATTTTTCAAGGGCCGTGATTACGTCGATCAACTCAATCAAATCCTTCACTTCCTCGGAACGCCTAATGAAGAGACACTCTCCCGAATTGGGTCGCCTAGAGCGCAGGAGTATGTTCGGAACCTCCCGTTCATGCCTAAAGTTCCATTCCAAAGGCTCTTTCCTAATGCCAACCCCGATGCCCTCGATCTCCTCGACCAAATGCTCGCGTTTGACCCTAGCTCTCGTGTCTCTGTGGAGAAGGCGCTGGAGCACAGGTACCTTAGCATCTGGCATGACGCGAGCGATGAGCCCGACTGCGACACCACATTCGACTTTAGTTTTGAGGTAGTAGAAGATGTGCCCCAAATGAGGAAGATGATCTTGCAAGAGGTCATCAAATTCAGACATGAGGTTAGGCGGCAGCCTCTCCCAAGCAGCCTGGTGGATCCGAATATCAACAGGAAGGACAGCATAGGAATTCCGGAGCACCAATGGGCGCAACAACAGAGGAACGAAGCCCCTCGACCACATGAGGCACACAGTGAACATGGTCACGAACTCGAAGACGTGCTGGCTGGTGGATTGGATGCTATGCACCAGTAGATTCCTTCAATTCTTTGGTATATTGGACTTGAATTTTTTGGAATGGAAGGTTCCAGTCTTCTAGTACTTTGACTGCCAGCACTATGTTATTGGGTGAGGAGATAGCTGGATTCGAGCATGATACGGCCGTATGGGGGGTTTGCAAAATTGGCTGTGGGGGTGGTTGTGTTTTACTGAGCGATGACGCTTTTTGCCATGTCTTTTAGTTTCTTTTCGCTGGATATCCTAGTAAAGTATCAATACTAAGAATTGAGAGTTTCGATTAAGAATAGGGTATCTGGATTGCGTCTCAATTAGTTTCGGACACGCATTGTCACTCGAGATCATATGGCTTCGAGTTTGTTTCCAAGTTTCGTTTCCTTGCACCCCCCTTCGTATCCAATCACCATGAATAGCCCCTCACGTCTCTAGTATCCGCTATCCGAGCTTTATTCTTCTTCCTCTACACGACCAACCTCATCTGGATGCCTTTGGCCGTTTGAGTAGCCTGGTCCGTTCCGTTTAGAACCACCGCCCTGCACAAACGTCCATCAACCGAAAGGTACCTCCAAAAGTTATTTTTTGAAAACGGACACTTTGGCTGTTTTCCATAAACATAGAACCACCACATTCTCAAATCTCACCACGCCCAAGAATATACTTTTCTAATGCCTTTAGAAGCTCTCTAATTTTCTAATGAATTTATGGAAACTGTGTGTTGCGCTAAAGCGGTTGGACCTGAACGGACTAAATCGGATCCGCTTTTGCCAAACGGGCCCAATGAAGCACCTGGCTGCTGCATGTCTCATTCTCGGACCGCTTTTCAGCCGTAGTGAAGTGTGCATGACTTGTTACTGCGGGGGGCACTTCCCGTGTTTTATATATAGGTGGGGGATTATCTATTGTGTGCGCAATTCTGCTTAACCATTCTGTCAGAACTATCCGGTACTTATCTTCGTCAACATGTGGTCATCTGTAAAATCAACCTGGAAGCAAAAGGGAAAGAAAAGGGGTGAAGTCCTTGTGGGGAATGAGAATGAGAGTTCGGATGTGGTAGGTGATATGTGGTAGGACCATTCTACAGGCAATAACTGATGTTGACGATAGGCTACCCAGTCAATGCCGGAGAACCATGGGCTTTTCGTCCTTGGAACCCAGAAGCTTGCAGAAGAATATAACATTGAGTGAGAATTCCGCCAGAATACCCGGGATGTAAAATTGACAGCATTAGCATTGTTGCGGTCCATGGGCTTGGTGGTCATTGGCAAAAGACATGGGCAGATACCGACGGAAAGTTCTGGCTGCAGGACTTTCTTCCAAAGCAGCTCCCGAATGCCAGAATCATGTGTTTCGGATATAATTCGAAAACTGCATTCACCAAGGCTGTGACCGATATCGAGGATGCATCCCGCGATCTGCTTGATAGGCTGGATGGCATGCGGGAACAACAGGTTGAGAAGACAAGACCTATCGTGCTCATTGCACACAGCTTAGGGGGAATAATTTCGAAGAAGGTAGACCGTTTCTCTCTCCGATTGTAACTGACCCTGACTACGGAAAAGGCGATGATAATCGCCCATGAACGACCATTGGTGTACGGCGACCTGCTGAAATGTGTGTATGGAGTCGCATTTTTCGGAGTACCTCATCGAGGATCAGAGGTAGCCTATTGGGGAAACTTTGCGGCAAACCTTCTCAAGATGCCTCTCCTAGGAAACACAAATACCAAATTTGTTGCGGCATTGCAGAAGAATTCGGAAACATTTGCTAACATATCTCAACAATTTATCGAACACGGTTCTTCACTTCAAATAAGAACGTTCTATGAAACTAAGAAGGCCTATAACCAACTGGTATGGGACCGCTTCAGAAGCTGCCCTTCGGACGCTGATTGCACTAGATTGTCGACAAAGATTCAGCGTGCCTTGGTCTTCCAAATGAGATTGCAGTCCCTATCACGGATTCCGACCACAAAAATATGTGCAAATTTGGGGATCCTGAAAGCCAAAAGTATGCACCAGTGGAGAGATCCATAAAAAAGTTGGTGAATTCTGCTATTGTCAGCCAGAGTACATGTACGTAAAGCCAGGCACCACAACCTCAAATTATATCTATATCTGAGATTGCTAGCTTCGATACCTCTTTCAGAGGAAGAGAAGGGATTTTTGCAGAGCCTTTCCACCTCAGACTATGTGTCTTACAAACAAAGAAACCCTATCCCCGTAGCTGGGACATGCGAGTGGTTTTTCGATCACTCGAAGTATCAGTTTTGGCGAGAAGAGCAGAGCTCGAGTCTACTGTGGGTCTCAGCGGATCCTGGGTGTGGTTTGTAACCCCTGAGTCTCGGCTTCTCAAGTATGCGGATGCTAATTCATCCTAAAGGGAAAAGTGTTCTGGCTTCTTTCCTGGTAGATCAGCTCTCTAGACAGGAGTGTGGCACCGTCTTGCATTTCTTTTTTAAGGATGATAATGAGAAACAACAGAGTGCAACGTCTGCCCTTTGCGCCATACTCCACCAGCTTTTTACGAAAAACCGCGCCCTAGTCAAATATGGCATGCTAGAATATCAAAACAAGGGACAGAAGCTACTTAAAGAATTCTACACACTGTGGGATATCTTTATAAAATCCGTGTCCGATCCAGCCAGTGGAGACGTCATTCTTATTGTCGACGGATTAGACGAGTGCGAACTCAAGATTCGGACCTTGCTCACCAGCTCGTTGGTTGAGTTCTATTCTGCAGAAGAAACTCGACATCAAAGCCAGTCGTTTTTCAAGAGCATTATTACCAGTCGTCCTTACGTTTCGATTGAGAGAGCATTCTCAAAGTTTCCATCTATCCGGTTAAAAGCCGAAGAGGAGGCCAAAGCTATCGCTGCCGATGTTTCGCTTGTCATCACCGACACAGTCCGGCGTATTGCAAGGGATCGAGGTCTTTCCGTCTCTGCCCGATTCGAGTTGGAAGCCCGCCTCAACAAAAATGCCGACGGCACGTTTCTCTGGGCCTCTCTGGTACTCGAAATACTCGAGAACAGTACGCACTTGTCCATAGAAGCATTCGATGAACTAGTAAGCACCATGCCAGGTTCCTTGGACGCCATCTATGATAGTATTCTGGAACATAGCTCCAATACCGAAGACACCAGGAAAATGCTACACATTATAGTTGCAGCTGCCAGACCGCTAACGCTCCAGGAGATGGCTATCGCCTTTGCTATCAAGCCATCTGACAAATCGTACGACGATCTTGATCTCGAGCCTGATATCCATCGCACTATCAGAGACCTTTGTGGGCTATTCGTTAGAGTCATCGATTCCAAGATCTTTCTTGTCCACCAAACCGCGAAAGAGTACCTATATAATGCTGTCGCCCCAACATCACCTGCTCAAACCCAGGGGCCATGGAAATACTCATTCCATCCAATTGAATCAAATCGTGTTATGTCGACTATATGCATGACGTACTTATTGTTCGAGACTTTCGCGAAAACCCCACCATACATTCCGGCGAACATCCCCTTAGACTTCCTCGAAGTCTCAGACATTGACGAAAAAGGAAGATACAACTTTTGCGGTGAACACGCCTTACTAGATTACGCAGCACGGCACTGGGCTGCACACGCTCAATGCGCCAATATAAGTGATAGAAAAGAACTTCTGGCGTCAGCAATGAAACTTTGCGAGACCCGTGACTCGCGCTTTCGAACGTGGATGTCTACCCTTAGACACTCGAGACTCAACATTTTCACCTCGGATGAGCACCCCAATCTCCTGACAGCGTCGTTTCTTGGACTCGTGGACGTAGTGCGAGCATTGCTGGAGCAGGGAGTTGGCACCGAGGCGAAAGAGAAAAATTTAGGCTACACAGCACTGCACTTGTCTGCAGCGAGGGAGGTTAGAGATTACATGGAATTTCAGCTGGCACCTGGCTTCCACCACTACCAGATCACACGGCTTCTGTTGGAGAATGGTGCAGATGTCAACGCCCGCGGTTATGACTTAGAAACGCCATTGACCGAAGCGGCCAATCGTCCTGTAACCTGGGGGGTGGTGTCGATGTTGCAGGCTGCAGTAGCAGCAGGCACGTATGAGGAAACACTGTCTATCTTGCAGCAGGGGGATAGGGAGGTTCTAGGTCCTACGACCGAACAAGAGGCAATAGTGCGGTTGCTCTTGGAGTTTGGTGCAGATGTCACTCTGGAAGACCGCCGAGGGAATACGGCATTGTATTGGGCTGAGAGTTGGTATACATAGTGGATGAAACTCAGATAGATCGCTTTGATCGTTAACTATGTTGGATGTAATGTTTTTATATGCACAATAGGGAAATGCTTGATTCGCTGTTACATTTCGCTTAGCTCTCTTGCTATGGTACGGACGTACGGGCGGAATGAGTAGGCTTTCGGATGATGTCAGGCGGAAGTCATTTCGAGTGCTAGCATATGATCCTAAGCGCGAATGATATCGGAGTATTGCGTGTTTGTCACATTGGGCCGTCCCCACCATCAATTTAGAACACCGTATACAATGTCATCTTCCACGTCCTCTCACACAACTGCCCCCACTTCCTCAGAAGCAGACGACTTTTCCATCTTCACATCCCTCCGGTATGACCTACAACTTCTTTCCTCCCCCGCCAACACCGCCGCCTCCTCCCTCTCGACCCCGACCCCATTCTACCTCCTCTCACACCATAGAGATCGTATGCTAGCAGCGGCCACGCACTTTTCGTACCCACCCGCTGCAATCTCGGTTTTACACTCGCTTGAGGCGTATACACAGCGTCTGCAGGAGGCGGTAGATACATGCGCCTACGGGCAGGAACAGCCACTAAAGGTTTGCAATCTTCGTCCAATTCTAAGGGCTGAGTGAGTAATTGACAGAAAAGTTGAGACCAGTTCTCACGCGCCAGGGAGCTTTCACTGTTGAGACTTCGTCGACACCGGCAGTGGCTTTGTCGCAGCTCTTCCCCTCATCCCTCGCTCCGATGACGACGGAATGGCAGATCGTTGTTGATACGCAACATACGGAAGCATCGTCGTTTACCAGCTTCAAAACTACGGCGAGGGAGATCTATGATGCGGCTAGAGAACGCGGAGGGATCAAGAGCTGGGCGGAGAAGGAGGTGGTTATGTGGAATGGAAATGGGGAGGCAATGGAGGGGAGCTTCACTACTGTGTATGTGCGCAGG
>Ga0307512_10000650_pt1 | contig 51167 bp, 59 predicted proteins | sample 14_EM_MG_FD_200267 | JGI IMG/M metagenome (GOLD analysis project Ga0307512, IMG submission 200267) | Populus trichocarpa ectomycorrhiza microbial communities from riparian zone in the Pacific Northwest, United States - 14_EM | ecosystem: Host-associated > Plants > Roots > Unclassified | place...
TTTTGGCTGCCTTTCTGGCGTTTTCATATACTTTCTTCTTGATCACTACGTTGTTCTTTAATAATACATAGATATATATAATAATAATCTCCAAAATCCGGTGTCTTTCGGTCAATGCTCGTCATCAGTAGCAGGATCGCTCAATCCGCTGCTTGTATCTTCAAAATGAATGTTAGACCCATTACCACTCAACAGATAGTGTACTCACCATCATCAGTCGGCATGTCTGGATCAAAATCGGGATCATGCTCGGTATCCTGATCATCTTCGAAAAATTCCGCACAGGGAAGATCTGTATGCGAATAGGTATATCCGGCCGGCAAATTGACGATTTCAGACGGTTGAGCTCCGGAGGGGTTAGAGGTTGGAGCGCGTGGCGTGCCGGGCGGAGGTGGAGTCGGCTCTGGAGTCCGCACTCAGCGTCGGGCGGGGGGAGGTGCACCTGTTCCTTTGCGTCCCCAGCATGTCGGGGGATTCTTTCGGTGCCATTTTGGCAAGGAAGGCAGCCGGGCGTTTGGTTATGACGAAGCATTGCCGGGTGTCTTTGTATCGCAGCCTTCACCTTTTTATGCCCAAGAAACTTTACACCCCGCTTCTTCTCTTCTTGGACCTCGGCACGTGGATTCTCAATGAGATATTCCGTTTCCTCTATTGCGGCGTGCGAAAAGCCTTCTGTGGCCATTTTGGCCATATTCAACGCCAGGCGCATGTTGGACTGTTCCAGCTGTACCCGACCTCCTTGCCTTGCCATAGTTGTAGACATGTTGAAAACCTACAAGACATTGGTCGATGCTTCTAACAATGGATTTCGGCTGTTACCTCTACCACATACGCTTCCGTAGCCTCCTCTAAAGTGAATAAAGCCTGTTCCGTCCACTCATGGGGACGCGTATCAGGAAATTCATCTGCGAAAATCCCAGAGCTCACAACTTCATGATGTTCGATTTCGCGGACTGCGCGGACAAATGGCTTTGTCGACCATGGAGGTTTCCCGTTACTGGTAGCGATGAATTCATTACGTAGCTCTCTACGGGCACCTGCTGTACGTTATTCAGTTAATTGACAGAACTTTGCCACGATAATGATATACTTACATCCAACTGCATGCTGCTTCTTGCTTTTGCAGCTGCCAGTCTTGCGGACGATCTTTAAATGTGCATCATGGGTCATATGTTTGGTGGCTACATTGGCAGCATCGCGGTGAACTAACTTGTGTCTGCGCTCTTGCTGTGTGCCAAGAAGCTCCGTATTGGATGTAGAGCCCGCCAATCTGCCGGTATTTGATCCGCTCTCACCTGCAGGAGGTGGTTGTGTATCCATAATGTGCTAGTGTGGAATTGCAGAGGATGATGATAACGAGAGGAAGTAAGGAAGCCCTGAAGACGATATAGTTAGCTTCATGTCAGAATGGGATATATAGCAGCCAACATGATCGTTATGATCAAGATGAATCCTACTGAGTATAAATGCAAGTTGGAGGGGTTGCCCACCGCCCCGCAATTTACAATCAGTCGGTCTGATGTTGCCTGTTTGATAACCGGGATCAATGGCGGTGTACGACCGCTGAAATCGCCCAATTGCTGCATATTAATAGGATGTAGTTCGAGCGAAAGGACGTCTGCTGATGTTTGTCTCAGATAATCCCCGGGACATTATATGAAACTGACGTTAACAATCATGTCATGTTGTACGGTTAGCGTCATTATTCCGGATTTATTGACGGTCAAGAGAGCGGTTTTGCTTTGTTCGACATGAGTAATCATACTAACCTTGACATAAAAGACGCAGCTCACCTCAATATTGTCCATAACTTGCAACATCCAACATCTCGCACAACAACAAATTCCACGAAAACTACAATGGTCAATGCTCCGAAAAAGAACTTTTCGCCACTTCCGGCGGGCAGATACAGCAAATCGAAAAAGCGGTCAACCCACCGACATCATCAAGCGAATGATGGCAAGAGCTGCTTGGTGGCAGACGGAATCCGAGCCCTTGGGGCATTGCGCAGCTTGAGATCCAAAAAGAAGCTTGCGGCGGAGAACCGACGAGAAACGCTCTTCTTAAGCAATGAAGAGAAAGAGAAATGGATTGAGGATTATGTGGAGAGAGAGACCGCTGGGGCAAGAAAGCGAGTTGAAGATGCAGAGGCCGCATTTCAACAAGAGCAGGATGATATGACGCAGGCCGAAATAACGGGATTGACGTCCAGAGAGCCCGAAAAGTTGTTTGAGGAGATGCTGGTTGCTATCGGTGACAGTCTGAGTGATCTTGCAACTTCCGACGATGGGGAGGATGGGGAAGAGGAAGATGATGAAGTGACTGAGCAGGGCAATTTGAGCAAAGATGACGAACCCGGCTGGGTGATGGGCACAATCACCAAGACGGTCCAGCAGCGCATGGAGAGATTTCGGCAGTAGCAGATGAAGCTCAACGCATTGACCCAACCGGGATGGGAGGATGCAGCCGACTACTTCCGTGAACGAGATAAGAAGTATGGCACCACCGAATTGAGGGTTCTGGCCGTCGTCCAGCCGCAAACAATGGATGACGCTCCGGCACCTCCACCAGCAACATTTGGAGAGCTGATGGAGAGTCTTGATATTGTCCCCGGAATATCGCAAAGGCCGCAAGGGACTTCTCGATCAGGAAGTAGACATATTAGGCTAGGTTCGGTGAAGCCGCAGTCCCAATCGAGCATACCAAGTGGTGAGCCAGCTGCAGAGCCTGATTCGTCAATGTTGCTGAAAGCGAAGCCAGTCGAACCTGTAAGCTTTTACCCGTGCATATAGCCTCCAGCTAATTACCATATAGATATCGGATTCCGACGAAGAGATGGTGACGGCTCCAGGGTCTGCGGTAGAATAGTGATGCAAACTGTACTTTTTGACGTCTGATCGCGGCGAAAAGCAAGTTGTATACCAATTTTGCAACGTGTCTGCTTTGGCTTGATTTCAGTGACCAAATTGTGAGACATGATAATTCGTATGTGAATGTGCAAGGGTCGAACGCACCATGTAAAAGTTCTAAAATCCAAATCGGGTTATAAGACGACCATCACGTTCGGTTTGATTCTGCAAGTGACTCTGAAGTGACAAAGCAAAAGCAATATTAGTGACGTAATGTGCTAACAAAATTTAAGTGAGTGATGTCATACGTGTCATATGAAGAGCGGCCAGTGAGCATGACGAATCAATCTAAACAACAGCCGTCATGCCATATTCATCCATGTATCCCACTGCATAACTTTCCGCACAGACCTTGTGCACATGGTTGAGATATTTGAAATTGCTTGTGGTACATCATGGAAATCGAGGAGAGGGAGCTGGATAAGGAATGGTGAGGAAGTCGAGCTATATTTACCAAAAACTAGTGATATGATTCACATGCCGTCAATTGCCGGCTGAAAGCGCAGGACTGTGATAGGGCCACGTCATTTCTCACTCAGATAGCGTAGATAGCAATTGATCAAAAATTGAGAGGTAACAAAACTCCTGGATGCAAACGATAATAAATACAAACGCGATAATGGATGTCATAACTGTGTATTTGATTCGTTGGATACAATTATTGAGTGTACAAAGGCTGTTTCGATGTGATTAATGTGAGCGTCAACGGAGCGTCAATGATTTTTGGCATTGTGTCATGAAACATCCAGTCTGCTGTGCGGTTACAGGAAGTCATAATCGAACTATCGGCTTCCTTTCTATTGAACAATGATGACGGCAACATTTCTACTATGTCCTAAAAATGAGCGTTAACAGAGCGGCAACAACTTTTGGCCTTGCTTCTTGGAAAATGCATGGGGTGCGCGGCGACGTTACCGCATAATCACGCTATCGGCCGCCTTTCTAGGCAAAAACTCTTCAAACAACAGCGCTGCTATGTCCTCAAAATTAGCGTCAACAGAGCGTCAACGACTTTTGGCCTTGTATCATGGAAAATCCTCGAGCTGTGCGGCGGCATGATGCCATACTTACATTATCGGCTGCCTTTCTAGACACAAACGGTTGCGACTACATCGCCACTATGTCCTAAAAATGAGCGTCAACGCAGTGTCAACGACTTTTGGCCATGCATCTCGGACATTCTGAGGGCACTGCGGCGATATCAACATATAATTGAAATATCGGCCGTCTTTCTAGGCAATAATGCTATTGACGACATCGTCACTACGCCCTGAAATTGAGCCTCAACGGAGCGTCAATGATTTGAGGCCTTCCATCTTGGAAAATCATGCGGCTATGCGTCTTCAATGATCTAAAATCGTACTACCGGCCGCCTTTCTAGGCAAATATGCTCCCGACAAGAGAGTAACCATGTCCCAAAATGAGCGTTAACGGAGCGTCAACGATTGTTGCGCTGGCATCTTGGATAATATAACCGGAATAGAACGCAGATAAACCACAATGAACCTATCGGCAGCCTTTATTGGCAAAAATGCAAGTGTCGATATCGCGTCCGCCTCCTCGCATTGTGCGCCCACGGTGCGTCAAGGCTCTGAACGCTACACAGCAATACACTGCAGTATGCTGTTCCTACATGGAGGTTTCCGCAGTCAGTCGTTGCGATCTGTCCTTGTATTCATCATAACAAATATGCATGCAATGTCTGACTGATCTGATTATTATCCTTGTAGCTGTAGAGTCAATATTTAAGAACCCGCAATATGCTTTGCTGTATCGTTATTGTCGGCAGTCTCTCGAGTCGGATTACCCAGCTTTTGGATTTCTCCAGCCATGTATGATACACAATCTTTGAACACCTCATTGCTAGTGGTTATGATCGCTTCCAAAAATGAACGTGTCTTTATTCGTGATTTGAGGGACCTTACTTTACAAATCATCTTCGACACTTGGTGGGTTTCCATGAATGTAGGCTCGAAGTGGCCTATTGCTTGGAAGAATTCTAGACATGCGCCTTCATGGGGATTCTATTTGCACTGTGGAATTGAGGAGACTGGCGGCCCTGGCATCATATGTATCGTTTGTCATCAAGTTCTTCGCCATCCATCAGAACATGGGACCAGCTCAATGTGCAAACACTTTCTGGGAAAAGCTCACATCGCAAAGTTAAACGAAGTAACAGAGTCCGAGCTCACTGAATTGACTAGTTCGACACTGGATGAAACAGCTTTGGCCATCCTGAAGAGGTAAGGAAGTCTTGGAATTACAATAGTATGTTTGCAGAGGAAAACCATATTTGATATCCAGTTTAATCCATATTGACCGAAATGACAGACAAAACGTTCCAAACTGGCAGATAAAGACTTTGAAACTTCCGAATTTCACCAAGACACGTGGAATCGCTACCTCATGTTAGGATTTGTTTCGGCACATAATCCATGGAACGCTATATCAAATCTTGAGCTCCAACGGTCATATAAGGCTTTACGCGATGACCTAGTTCTTCCGTCCGCTATGACCCTTAGTAACATTTCCCGGAGGGAATATGCACCGACTCTGGATGCAATTAACAAGCAATTGCCACTACGAAATACAGTTAGTTTAGCGTTGGACGGATGGACATCAATGAACAAACTAGCAATAACGTCAGTCATTGCTTACTATATGGATCAAAATTGGGCATTGCGTGAAGTTCAACTTGCTTTCGATGAGGTTAATCGCATGTTCATTTCGTGTTTCGAAAGCGAATTAAGGATGACAGGTTAAGGGCCAACATACTGGAGCAAGGCTAGCCGTACATTTGAAGGGAGTGCTTGATCGTTTTGAGCTTACCGACGGCCGTTTGGTTGGTATTACGACTAATAATGCTTACTCAAACTACTCGATGACACGCGAGCTGCAATCAACACTTGTGGCCTCTGGAATCGAGTTGCCTGCATTGAGGAACCATATACCGCGCATGGCGCACGCCATACAGCTGGCTTTAGGTGCATTCATGAGTAGTCTCGGTGTAAAAGGCCGCACCAAGTCTGGGGAAGCCCATGAGCGCGATCAGCAATTTGGCGAGAATGAAAGCATAGACATTGGCAAGAGTCAAGGACTTCGAAAGGAGGGCAATGCTAGAATCAATAAGGTGTCGGCCATCAGACCAGGTTTAGCAAAGATAATTGAGAAAGTACGTATTTCATGCTATTTTGAAAGTCCTGAAGCTGTCCTTCATAAAGCAGAGAATGCTTGCTGTATTAATTACGCTAACACCTGGCCGCCGAAACGAGTTTATTGACTGTCAGAAAGGCAAAGTCCGCAAGGCAGTACTTCCTATCATGGATGTGAAGACACGTTGGAACAGTACTCTGGAGTTGCTCGAGCGCGCCTGCCGCTTACGGGAATTCAGCCGTGAGTGGCTTCAGAACCCACAATACGCTGACTATCGGCCACTATTCACAACTCAGGATGAATAGACGATTGTCAAGTATGTCATGGAAGTATTGAGGCCATTTCCATATTGGACCCTTTGGATGTCGAAGAGGCATACAGTCACATCGCACCATGTGATTACTGTGTACAATGACATGTTCGATCACATGGATGGCGTGATGCGAGCTTTGGCCAAGAAGAAGACTCCATGGAAGGAAGACTTGTTCATCGCGGTGAAGTTAGCTCGACAGAAGCTCTCCAAATACTACGCCGAAGTGACTCCAACGACGGGCATGCTTCTGATATCAGCGCACATCCTTGATCCTTTCAGGAAGTTGCGATCGTTTAGAAAGTGGGACAAAGGAATGGATCTTAATCCTGAGGACGAGAGATCCTACACTACACAATACCAAGACGCCTTTCTGAAGTATGTGTGGAGTGAATACTGCGCTAAACATCGACATGTGCCGGTCAATAAACTCGAAATAGTACCGACCAGCAATCTCTTCCCCTCAGCAACGGATTCAGGGTCCTATCAATCATCCTTTGATCCATATGATTTGTCCAGCGATGATGAGGAATATTTAACGCCTAACAATGTGGCTGAGACGACACCCGGACGAAGTGATCGCGCAGCCCTCTTATTGACTGCCGCCAGGCTCTATTTGAATTCCCCTCCTGAAGCACCAAACAACAGGGGGCAAATCATTCCAAATCTCAATGATTACCACTCCGACCCAATGGAGATTAGCCGTACATTTTGCATACCAGACATAACCGACTGGTGGCGACAACAGGAGGAAATGCACTCAAACTGCACCGATCACTCTAATGTGGCGCGCGACATATTCTCAAACATACCACATGGTGTGGGAGTGGAGGCCAGTTTTTCCCTTGGCCGAGATGTTGTCGGCTGGAGGCAGTCAAAAACCACAGGCGAGACCCTTCGCAAAGAAGTCGTTGTAAGGCAGTTCGCTCGAGCCAATAACGGGATCTTGGCAGGCACTGACCCTGAATTGGATACCATGAGCACAGAAAGCGACTCGGAAATGAAGAAAGAGGCGGAGGAACGGAAATTGCACAGAATGGCCAAGGTTCACGACTTTTTGGAGATGTGGCAGGGCTGCCAAAACCTACGTGCTACTCAGAAGGAATCCCGTGCTCAACACAAGCAGATGACCGCTGTAGGATACATTTCGGACACAGCAGAGATCGTCAAATCATCCTGGTCACTCTTCCAACATGATGGTGCGGCTGCATTTAAATTGTCACAAAGATCACCTTTGCCACCAGGTTTGTCTGCAAAGGACCTCCCTGGAGGACGAACTCGAATCGTGAATGTTCGCCGTATTCGGAGAATCAACCGTCATCCAGTCGAAAGCGACGAGGATAGCGCACCTGACAGCATTTCGCACACCGAAGATTGGTTAAACTGGAATGGCGACTTGGATAATCCAAATGACAGCCAAGAGGATTGCGCAGCGGACGATGGCTCTGATACAGAGCAGAAAAATTGCATCGAGGATCCGGCATGCCCAGAGCAGCAGGATGTGAGCGCCGCGCCAAATGTGCTCGGATTGGTTCTGCCCACACGGAAGTCAAAGTGACAAGCTGAAAAGGTTTTAGTGATGGTGAATGCAGCTGGAACGCGGGGAAATAAAGGAGGGAAGAACAAGTCGGACAGAATGCGTGAATGGTTCACCAGCTTTATGTAGCTTGACCGAGAGTTTCAGTTAGAGATATATTATGGGTGAATGGTAAGTAGCTTGTGAATATCTGTTCATAGATAGATGTATAGCAGGCGCAATGAATCTTTTGGCATGATACATCATTTTTAGTGGTGTGAGAGTGAACAGTGGAAGATAATGACGCCGCTCGGCTTTGCCAGAGGGTTGAGTCTCAATCAAGTAGAAAGCCACCCGGTACAGTCAAATCACGATGGAAACAATTCTGGGCGGCAGCAGATGATGAATGGACAATACATTACAATGAGCGTCAACGGAGCGTCAACAATTTGTGGTCTTGTAAGTACGGTAATTCACCAGTGACTTGGTCGATGTTATGCATAACGGACGTATTGGCAGCTTCTATTCGCAACAGAGACAGCAACACGGTCACCGCCTCATTCTTAGCATGAGCGTCAACGGAGCGTCAAAGATTTTTAGCTTTGCATCTTGAGTAAGTTATGTTCCGACTGGTTGCAGCCATCCATTTATGCGATATTGGCAACCTTTACTGCCAAAAGCAACAGCCAAATTGTCCCTGCAGCATCCTGAAAATGAGCGTCAACGGAGCGTCAACAGTTTTAGGACTTGAATATTGCGTAATCAGGGCATCGCGCGGATTTTCGTGTGCATAACTGTATCATTGACTGCCTCTCTAGGCAACAATACCATATATTGAAGGTGAAACACAGATACCAAATTAATCGATATTGCAAACTGCTCAACAAGCAAAAGCTCATTAATGGTTGCTGATAACTTCATTTTGATAAGATACTATTAACACACTGCAAATACAAGAGCCTTATATGAATCTATAGATGGACTCGCTGTGCGACCCACTAACAACCCGCCCAATTCAGAGGGGTTGGGAGTTTACCATGGAACCGTACCCAAGTGGGCAGTTTGGGCTTACTGATGACCCGGACCGCCAATTTGGCAACGGTTCGGTTTGGACCCGGACCCGGTCCTGAAGTGACAGTCCGGAACCGTTGCTAACGCTAGCCTTCGCTCTGGAGGCCTCGTCCAAAATGCGCCTCCCACTCTTCTGCCTTCCGACTGCTTTTCTCCTTTCTTTGATGTCGGCATTCCACCTCCTCTTTGATTTGGCGCAGATCCGATCTTCTTTGCTGTGGAGTTGAGAATGCTGCTCATTGCTTCTTGACACCATGCAGCGTCCTGTTCCAGTCGTCTTCTGCGCACTCAGCACTCATGTGAGCTCTCTCCTTCGCTAGTTCCATCCATAACTTGTCCTGTGCCTCCAAGTCCTACTCAATCATTGCAGCTAAGTTCCACCCTACCACCCTCTCGTGATCTGACTCCTCCTGCCTGTTCACTTCCACCTGTCATTCTATGACCTCATGGTCGAATTCAGTTGTGTGGTCATCGGCCAGTATGGTCCATCAACTCATGGGTCAGTTTACCAGTGTCAAATGGATTACCGACTCACCTTCAGGTCCTCCCTTCGGCAATAGTGTGTGAATCGGCCATTGTTCCCAATTTCGATTTCATTTTCGTCGATTACCGCTTCGCAGAAGGCAGGATCCCATTGCGCGCGGCACCTCGGGCCCCACCAACTGCATTTGGCATCAATGTCTCTTGCAAGGACTGTTCCGCCCTGCCAAATGTCTCAGTGCTCGTTCAGCTTTTGTGCCTGTCTCTCTCCCGACTACGTGTCTCTGTGACAGTGATCATTGACAATTCTTGTTCTCATCACCCCTCTGCACCTGGCGTCAGTGACAATACCATCGTCGTTTGCTCCCCTGCGTAAATTCATCCGCTCATCATCCACCAGGCTACTCCCCTTCTGTATCCTCGTCCACACTCTTTTTTGTTTCGTATTTCATAAGCCAAATTGCTAATCCTGATCCCTCATCATTCTATCTGTGGCTTCTTCGAGCACAGTACGTCCGCCTTATGGTCAATTCCCATCTCCAGCGCCGCTATGGTTCACTCGTATAACCTGGCACAGTTGTGCTGGATCACTGCAGTCATTGGAGGCCAGGGCTCCTGTTTCGGTCTCAGATCAAGTTTCTGGGGTGGTGGTGTTCGCAGTCATGGTCATTGTAACTTCTTTTTTCTCCCCCGTTGACTTCTTTTCCTTCACATGCTTCATCTCTGCTTCGCTTCCCCCCCCTTCTGCTGAAGATCCCCTCGGCCTGGGAACATGCGTCACGCTGTTCGTTGCCACGCCGCCCTAGCAGCTTCAGCCTTTATCTCGCTTCTGTTGCTAAACGCAATGTGATTTCTTCCGCAGTTAGGGCACTTTTCCAGGGTATCACAGCAGAGTGATCCCAGCTTTGCCGTGCACCCCACCGCATTGCACTTGTGGTCATTTGTCCGGTGATGAGCTGGGTAGTAGCTACATATTGGTTTGCTGCTGCATTCATTCTCGATGTGACTGTTACAGGGGTTCTTAATCCCAATAATCAGTACAATATTTATTGAAATAAGTACAGCCGCCTATCCAAATATCTCTTTCTCTCCTCGTCTTATCCTAAGACTCAACTTCTCGTTCCTGTGCAACGAGAACTCCCAATCTAAACCGATACCACATTCCGTCTCTTCTGTAGATATAAATCACGCTTCCCCGTAGAACAGCAGGTCCTCGGAAAACTCCTCGAATCGTAGTGACCCGGTGTTCAGATATGATAGCACCAGGTAGTCCAAATTCTCGAGTTGAATGAAATGAAAAACCACCCCGTAAATGTGGGTTAAATTGTGCTTCTCCAAAGTGTATAGAAGATAGCCGAACAACTTGACGGTCTGTTGCGGTGCGTATTCGTAGTGTGTTTACCTGTGTCCAGGCATATAAGGGGTAGTCTCGTTGGTTGATTAAAGCGGAAATGACGAGAGCTTATATTTTAATGTTTAGATATAATAGATAGAATTCTTAATAATATTTTGAGATCGTCTTCAGTGTTCTGAAAGCTAACTTGCTCGCTGATGTCCTCCAATTTCTTGGACCAACGCCGGCTCTTTATAGCCCGTGCTTCCTCATAGTGCTGATAGCGTTATCTTGGCCACGCCCCCTTAGCGCCCAGCAATGACTTGTCGCAACACCCTCAGGTAGTTGCGCTCATGCAATGTGGTTTGAAAGTGTTATGCTCCTGATAACGATCAGGTCATCCATTGCACGATATAAGCTTACCCCTCAGACATCTTGGGCATCGTACGAGTTGGTAGTTGCAACATCTATCCCCCGAGCGATAATGCTTTTGCCTCTTAATCACTCATGCAGATCAGATATTAATTGCGTCACAGCCTTAGTCGGCGACCAACCGATGCTATGCTAACTTAGATTTCAGGCGCGTAAGCACGGATCCGATCGGAGGTTAAATTGCGATCCAGACTACCAGAGTCAACTTAGTATTGCTCGCTCTTAGCACATTGCCTACATCATTAATCCCTCAGTTACGTCATGCTGAGGTTAAGACTGTTCTCCAGACCGGAACCTGCTTCTCCGAATCCCATCCCTCATCCAGGGTGGGGAGAAGAGCTCTCTTAATGGCATAACTATCAACTGCGGTGCGAGATAACCTCGCATGTCCCTCATAGTATCCAGGTGTGAACGAAGTACCCACACTTCGTGCGACCAACATGTACTCTTACCATAGAGCATGTTGCTGACCACTTGAACGTTCACGTGCATAGGTGTTATGCATATCACAGATATGTATGCATCTTGTTTCATAATTCAGGTATCATTATCGCTGCTAACGAACGACCCCTAACTTCACCCCTTTCACTAAGCCCGGTGACCCCAACGGTGCTTCATCAAATGAAACCAAAACAATCTTAACAATGGTAAACAATAACTGTTCCACCTACGATCTCCTTAACCATCTTTTCTTCCGTATTACATTCTTGTTTCATTTCATCTGAAATCTTCTGTCTTTTTCTATTGATGGATTTCGTATGTAAAATTCTTCCAACAACTGCGTGTTATGTTCTGCCACATTTTCGTATGTTTCCCACATATTTTCTTCCTGGGTAAAATCATTCCACTTAATCAAAGACACATGCTGCTTAGGATTCCCGTCCGAATGGCCGCTTGCTATTATCGTTTCCATTAACGAATCTTCTCCGTCGGCTTCAACTTCGACAACGTGTTTCTTTTGATCGGTCCCTCTATACTATTGCAGTAGATCGATGTTGAAAACTGGGTGAATCTTGCGTGAGTCGTGCAAACTAAGCTTGCAGTATCGTGGATTTTTTCCCGTCAATACAACTTCGAACAGCACGAACATCGTATCTTCCAATTTCCTGCACCTGTGCTTTGCCCGTATATTTCGTCCGTTTAGCATAACCAATTCCCCATTTTCAATTTGTTTAATGGCTTTCCTTTTCTTGTTATAATTCTTTTTCATCGAATCCGTTGCTTCAGAAAACATTTCCTTAAGTTTTGTATGGACACTGGTCATATACTGTCCGTACTATTCTGACGCTGGATTTTTGAACTATATTTCCGTTGGCCACATTGTTCGAGGTTCGAAGCCAAAATGTGCATCAAAGGGGGATATCTTTGTCGACGAATGCCTGCAATGATTATACGCATAATCTGCCATTGCTAAAGTCGAAGCCCAGTCGTTCTGTTCGTAATTTCAATAGGATCGTGAATAGGATGCGATTACTTGGTTAATGCGCTCCGTTTGTCCGTCAGTCTGTGGATGATAGGCCGTGGACGTGCTCCACATAATTCCCAAATAATTATATAAATCCGTGAAAAAGCTTCCAGTAAACGTTGGGTGTCTATCAGATACCACATCCTCGGGAAAACTATGATTCTTCCATTCGTTTTCCAGATAAGCTGTGGTCTTCGTTGGGGAATCCTTTTTCTTAATCGGAACGAAGTGTGCCATTTTAGTAAAGTGGTCGACTACTACTTAAATTATCGTCGCACCTTCTGACTCGGGTAGTTTGGTGATACTGTCCGTAGAAATATGCGTCCATGGTTTGCAAGCTTGTACTAGCGGGTATAGGAGTCCATGCTTGGCATGTCTGGGAGCCTTCGTCCATTGGCAGTTATCGCACTCGCTGCAATACTTCCTTATATCTCGCTCCATATTCATCCAGTAGAAATTCCTTGACAAAACTTCCAACATTCGTTCTCTTCCTAAATGCCCCGCTCCCTTCGAATCGTGCTCTGACTGAATTATCCTCTGTTGTAGTCCCTCAGGTATGTAAATCCTATTTTTCTAACATAATAGTTCGTTTGATAATGAAAAATTCCCATCTATGTTTCCTCCGACAATACCTATTTGCAACGGTCTCTGAATTTTTTGTCTAACATGGCTTTTTCCTTAATTCTTTCCTTAGCTTCTGGCAGGAGTTGATCCACGTCTATGGCTGATATCTGAATTCTTTCGTATTTGTCATTCGTGTCTAGATCCACAGCGCCAACTTCTAACCATTGACTCGTATCTAAGAATGTCCGATTTGTTGCAGAAGTTGTACCCCCTTCTCTAGAGGTGAACCCCGGACACCTAGAAAGTATATCCACTTTGACGTTGGCAGAGCCATTCCGGTACAATATCTGAAAATTATATTGTTTAAGTTCTTCAGCCCAACGTGCTTGTCTCCTATTGAGTAGAATTGCTGATTTGAAATAAGTGAGATTCTGATAGTCGGAAAAAATCGTAGTTTGATGCTCGGCTCCCTGTAGGCAATGACGATTTTTCAGTCACGAGAATACTATAGCTAACATCTCCTTATCGCAAATATCGTAGTTAAGTTCGGCTGGACTGAGTTTCCTGGAAAGGAATCTAACTGGATGAATTTTTCCGTCTTCGAATTTTTGGGATAAAATGCCAGCTATTGCAAAATCAGAAGCATCCGTTTACAGTAGTGCTGGTCTATCCGGATCTTAATGTTTCAGGATAGGGGTTGTTCCAGATGTAAACAGTATTACTACCTTGAGAAACGCTGCTTCTTGGGCTTCTCCCCATTGGAAATTGACGTCATGTCGAAGTAAATCTGTGATTGGTGGGACAAATCCTGCAATGTTATGAATAAACCTTCGGTAACAATTCCACAAACCCAACTGCTGTTGAACTTCTCTTCTTGGACGTAGGGCGAGACCAATTCACAATTGCTCTTGCTTTTTCTGGATCCGTCTGTAACCCGGAACCGCTTACGATGAACACCAAAAAGGTAGTTTCCGAAACATCGAAGACACACTTGTCTATTTCAATACACATATTATCATCCATAAGGAGTTGAAAACCCTTCGAAACTTGTTTATGGTGTTTTTCCTAGGACACTTTTGTGGCAATTAGTATATCGTCTATATATGCCACAACAACCATTCCTTCATCTCCGTCGATATGGACTTCAGTTTTTATAACAAATTCGAATCCCAATAGCGGTCTTAAAATCCTATTAATTTCTCTTTGAAATGTCGCCGGTGCATTGCAAAGTCCGAAAGGCAGAACCAGGTATTCGTAAAGGCCAAACTTCATGTGAAAGGCGGTAAACCTTTTGTGACCCAGTGCCATTCTAATTGAATGAAATCCTGATTTCAGGTCGATTGTTGTAATATGCGTGGCTCCTTGAACTCGTGAAGACAATTCCTCCATTATTGGTAACGGGGTTTTATCTTTCTTTGTATAATTGTTAAGATGTCTATAATCTATACAAAGCCGTAGTCCTCGTCCATCAGGTTTAGGCACAAATACTATCGGGCTTCCAACTGTATTGGTCGAAGGTCGAACTTTTCCTTCTTTGATCATCGTATCGAGGTATTTGACCAATAACTTTTCCTCCTCTGAGAATAGCTAGTCAATTGGGCCCATTCGTAGTTTATCTTCGGCTCCTATCAACTCGATCCTATGGTCGCATCCTTTATTATCAGGTACTTTCTCAGCTTCCTCAGGGTTGAACACAAGTAGAAACTTATGATAATGAACTGGTAATTTTTGTGCAATAGACGGATTGCTCATAACTATTGCTCCTATGTGTATAGCGGCATCATTTAGTGCTATTCTCTTATCGTACGTAATTGAATATTCTGGATGCTATTTTCCATCATTATAGCACTTTCGCGGGCAATGAGGAAAATGCAAATGACTGGTAGTTGTTCCTCTAGCGTTATGCTTCTCTAGATACCAAGCTGGTATTAAAGCATCATAATCTGCGGATGTCTTAAATAGCTCAAAGGCATGGTCATCCTCGTCATCAGATCGGTGATTACCAAACGATAACCGAACTGGAACTGTAAACAATCCTTCCGTTTTTAACTTAGATCCGGAGACATCTCCTGCCTTAACTGGCTTAGGTCTTAGTACAACAGGTATTGAAAACGCTTTAGCCCCTTCTGGTGATATAACAAAGGAGGTGCTTCCTAAATCGAGCATGCATCGCAATGGAAAATATTTTCCATCACAGTTGATATAGAAGTGGGAAATAGGTCTCTTCCCGACCTTAGTAGCTGAAACCTTGCGAACCTTTGGATGGCTAGCTGGTTGATAATAAACAAAGTCAGTAGATGTACGTTGTTTCTTGGATTTCCCATCTAGGGGCTCTGAGGCTTTTGGTTTCGACATCGCTATCCATTCGACAATAGCGTAACCGCAACGGGTTAAGATAGATGTATTTGTGTTGATTAATGTGTTGTATAAGTCGAATTTCCTTATGGACCAGCCGTTTCGATCTTCCGATCATCCTCACAGGAGAAAATATAAGAAATGAATACAACTTAGAACAAACTAATCCGGTTCCTCTGGCGAATCCCACCAATTTCCTTCTTCCTGTAGCTCCTGTTCCAGTTCCCTTTCTTCGTTATCTTCATATTCTTCTTCCGAGCTACTCGAACGTTCTGAACTGCTCGAACTTTTATCGGACTCCGAACTGGCCGAATCTTCAACGTCCGTGTCGTCATCCTCAGATACCTCTAAACCCGCTACCTTCATCTTCTGATATTCTGTGGCTTTCCGGAAGCTAGCCGTTCCTTTATCCAGCCTGATTAGCCTCTGACAGTCCCTGACCATATGTGTTCCTTTTCTGTCTGAAGGCCAGGCACACCTCAAGCATTCTCCTGCAGCCTTTCTTCGGCTTAACTCTGAAGGGTCTATTCCTTCAATTTTTGAGAAATTAGGGTCAGATCCAGATCGGTTCTTTTTAACCCTTCCGCTAGATCTATCCTTTCTATCCTTTCGTCCTGATTTTCGGAACTGATCGCATTTACATTACCTTTTTGGTTCTTCGGAATCTTCGCTTGGCCGCTTGCTCTTATTAAAGGTTCTAAACGATGCCTTCAGACCCAGGTTTCTCCGTGCGGCTTCCCACTTTTCCGCAGTTCTGCCCGCACTGGTAATGATGTTAATAATCTCATTATCGGTTTTTCCAGTTAGATCGACGATATGCATCTGATCCAAAATCTTCTGGGGTAATCGTTCGAATATCGACTTTTTCAGAGCCGCACCGGAAACCATAGCCTTATCGTTAGAGGTTTGGATCTTTGTGAACATATCACGAATGCATCCTTCATAACAGACCTCCTCAAGACATGCGAATGCCTCATCCTTAGTGTCCTTATCTTCGAACCTCAGTTTAAGCACATTCACATATCCTGTCATGGACGTAGGATGAGTGCCATTAAGGGTTCCTTTTATCCACTGAATATGCCACGACGCTCCGTAACTATCCATTAAGGACCCAATCGAATTGATAGTTCGTTGAACCTTCGGGAATTTTTCAGGTTGATACTCTCTATCGACCTGAACCAACACCCATCAGGTATCGAAATCCTCGCCTGGCTTGGTGAAGAATTTTTTAGGTTCCTTAATTTTAATGGGCTTGGCGAATTCCAATTCCTTAATGCGTCTTTGTCTTCTTGACAGACGCCTTCCTCCATTTCCTTCGTCTCAGGATGGTGGATCCGCTGGCGGTGGTGGATCTCCTCCGCCTGCTCCCCCAGCTGCTCCTCCTTCTATTCCTCCGGCTGCTCCGCCTTCTGCTCCTCCGGCTGCTCCGCCTTCTGCTCCTCCGGCTGCTCCATTGTTTGCGCCTCCATCTGTTCCAGCGATACATCCGGCTCCTCCTCCAAGCTGGGCATGCCAGGAATATTCGCTTCCTGTATCCCTGAGACTAGACTCTGTCAGGGATTTACTAAAATTCGGCCGTCTCTGAGGATTAATCTGCTGACATCCTGACGGTCCTGCCACTACAGTTGACACCCCGAAATTATATGGCAACAACTGTGAAAACTTGCATTCTTCCATTGCGTTAGTTAACCCAGTATTTATTTCTACCATCTGAATCTTATGTTCTTGCATTGTATGTGCATGTCGTTGCAATTCTAACTTCGTAGGAATTTGTTTAAGCAAATCTGTAATGGATGTCGTGATCTTAACTTCCACATCCACTCGTTTTGATAACACAGACAACCCTTTCTGTATTGTTTAAGTAGAAACTTTAGCCAGTAATGGTTTTTGATCATTATCAGATGTTCTCTTGCTCTGAGCTTCTAACTCGTTCCGTCTACCGCTGAACAGATCCGTGGCTTCCTGAACTATCTGGTTATCTTGTGACTGAAGCACATGAATTCCTGATCATAGTTCCTTTAACATGGCTTCTTGAAACTTCGCCATGGTTCCGACTCCAGAAACCTCTGAGTCTATGCTAATTTTTGCTGTTTGAAGTCGACTCTCCATAATAACTATTCCGTTCCTGACCGAATCGAACTCCTCCTTCAACATGCCCTTTTCTTCGTTACATGCCGCGATACCATGGACAATTTGTTGAGCGATTTCCGATAACTGATCCCGAACTAAGTCGGTATTTGGTTCCAGCATATCTATTTCCCCTTGTCCTTCGACTGATTCCTCGGGTTCCCCTTGCTACTTTATCAGCAAGTACTCCCTTCGGGCCGCCTCAATTCTTCTTTGTTACTCTAGGCACCTTTCTGGTGTTAACCTTGCTGCAGGGGACCGGGGTTTCTCCACTCTCGAGCTGCTGGGGGCTAACGCTCAGCTGGAGTACGTTAATCTCCTCCGAGGAGCTGCCAACTTGAATGAGATCACTATAGTCTGGTGGTGGAATAACTCTATGTAACTCGACCGTGACCTCATCCTTATGTGGGCACCGTTCGAGTTGACAATGGTCGATGCAATGTCTTTGTAGAATATAAGAGTTTCTCCCGTTAACCTTGCCCAAATATTTGTGGCTATATCACTCTGATAAAATGCTACACTTCTGTCAGTATTCCGAGGGGTCTTTTTCCTCGATGTTGTATAGCTGGCAGCTGATGCAGAAGCAATTCGTTCTCCGGCGATGTTCGCTGCAAAGTCTCTCACCCAAAAGAATGCAGCAAAAGTTGTACTCGCACTTCGCGCACTCCGAACCCATATAATGTATTGATTTTCGGTTTATCAAATACGATAAGGTGTAATCCTGGATTCCGGGGATTTCGGACGATATATGCTCCAGTTTTATAAAGTTCCTTATAACGGTGTAACAGCTCCGGCGTCATTCAATCAATGCTGATATCATAAAATCCACTCTCATATAACAGTGTAGAGTACATAAAATCTTATACCGTTACGGGGGTTCTTAGTCCCAATAATCAACACAATATTCGTAGAACTAAGTACAGCCGCCTATCGAAACATCTCTTTCTCTCCTCGTCTCATCCTCAGACTCAACTCCTCGTTCCTGTACAATGAGAACTCCCAATCTTCACCGATACCACAGTCCGTCTCTTCTGTAGATATAAATCACACTTCCCCGTCGAACAGCAGGTCCTCGGAAAACTTCAAGAATGGTAGTAACCCAGTGTTCAGATATTGTAGCACCAGGTAGTCCTAATTCTCGAGTTGAATGAAACGAAAAACCACCCGGCAAATATGGGTTAAATTGTGCTCTTCTACACTGTATAGAAGATCGCCGAATAACTTGACGGTCTGTTGTGGTGCGTACTCGTAGTGTGTGTACCTGTGTCCAGGCACATAAGGCATAGTCTCGTTGGTTGATTAATGCGGAAATGACGAGAGCTTATTCTTTAATGTGTAGATATAATCGATAGAATTCTGAATAATATTTTAAGATCGTCTTCGGTGTTCTGAAAGCTAACTTGCTTGCTGATGTCATCCAATTCCTTCGACCAACGCTGGCTCTTTATAGCCCGTACTTCCTCATAGCGCTGATAGCGTTATCTCGGCCACACTCCCTTAGCACACGGCAAACTCGCAACAACACCCTCAGGTCATTGTGCTCATGCAATGTGGTTTGAAAGCGTTACGCTCCTGATAACGATCAGGCCATCCATTGCGCAATATCAGCTTACCCCTCAGACATCTTGTGCATCGTACGAGTCGGTAGTTGGAACATCCATCGCCCGAGCGATAATGCTTACGCCTCATAATCCCTCATGCACATGAGGTATTAATTGGGTCATAGACTTAGTCGGCGACCAACGGATGCTATGCTAAGGTAGATTTAAGACGCGTAAGCCCGTATCCAATACGAGGTTACATTGCGATCCAGACTACCAGAGTCAACTTTGTAGTGCTCGCTCTAGGCACATTGCTTACGTCATTCATCCCTCAGTCACGTCATGCAAAGGTTGAGACTTTTCTCCAGACCGGAACGTGCTTCTCAGAATCCCATCCCGCATTCAGGGTGGGGAGACGAGCTGTCTCAATTTCATGACTATCAACTGCTGTGCGAGATTACCTCGCATGTCCCGCATAGTATCCTGGTGTGAACGAAGTCCCGACACTTCGCACGACCAACATGTACTCTCACCGTAGAGCATGTTCCTGACCACTTGAACGTTCACATGCATAGGTGTTATGCATATCACAGATACGTATGCATTTTGTATCATAATTCAAGTCTCATTATCGCTGCTAAGGAATGACCCATAACAGTGACCGACTCAACTGCAGAGCTCACATCTACTCTCAGAGCCCGCATTCATGTTCTTTTCGACTCGGTACCATACTCCCGCCACATTCAAATGCTTCCTGACCAGGCCCTGCGCCGCTGTGCCCCATTTACGACAATGATAACTGATGATGCGGTGATTTGTCAGTTCTGCCTACTCTCCCTCATGGTGAGTGGGTTCGCCAGACACCGTACTTCGGTACCAATCGTTCCGCTTTCGTTCTCCGCTTCAAATTCCTCTCGCATGTTCTGCAGACTTTCTGTGCCTTTTCCCATGTACGGGCTGACAGGAACTGCATGGATATCTGGCCTGTCCCAGGTCTCATTCCCTTGGACATCCACGACTTCTTTCTGGACAGTCCTCGCTGCTGTGATGATGATGTCGGGGTACTGCACGGCCATCTCCGCTGCCGCATTTTGGTGCGCGATCGCCGTGACTGCGCCCCTCGCGTTGCTCCTTGCATTCATGATCCTAATGTCGGCCAGGGTCTGCTGGTGGAACAGAGCTCTGTTCATCGCTGACGCCATTTCTTGGTCCATCCTATTGGGGAGTTGCAAACTCTCATCGCTCTCCAGGATTAGGCGTCTGTCCGCCATACTCCAGCCTGTAGTCAGGGCTGGGGCTGGGCTGGCCGGATTCTTCTGATTTCGTTGTGGGACCGTCTGCCATCATCTGGTCAATGTCGGTGCCAATGTCGTCGACCCTTTTGGCTTGGATGTGGTTCTCAGCATTGGTGTCAGTGCTGATTTCGGTGCTGGTGATGGTGCTAGGTTCGGCATTGGGTTTGGTTTTGGCCTTGGCACTAATTTGGGTTGACCTCCAAGCTCCAGCAGTTGGGGCGCCTCCGGCTTCTGAGGTTCACCTGTCCGCTTCAGGTCGCGGTGTATGGAGGCCTCCAGGGCGACACCCTCCGTGTCTGCTTTTATGTCCTATCTCTGGCCCTGTTCTGTAGCAGCAACCACTCTGTTGAACATGTCCGTGATGCCCTTGCCTCACAGTACGTCATCCTGGTGGTATGTGACCCACATTTCCTCTTTTTACTCCAAGCACATTTTCATCCCGCACCACTGCACCTCCTGCAGTGCAGTCTGCGTCTCCAGCATGTGTACCATCATTGAGATGGTTCCGTGGGGCTGTGCTAGTTTCCGGGCTTGCTTCTGAGCCGCTCGCTCTGTGTGGCTCGGCCAGTCCCCGAGGGCCCTGGCGGTCGCCGAGACCTCACTCTGTTCACGATTTCTGTTCTTGTTTCTCACCCTCGGTTCAACTGTGGCTTTGCCTGCTGTCTCCGCCGCGAAAGATGTCACCTCCTTGGCCATTTCCATTGCCATATCCATAGGCTTGTCACTGCTTCTGTCAACCGCTTCTCCTATGTCCAGGTAACTCCTCTCACTCACTCTGACTTCGGTCATCACTTCTGTCAGTCACACCTGGTCCTGGGTAGTCGTCGTCGTCGCTCGTGCATTGTTTAACCCGTTGGGTCAATCGTGTTTGTTGCCATGACTTCGCGTGAACCCACTCAACTGCGTGGATACATGTGTGCGCCCTTCTCCTGCGGTCTCGCTGGAACTGGGCCGCTTGTTCCGGGGCCAATTTGGCGTCCAGAATTGATTGCCACTGCGCTTGTTTTCAACTGCTATTGTTGTTGTCGACTTATCACGCTGTTTCTGTTTCGCCAAGACATTTTGGGTGTTGTGTGTCGAAATCTTCATCCTGTTCTTCCCATATATCATTTTCCCAGACATTGAAAATCCACTGAGGAGAATGAACAACCAATGCACAATCAAGAGGATTGAAGGATGGTCAACATGCTTCAGTATTGCCTGCTCAACGCGCACTGTGCCAACAGAGGAAAGCTTAAACTGTTTATGGATGGTCAGATGTGGCCACGGTCTACTCTCGTCTATGCATGCCTGGCTGACTACTTGGAAAACATTCGCATACAGTCAGTCAAGTAGCTTCGGTGCCCTGTGTGCGAAGCTGCGACATTGTCATTTGAAGAAGGGAAATGATCATAGTGGGAACTTTGGGACTGCCGGCGATACTTTCAACAAGTGATACCTGTGACCTACAGAGATGGCAAGGAGCGGAAAAATGGAACACAGTATTTCGATGATTGACTGGCGAGATCCTCATCAGGCGACTAATGGAAGAGGTAATTCATCCCTCTGACAACTATTATCGTTCCTGATAGTCTCCATACCATCTATATCTGAATGGTGCATCATTTGCTGGACTGGGTATCGTCCTTGCTTGAACAACATTCCATGATTGACAAAGTCTACTACCACTGTGTTAGGGGTTGTCCATTAATAGCGATAATGATACTTGGGTTAAGATACTGAATGCATACATATCCACAATACGCAAAACACCTATGCATGTATGATCCAAGTGGTCAGTAACGTACTCCTTGGTGGGAGTTTAGGCCGGTCGCGCCAAATGTATGAACCAGCACAGCGCCAAGATCACAGCTTGGTTTCAGTACCAGTAGTTCCGCCTATATTTAGACTTGGATACTTTGCGAGATATGCATGCAAATTATGCACGGCTGTTGATAGTCAATATGCGATAACAAGAAATCTGTGACCCTACCTGTCATGGGCCAGGATACCGCGCAGCATGTTCCAATCAAGAGTTAGTTTGAACGTAGCCTGACATAACGAAGGGATCAATGACGTAGACACTTACCTAGAGCCAGCATTGTTCATTAGCTTCAGCAGTCTGGATCGCGATATGAATCTCACATCGGATACGAGCTTACCGATTCCTATTCTGCGTTGGTTTTGTATCAAATGCTCGCCGACTAAATCTATGACGCAATGAAATAACTTATCTGCATGAGGGATTTAAGAGGCAAGAAGCATTATCATCTTGATTGATAATTGTTCCAACTACCGACTTGTACAATTGTGAGATGTTTAAGTTCAAATCTTCACGGTGTGGTGGATGGCATGATATTATGAGGAGCATACAGCTTTCAAACCACATTGCATATTCACGCTATCCTCAGGAGGATGCGTGGCAGGTTCTCGAGAGCGCTGAGAGAGTGGGGTCATGATAACGGTATGGTAGGCAGGGCTAGAAGTGCAGCTAGGTATGGGAGCATGAAGCCTGGGAAGTTGCGTTAAAGAGGTGTGGTTGACTCGAGAGTTAGGAAGAGGGCATCAAGGACATTCCACATCAACACAGAGACACCGAAGACCATTGTAAAATCGTATTAAGAATTCTATGTAACGATACATCTTTTACATTTACTTCCCTTATACATACCCGCGACAGCGTAACTTAGGCCTGGAAATCAGCTGAGAAAATCCCACCACGCACTGCAATGGATTGTTGTGTCTTTCGGCAATCTACTCAATGCTTTGGAAGAGCAACATTTCTCCTGCACCTACTGCACGGTTTTTCATTTCTGTGAACATGAGAATATGGGGTACTTGGTGCTGAGATATCTGAACACCAGCACATTACTATTCGATGAGTTTTCCGAAATTGGTTGTTCGACAGGGAGGTGTCATTTAGATGCATCTCTGAGAAGGAAATTGGAGGAGGTTGTATATATGGGAGGCTTTTGAGTAGAGGTCAATAGGTTGATTCTCAGGATAAGACGAGGTAAGAAAGGGAACTTAGCCAGCTGGTTGTACTTATGTGAATAAATGGTATATTGATTATTGGGAATGAGAACCCCCGTAACAGTATAATATTTTAAGTACCCGAAGCTAAATCTAGAGGTGAGGATTACATCACGCCAGAGTTGCTAAATTTGTATTCGGAACTATTCAAAACAGAAGCATATTTTATCCAATACCCAAACGATCCCAAACTACATCTAATGGTTTTACACAAACCAACAATCATCACCCTGTATGAGTTTGGAGTGCGAGAAGTGCGAAGACAATGTCTGTTACATTGATTGGGGCCAGAGGACTCGCAAGGAACACCGCAAACGACGGAACTGGTTCTGACTCAATTTGCCAGATATACAATATTCGGGTAAAAAGCCCACCAGTACGTAGCCAGTGCCGTAATTTTTCATCCGAGTGTTACAGATATAAATATTTGAGCAAATTACACAGAAGAGATGCATAAATTCTGCAGTGGCACTGCATAGACCATTGTTGTCTTGATAACTGCCCACATAAGGAAGAGGAATCGGTCGGGCTAAACAGGGTCATTCAAGCACATGATTATAGCCGTCTAATTCACAATGGCGACCCCCTTGGGATGGTTAACATTCAGCAGCAGGGCTCTGTTGCCCAGCTGCTCAAGGGTAGAGAAACCCCAATCCCCCTCGGCAAGGGCTATCCCAGATTGGGGCCAAAAGTACCAAAGAAGAATAGAAGAGGCCAAAAGGGAATTCATTCTACTGAAAGAGCAAGAAGAGCCGAAGGAAGCACAGAGCGGCCAGGGCAAATTAGAGATGCGCGAAGCAGATACCAGCTTGGTGCATAGAGAATTTTCGGTTCTCACTCGACAGGTCGCCCATGTTATGCAGGCATGCAACGAAAAAAGGGGATTCAGGAAGCAGGGTTTGATTAACTCAAAAACGGGATGATGATCATGGACAGCCGGTTACAAACCGAAACAGTTTGGACAGACTCAGAATTCTCCACAGTGGATCAATTATGCAGTTTTAGGAGACTATCATACAGGAACTCCGCTCCACCGGACACATACTGCAGGAACAGGATAACCAAATTGTAGCAGAAGCTGCAGATTTGTTTGCAGCAATACATCAGGAGCGAGAGACTATGAGCAAAAAATCTCGGATAGTAGTCTGCACATTCTGGCAGTTAAAGCATCAAATCAGGCTATTCAGAAAACTTTGTCAGGAGTAACCATCAGAATCGACGCAGTCAATGAGGCAATGGCAGCCAGTACCACCCCTTTAAAATGTAAACCGACAAGACAGGAGCTGCGTCAGCACCGGGACACAATGGACGAACAATTTGTTAGGGTGGAAGATATCAATTCCGGGTTGACAAATGCAATGGAAGCATATAAAGTTTCTGAATGAACACCCTTCCATCCTGAACACCAGGCCGGGTCTTCAGGGACCCACACTTATATCCACCCTCACAGTCTTGCACCAATGGGTCAACCTTCAGTATCGGTATCTAGTGTTTGAGATACTGAAAGCGAAATATCCTGGCGAGTACCGATCAAAGGGGGTGCCGCAAGCAATTGTGGGGCCGGAGGAGCTGAGGGAGGAGCCGGAGGAGCTGGGGGTGCTTCAGGAGATCCACTGCCACTAGGAGATCCACCCCCACCAAGGGATCCACCGCCCTCTGACCATTTAGGACAAGGAGGCAGGCGGATGTCAAGACGACAAAGGTGAATGAAAGATTTTGAATTCCCCAAATTCATTAAAATTCAAAAACTTAAGAAATTTGAAGGAAAGCCAGGTGATGACTTCGAAACATGGTGAATAGTGGTACAGGTCTATATAGATGATCAGCCAGAGAAATCCCGTAAGGACAAAGGAACCATCGACAGGATACGATCTTTGATTGATAAATATGCCGCAGCATGGCATACATATTGGCTATAGGGAACATTAAATGGCACACATCCCAAATGAATGATCGGGTACATCAACGCCCTCAAACTGAGTTTCGAGGATTGAGATGCCAAAGAGGAGGCCTATGCCAACCTCCAAAAAGTACGATACGATGGATGTATTAGTGATATGTTCAGAAACATCCAAATGTTCAATGATAAGGTATTAGTCACTGGTGCAGTGTTGAAGTTATTGATTTTGGAACGTCTTCTGCAGAAAATCCTGGAGCAAATGCATACGGCAGATGTTACTGGAGAGACAGACCAGGAGATCATTACCATAATTACAAATGCCGGTAGAACGGTGGAAAAATGGAATGTGGCCAGAAAAAAATTCGGTTCCGAAGTCTCACTAACATTTCAATAAAAGCAGGAGATGTCCGATAAGCGTTCTGGTTAAACAGAATCATTCAAAATTGACAGGAGATCCAAGAACAGAGTCTCAAAAGAGCGATTCAGCACAAAAGACTGGAAAAGCTATAATGAAACCGCAAGGATAGAAGCCAAAGAACTGCAAACAAGGAAAGCCGCAGTCGAGTGCCTTAGGTGCCCTTGGCCTTCTGGAATGACATGCAGTGATCAGGTTAAAGATTGCAAAATGTCAATCATGTTGGATAAGGGAACTGTGAGCTATCCAAAAGGTCAAGAATACCAGCAAATGAAGATTGCTGGCATGGAAATGAATAGCAGCAATGATGACGAAAGTTCCGATGGCAAAACTTCTAATGACGCATGTTCCGAATCCGAAGAAGAATGGGAACAAGATGATGATAATTCGGAGGAATCAGATAACAAAGAATCTGACTGAGAAGAGGAAGAAATTGCAGAGGAAATAACCGAAAGAAACAGGTGGGAGTCACAGTTAGAGCCGGACACAGATGAATAAAAAGGCAAATCAAGATTCAGAGCAAAACATTATGTTTCAACATACCTATCTACGATAGGAAGACCTTTATTCGTTTGTTTATATCTTTTCCTATGAGGATGACCGGAGGATCAATACTGCTAGCCAGGAAGGAAATACGAACTAAAGATCGTTTTTCAAACATACAAATCAGAAAATTTGAACCTCTAATCTTCACCCTTGGCCGGAATACTATTGTCGAAATGTTCGCGATGTCGAAATTCGAAGGCTCAGAGTCCCTAGGCAAGGATACTAAAATATGCAATATATCTACACATTCTGTGTATTATCAACCAGCAAAATCACAGAAAGTTTAAAAAAATTTTGCCTCACATATTGGGAAATGACCAATATATGAATTTTATATCCATTATTATGGTCCATACTTCCAATTGCGATGTATGCTAGACTTAGGAAGTACTTCCTTCGTCTTATAGCCAGAAGAAGCCAAGGCTTTTGCAATACCTGTGGTAAAAACAACGAAAACTGTTAAGTCTACGGACTTTTCAGCAAAAACTATTTGTACAGAAGGATTGTTCACTGTACCACTTGGTCTGACATTTGGCAACCACCGAACTTTTAACAAAGAAGATCATGCATTCGAAGTAATCCAAACTTCAAATAATTATGTTGCATTAATACCACCATGGTTCAGAGAAAATCACTAAGCTAGATGAACAACGACCTGCCATTTTCATTTGTCTCATTGTTCAATGGAATGGGCTGGGCATGAAAAGATTCATCCGCAATATTCGATAACGTATGACAAGATGGTTTTTCTGTATCACACAGCTGTACATATAGGAGCAATAGTTATAAGCGATCGAACTTTAATGCAAATGTTGCCAGTTCAATATTATAAGTTTATGATCTTGATCGATCCAGAACAATCAGAGAGGTTACCGGATAATCAGGATTGACACAATAGAATCGAGCTATTGGGAGCTGAAGATAAACTACGAATGGGACCAATTAATCAACATTCTCAGGAAGAAGGGAAATTGTTGATCCAATACCTCGATAAAATGATCAAGGAAGGGAAAATTCATCCAACCAGTAATACCATTGGCAGTCCAATTTCAATTGTACCAAAACCCAACGGACAAGGCCTCTGATTACGTATCGATTACAGGCGCTTCAATGATTAGACTTAAAATGACAGAACACGGGTACCAATAATGGAAGTACTCCAAGGCACACTAAGCAGTGCGAAACCTCTTATGCAAATCAGTGTGGAGTTTGAATATCATATAATACGAATGGCATTAGGACATGAGAAGATTTCTGGGTTTGGTAGTAACTTCAGATTGTACGAATATATTCGTATATCATTCGGATTGTGAAATGCACCAGTTACTTTCCAAAGAGAAATAAACATGAGCGTACAACGGCTACCAGGACTCAAAGTGGTCATGGATTCACAAGTCTCGATTGACAATGATGAAGGAATGTTTGTTGTGGCTTATATCGATGACATTCTTATAGCCACTGAAGGATGTTTGGATAACCACTGTAAGCAAGGTTCGGAAGTTTGTCGATTAATCATGGATGACAAAATGTGCTTGGGAATCTATAAAGGTGTTTCCGACTGTACAGAAACCACCTTTCTCGGATTCGTAGTAAGCCGATCTGTGTTAACAATTGACACGGAGAAAGTTGATGCAATTGTTGATTGGCCCCAACCCCAGTCAAGGAAGAAGGTACAACAATTGTTAGGACCAAGGGATTTTCATCGCCAATTTAGTCAGAACTTCACAGCAATAGTGTCACCAATTACTGACCTATTAAAACAGGATGAAGAATTCAACTAAGGGGAAGCGCTACAGACTGCCTTCTCGAATATAACCATCCAGTTTACCTCAGGAAAAACGCTGATTCTGAGACACTATGATTCGTATAGACCAGCGGTATTGGAAACAGATGATTCAGATTATGCTATCGCAGGAATTCTGTCCCAGAAGATTGAGGACGGCAAGATACATCCGGGTAAATTTGCGTCGAGAGAACAGAATCCCTCCGAATTGAACTACCACGTCTATGATAAAGAAATGTTACCAGTAGTCTATTGTTTTGCAAAAAATAGGCATTTCCTGCAAGGAGCAATCCATAAAACAATGGTTTTTCAGATCATCAAAACCTGATGTATTTTAAAACTGCAGTCCTCCTAAACCGACATCAAGGCAGATGGGCGGAACAACTTAAGCAGTATAACTTCGACTTGTTATACCGGAAAGGCTCGTCAAACACCAACAATGACAAATTCTCTTGGTTCCCGGCATTCACCTCGAAACAAGGGGGTACAACTTCACGAACAAACCAAACAATGTCATGCAAAATATAATAGTTAGAATTTGGAGCAATGCAAATAGATGATGATAACGTTGAAATGATTGAACTATCAGCATTAGATGTCGAAGCATTATCAACAAAGGTGAGAGCAAGAATCCAAGAAAAACCTATGCTGAACGATAACTATCAGAAACTCTGCATGCAAGTAACCAGCGTAGCAACTATCGATGGAGGATATACTCTATACGATGATCTGTTATGTTGGAAGAACCAAGTATATGTTCTGGAAGGCATGTGGCGAAGGGTAATCAAGTAAGAACATGATTCGAACATAGCAGGTCATTTCTGATGGGAACCAACGCTGGAATTGATGAACCGGCAATTTCTATTGGCAAAATTTGGAACGAGGTATGAGAAACTATTGCAGTGAGTGTGATACATGCCAGAGGACAAACGCTCCTAGACACGCTAAGCATGGACCATTACACCCATTGGAATTAGCATGCAAACTCTGGATGCATATTAGTACAGATTTCATTTCCGACTTGCCAGTGACTGAGGGAGTGACGATGATATAGGTTGTAGTTGACCGATTTACGAAGATGACTCATTTTATTCCAAACAAACAGAAAGATTCAACATCAGTTTCTGGAGCCTACCTGGAGAATGTTTGGATGTACCATGGGTTGCCAGAGGATTTTGTATCAGATTGAGACTCAACATTTGTAGGGAGTTTCTTTACAGCCTTATACAACTACCTTGGAATTCAATGCAGTATGTCAACAGCATACCACCCTCAAACTGAAGGTTAAACAGAGCGAATTGATCAAGTGATAGAATCGTATCTCCAGTCATAGTGCAACTACGAACAAAATGATTGGGCGTTAATGCTAGCGATGGCGGAATATGCTTATAATAATTCTAAAGACGCATCGATCAAGATAGCACGATTGCACTCTAATCGTGCGTTTGAGCCACGAAAAAATTGCCCTACAAAGGTTCAATTCAAAAATTTGGCATCTCAGCATTATCGTCATTACATGACAAACGTTCAGGCAACATTGAGTATGAGGTTAGATGAATCAATCGGAGCAATGCGAAAGTATTCTGATATGAAAATGTAAGTAATTGAGCAGGTTGACAAAAGAGAGCTGGCAATGCTTGGCGGGAGGAATAGACAAGCGCAGCATCGGTGCAAGAAACTCGAGAATAAAATGTTCGGATCATTCAAGGTTTTATCGGTAGGAGGTAATTCCCGATACTGCATGCTGCAATTACCAGATTCCTGGAAGATAGACCCGGTAGTCAACATAGACCTGCTCAAATGCTATAGGGGAGACTATTATAAACAGCAAGTAGTCGAAGTCAAAGCTGATTGTGAAAAATGGGTTGTGTAGTCAATAATCACAAGTGGAGCCTCAGACGTCAACCCAAAGAAACATGATTATCCAGTCCAATGGATGAATTTTGCGCACAAAGAAAATACGTGGAAGATGAACGAAAATGTGGCACGCGGCAATCTGAGATTGTCGAGGAATATTATGGGAAAAATCTGACCATCGAAATAGATAGAAAGTTTAATGGGTTTATTGGCAAGAAGAAGAAGCGAAGAGATAATTGAGTATAGGAAATGGTTATTTTGTTATTTGATTTTGGAGTTGAGTGGAGTTGGTCATTTTTACAATGTTACTTGTTACGAGGGAGCACCGTTCAGATCACCGGTCTCCAAGGTAGGGGTAATGATAGGCACTGTCCTGTAAATAGCAATAAAGATACTTCGGTTAAGATACTAAATGCATACATATCCACGATATTCAAAACACCTATGCCTGTATCATCCAAGTGGTCAGTAACATACTCCTTGGCGGGAGTTGATGTCAGTCCCCCAAAGAGTATGAACCCGGACCACGCTGGGATGACTGGGTGGTTGCAGTACCAGTAGTTTCACCTGTCTATACATCAGGATACTTCACGCGATATGCCTGAGAATTATGCACGGCAGTTGATAGTCAATATGTGATCACAAGACCTCTTCCCTCCTACCTGTTGTGGTCTAGGACATGGCAAGGCACATTCCAGTAAGGAGTTTGTCTCGACCTTACCACGACATAACTGAGGGATTACTGACGTAGGCACTTGTCTTGAGCGAGCACTGATCATTAGCTTCATCAGTCTTGATTGCAATAAAAAACTCGTATAGGATATGAACTTACGAGTTATCAATCCATGTTGGCATAGTATAGGTTGGTTGCCGAATCAATGTATGATGCAATTAAAAAAACTCATGAGCATGAGGGATTTAAGAGGAAATAAGCATTACCATCATGATTTATCATTCATCCAACTACTGACTCATCCGATTGTGAGATGTCTAAGTTCAAGTCTGGATGGTGTGATGGATGGCCTGATCGTATCAGGAGCATGAAGCTTTCAAACCACATTGCCTATGCAGGTTATGCTCAGATGGATGCGTGACAGGTAATCGTGAGCAGTCTGGGAGCGGGGTAATAAGACTGGAACCGTAGGCAGCGCTATTATACCAGCTGCGAATGGGAGAATGAATCCTGGGACGTTGCTATAAAGAGGTGTGGTGGTCTCGAGAGTTTTGGAAAGGGCATCAAGGACATTCCACACCAACACAGAGACACTGAAGACGATCGTAAACTAGTATTAAGAATTCCATCTCCAAATACATCTTTGACAATTACTTCCCATATACCTACATGCTACTGGGTAACTTATGCCGAGATATCAGCTGACACAATCCGAGTACACATTGAAAGAGATTGCCGAGTCTTTCCGCCTTCCACTCATTGCTTTGGAACAACAACATTTAGCCTGCACCTACCGCATGGTTTTGCGTTTCAGTGGACACGAGAATAACAAGTACCTAGTTCAAAGATATCTGAACACCTGCACGTTACCATTCAACGAATTTTTTAATCATTGGTTGTTCGATGGAGATGCATAATTGACGTGCACCTCAGAGAAATAAATTGGAGGAGGTTTGATATACAGGAGACTCTTGTGTGATGGTCAAGGGGTCCAGTCTCAGCATAAGACGAGGAAAGAAACAGAACTTAGATAGATGGTTGTACTTTGTTGAATAAATGTTACATTCATTATTGGGAATAATAACCCCCATAATACACTCCGTGATAATGCTTCAATACCCGAGGTTCACTCGATTCAACACACGATATCACAGAGCGAAGCAATTGAGTTTTGTCAACATAACAGTACTCGGTGGCATTATTGACCAAGTTATCGCCGCAACCCTCAGAAACCCTATTTGCTAGCCAATTGATCTACATCACTGAAGCCCTGTGGCATGCTAAGAATGAAGTGTATCTTCACCTTATGGCAGAGTACTGGTACCATACTGAGGCCACGATCAAGTCAATGCAGAATTGTCTAGACGAGATTCATCATCATATGGATGTTATCAGTTGATTCAACACCTGTCAAGGTACAAAGAAGGACCCCGAAGCCTTTGGAATGCAGTGTACTGGGGACCAACATGAGGAATGGAAGTGTGACCCCGCTTGGAACAATACATATGCAGCTGCAAAGTGTCATGGTATTAATCAAATATAACACAGATTGAGTCCGAAATTACACAACATGTTATTCACTAATCGGTTATCAATTGTGAGACGAGGTATCTCCGAAACCACTCTTCTGATCATAGCTGCCATCATGATGACCTCATAAAGGCAAGCTCTGAACTCCAAGAAAGTGTGAGGATGCATCTCAAAGAAGTGTTCCAAAAGTCGATAGGGCATCAAGCAACAAGAAAGATTTCCGAAGAGAGCTAAATAGCTGGTGCCTCAGTATCGAGTGCGGAATGCCAATGCTGTCAAACTTTCTCGATCCAATGAGATGCCCCTAACAAATGCACCTATCAAGCGAATAATGAAACACCCAGGCCCAGAAATCCAGACCCTTGATGACCAGGCCAAATAGGGTGCAATGTCAAAAGGGGAGCTACAAATTCAGATTGCTTGGTATTTCCAGAAATTTGCCAACATCATAGACTATGTTGATAATGATATGTATATCACTTGACTCAATCATACACCATACCTTAGATTCAATACAGCAGCAGTCATGGTGACATCATTGCAATACCGCAATCAAGCAGTTCATATTGTTCATTGCATCGGGTTCACAAGGTGGAAAAATCAGAAACCACCATAATGCGATATTGTGGTTCTTTGGATCCGGATGGGTCCGAAATACCACTTCAAGTGGGCTGCAGGATCAAATGCAGCACAGCTGATATGTCTTTTCGTGGTCGGGATGCTCAATCTCATGTAAAATGGCTTGTTGCCTTCGTTCGACAGTTTACATCAGACTGCTAACTAGCTGATTACCAAGGAGAGGCATCAACCAGTTATGCCATCTGTGCATGATATAGGCTACCTTCCTAGGCATCATTCCGGGATTTGTACAATGTATGTCCATGGTACACGTCGGACTCGGGAGGCTGTGACACGTTGTCTGCGGATCCCATAGTGAGACCTCTTGAGGTGGTACCTGTGGACTACACTTGGCTTCAATGGTGTCAAGATGGTCTACATGTTGATTCATCGACTTGGTGCTTCAAGTAATCGTCAGCACAATATATTGATATCTGATTAGTGTTCACTCTGGATGTCATAATTGTTTTACTGGGAGTTATGCGAGCTTGTGCAAATCGATGTTTCAAGGGTTTTACTAGGTATGAATACTGGGTAAAGAAGTTGATCAATTCAAAAAACTGTCGAATCTATTAAAAATATGAGGACCAATGTGAAAGGAATAAGTGCTGCAAATGTCCTTATGTGGCGGAACAAGTGTGTGAAATGACATGCCGATACAATCGCATCATTGAAGAAGTAGAGTGGGAGATTGTTAATCGGTTGATCGCGTGCTGTGTGCAGAATGTGGGGAAGGATCACTGCATAAGGCACATATTCGGAAACCAATTTCGGACTTTACAGATTCTATTCGTTTTCAGTTTAACCTCATTGATATGTCAGTCATGGCATGCACAATTCATGACCGGTCATATTCGACATTGCCATAGTAGCAGTTTGTCCCACTGATAGCAATCACATTAACCAAATTGCATTTATGGTGAGGTATTAATTTGTGACAACCACTGCCAACTTGGATAAGCTCATGTTCCAACAGAGGTATAAAACAGACTGCGAGATGGCTAAGTTCATGTTTATCCTGTCACCTTGTCTGACTTGAAATCATGCAGTGGATGGCGGGATTCCATTCTGGAGTGTAATGCATTGAAACCACAGTGGATGGATCTGATAACGAAGTGGATAGTGTGATAGTCATCACCGAGCACTTGCAGAAATAGAATATTGTGATAGTGATGGCGCAATTATGTGCAATAGAGACATAGCATATCACTATGGGAATACAGACCCTCGAAGACGACTATAATCAGACCACACTGTTGAGGCAATCTGAAGAATTACCTCAATTAGCAATCTATAGTTAATGTTCACATACACAGAAGAAGCTCTTAAAATATAATCAGAAATTCTATCTATTTTAAATCCTCGAAGATACTTCACTCCTTCATACTTGTGACCCGACCCATTACACCGGTTTCCTGATTAATTCAATCACAATATGAACAACAGTGTGATGTCAACACTGTTGGCTCTGTCATACTCAGTTTACACGAATGGGAAATAATCCACATCTGCAGTGTGAATACAAATAACTCAAAGTTAGGAGGCATTGGACTCAAGCAACATTGGTATCTATAAGCAGGACCAATCCTTGTCAAGGAATCTTCCAAACAATGTTTCTTTCCCAGTGAGGCAAATTCTTGCAGCAGGGCACAATCATCAATAAGTGGGAACAAGTTTGATTAGGTAGATTTTCAGAAAATGTCAAAGGTTGAGTCTAAGGATTACACGTGGAAAGAAAGTGTTTTTAGATCGGCAGGGATACTTAATTGATGAATATTGTACTAGTTTCAAGAATTATGCACCTTGGTAACAATATAATATTATAACTACTCTACAGTATTATATGAATAGAACTGAATGAATGGTCAGCTCATTGAACTGTTCCAACAACTATAAAACACAGGAGCCATCCTCTATCAATTAGCAAGAGATTCACCACTACAAGTTATCACAATACCTCAGGCTACTTTATACCATATGAATGAGTTGATGTTAGCAGTTATGTGAAGAATGTTTATGTTGAATTGTGTGTGGGGCAACAGTATTGCCCAAAGCATGGTAACAGGCGGAACATTGCTGGTGATGGCTGTCCATTGGAGGAAATTGATCATCCAAGTTCTCCAGAATATGATCAGTACTACTACTTTGAGTCCTAGTGTTATTGCTCTGAGTATATAGGAAGTATTCCTTCTAGATCGGCAGATGAATTGCAAGGTGACTGCATCCCTCATTGCGTTAGAAAGAATTGCCCAGATATGGATGAATCGTATTTTGAGGTCACAGAATGTTCGCAAGTAATCAACTACATGAATATGATACACAATGTCAATTCCCCAACCACAGTTAACATACACGATCACATCTCTCTCAACCAGCCAATTGAGAATCAAGCAAAGGTGGTTTCTCGTGGCAGGAGAAATTCCAGCATGCATGCCAGACTATTGACGATGGATAGAAGAAGCGCGAACACTCTTCCTAGTCATTAAGGAAAACTGAGAACCCAAATGAAACCCAGTAAGGGCAAGAACCATTCACACTTGGTGATACAAGTCTCGATGTATTGCAAAACGAACAGTTGGAACTGGCTCAGGGCATCGTCAATGTCATACTGGCTTGGAACAAGGACAACCAAATCCTCGAAATCAATTTCATTCAGTGAATGCCAATGTTGAGAGTTTGGAAGACAGATTACAAACGGAAAGGCAGCTGGAGTTCTCCCAAGTCTAAGGGGTAGGCGGTTAGTTATTGTTATACCAGACAACATTAATGGAAGTAAGAGCAGGCATCCACATACTGCAATCTCAGGATGGACAGAGAGTGGAGGAACTTGCAGGCCTGTTCGAAGGCATCAATACAGAATTATCCATAATGAGCAACAGAGTTTCGGATAATAAGGTGCAATTCCTTGCCATAAAGGGAATGAAACAATACAAGTAACAAGTGATGAATGAATTATCTTGTAAAATTGATAACATGAATACAGTAGTCGCCAGTATTGATAAATCTTTCCCCGAAATGCTGTGAAGGAAATGTCTACAAGATCATTCCATACCAATGGAGGATGAGGTGATGTAGATACAAAAAGTTTATATTCGGTTAACAAGCACTAAGGAAAAATATTCTTTCTCTGCATCCTCAATGTTCACTTTCTGGCAGTCTGCGCCATTGGGACAACCTGGCCCCTCAGGGACTGTCATTGGACAGAGACTATATTCATTCGATAGGCATTCTACACCATTCAGTTGGGGAGACAGGGATGATGTGTTTTTATTGTTTGGGTGCATTGAAGTTGGAGAAGGTTTTGACCAGAATTCAAATGGATGAGCCGCCAGAGGCGCGGAATACCTTCCTGGACTAGATCTTCCACTATCAAACCACGAAAATCCAAGTATGAGGATCAGCTGCAGAGAAACATCAATTAACCAATTAGAAATTGCTAATTCAACAAAAATTAAGTAACCAAAATGATGGATAGGAACACCATGGGAAGATTTGGGTACATAGTGGGTAACCATGCAGGCATATACTGAAGACCAACCAGACAGATTTGCAAAAGATGACAGAATAGTTGACTGCATCGGTTCTTTAATATATTAGGATATGGCAACATGGCATATTCATTTGATGCAACGATCCTAGATGGGACAACGTCCAAAGTGTTTAACACTATATGTTAATGCGTTGATATTGTCATTGAATGTCAGTTAATCTAGACATGAACCTTATGCTGACCTCAAAAAATGTCGATTCAATGAATACATCAGAGATATACTCACTCACATGTGCATAAACAATTATAAGGTCTTGGTAACTGGACCAGATCTGAACAACTTCAATCGGGAGATGTTACCTCATGAAATTCTTGAGGAAATAGCTATGATTGAACTGACCGGAAAATCTAGTACCGAAATGATAGATATGAATATTCAAACCAGACGAAAATCAGACAATTTGGATGAGGTTCGAATGCCCCTAGGTATTGTGAAATCTGTTACCAAACCCAGACCCTCCCATTACAAAAGTTATCTGTTTACATAGCCTTTCAAAACAGGTTCCAGAAGAAGACATTTTTCAATTCCAAAGTCAAGGGAAGAATAAGAAACTCAAAATGAAACACAAATCCTGCATATCATATGCAGAACTGACCAATGAGATCCCTGATTCAGAACTTGAAGTGCGATGGCAAGCAAAACAATTCTAATGGTCTGCATCTCTGGGGGATTGAACAGGTGCTGATAAGACCATAGTCTGTTAACAGTCGAAATGGACAGATAAACGAACAACACCTTTTTAAATAGCAAAGGAATATCAGAATCTGCAGATAGGAGCTTCTGAAGTCTATCAAGACGCTGATGTAGATCTTCAAACTATGGAATGTTGGGACTGTTCTTGGAATGAGGAAAAATCCTGCAGTGCGGAAGAATTCTGTCGGAAAGAAGAATCCTGCGCAATGAAAGAGGCTTGGATTGTCGAAGAATCAAGTGGTGAGGAAACGTCCTGCAGTGAAGAAGAATCCAATGCTGACGAAGGACCAGAATACTCTTCGAGTAATCAAGAGGATGATTAAAGAGAAGATGTAACTCAGAAAAACAATTGGTGGGATTCACATAGCACATATGTTACATAAAACTTATATATCAAAAATTTATGTTTTTACGTGTAACAGCGTCATACCGCAGCTGGCACATTACGTGTCCAGTGCCAGGTAACTTTCCACCGTATATAGACGACTGCCATGATACTTAGATCTGTACCAATAATCTTGCTACTTACATTTACACTCGTGCTCACTTACACTCGCATGCAACCATATCAAATCTATTACCATAGATATCCACCCACCGGCGAGCGCAGGCATACGCGGTCTTACACCATTATACGTCTCTTAGGAATTATGTACGTTTTGCACACAGGATTTCGCGAGTTCAACCCCATTTTCAACGCATCACAACACATAATTGAACAAGTCAAATACCATCAATCGCCCACGATGCCACCGAAGAAATCCGCTGGAATTTAAATCCGTATGGCTAACACGCGAGTGAGTACACCTTTATTGGCTAGTCGAATTACCCGTATTTCTTCCAATCGAGGCTCCGTACCCCTGGAAAATTAAATCACCAACAAAGATCATGATCACGGAATTGCTCAAATCAACGAAGATAAAGAAGGAGACGAGGCCAACAAAGATGAACATCAAGACCAAGCATGGTTACGAGTGCCCTTTAATGAAGAGGATGCTCAGGAGATGATGGAGCAGCAGCAGAAGCTAGTCAATACTGTGATGCAGCAGAACGCTGAGTTGATAGAAGTCAATCAAGAACGCCGACCATTTCACCACCAAGCAATGGAAGATGTGCGGAGAGGAGGAGCGGGAGCTCAATCCGGCAACACGAGCATGGCACGAGTTTCCCCAAGGTTACCACGATCCAAAAGACAGCATCAGGGCACAGGCACACCGGCTTCGGAGGAACTGGCAGGAGGTCCATTGGGATGCGCAGATACACCACAAAATGTTATACGGTATGATCTGGTCGGGATTGAAAGAGTATCTACTACCAAAAAATACACTGTTTACCGAAGAAATCGGGAGGATTAACAACATCGACGAACGTTTCAATCAAGCCGGAAATGTCTAGTCACCACCACAGGCCAACCAACAACATCAGGAACAGCAACAAGGTGAAATGAGGAAATGCTACTTCCGGCAGTCTATTTCGGAATCAACCAAAACAACACAAACCAATGTTCCCAACCCCGGACACCCCAGCAAATCGAGTGGAGGCAATCACACCAACCTATCACCAGCACCATCGGAAACTAACGAAGTTAATAAGCTATGCAGAGCGAACCAGCAGTGTACTCAACGTTGAAGCAAAGGGCACAAGTCCCACAAGTGTGCAAAGTACGGATGACAGATGTTGCCCAAACGGAACCCCACAGCAGCCTCGGGCTCAGACTCCGGAGAACCTCTAATGAAACACCAGCATTCCTTCGACACTCAACAGTCAAAAAACTAAGTTACCTCTCTTGGTATCAAACCCGACAGGAGAGGCTCGACAAGGAGGAGATAGGGCTGGAGAGATTGGAATCAGGAGTGTTAATGGCAACACTGGATGAGATGCAGCCGCATCGGATCGCCCTGAAGTCGAACGTAATTCTGGAGCAAAGTGCCAAAATGTCAAGTCAATCTCAATGCGCCACCGACAGACCAGATTCGACAAGTATCATCCATCCAGTCAAGGTACGGAATTTACACTGCAACATGCATCGCCTACGAGCACTGATTGAATGCGTCGCGAGCAGCATCTTCATGACGCTGAGGCTGCTTCAGCTGCTTAGGTTACCCCATGAACCAGCATTCACATCAACGCAGGGCCTTAACGGTCAGTTGATAATTTCTGTGAAGGAGAGTGCAAGACGCATGTCTCGGTTCGATATTTTGAACGTCTAGCACCGGTTGACAAACCTGAGGTACTGATCGTTCCTATCAACCCATACCACTTAGTTCTACGCTTACCTTGCATCAAGTCAAGAAACCCGGTGATCAACTGGGTTCGAGGCCAATTGACCGCTCTTGGAAATCCAGAGCGGGGAAGAGCACCACCGGAAGCAGATTACATTTGTACTCCGCAGTTGGAATTTCATGCACCCAGTGAGTATAAGCCTCCTCCGGATATACAACTACCCAGGGCTACCACTTCAAGTAATATCATTGCTAGCGACGATATTACTGAAGCCCTCTTCCTACGACTGGGTGATTGCACAAGGTTGCTGGGACGTATGGTAGAGTGGTCTCACGAAGATGGTGAATACCCTCGGAAGCTAGGCAAGCGAACAGGGGCAGCGGCAGAAGTTTTCGGCATAATAGCGTCCACTTATGGAATCCTTGAATCACTGCTACCGGCTCGCCAAGAGACGAAGGGAGCAAGCCATCTGTGTACGGCCCTGGTGTAACCATACCTCTGTACCACTACTCCTGGATATAACTTTCCCCGCTTCCTTCCTACCCAAATTACGTCTTGGCCAACATACGCAGACAGAGCAGAGGCAGAGACGGTACCTACAGACTACGGAGTTTGCATCCGCGCACAGTATCAGGACTTCATACAGGTCTGCAGCATAAGAAATGCAGAAACACTGGCATCTCAACGGCCAATCGACTATGCGATTGACCTGGAGCCTGGTCACAAGATACCATATTGGCGGATCTACAACCTCCCAGAAGTCGAGCTGATGACGCTCAAAGCCTACATCGAGAAAAACTTAGCAAATGGGTTCATACAGGAGTCATCATCATCGGCAGCAGCACCGATAGTGTTTGCCAAGAAGAATGATGGAGGCCTAAAGCTTTGTGAAGACTATTGGGCCATCAACTCAGCAACCATCAAAAATCGGTATCCCCTCCCATTGATCTCAGATATGTTCAACAGACTATGAGAAGCTCGTATGTTTACCAAACTGGATGTGCAGTGCGCCTACCTTCTCATTCGGATCAAAGAAGGCACTTAGTACAAGACAGCATTCCGAACCCAGTACGGTCAGTTTGAATACCGAGTTATGCCTGTTCGCTCGACCACTGCGCAGGCCAGGTTCAGGGCTTACTTGGACGATTGTTGGCAGCCCAACATGGACGACTTCGTGGTGTGTTACCTCGACCATACACTCATCTACTCGACAACTGAGAACGAGCACAAAGTGCATGTACCAAAAGTGCTACAGTGCCTGCTGGAATTCGGTCTCTATTGCAAAGCCAAAGAATACTAGTTTGGAATGTCAGAAGGAGGGTTCCTTGGATTAATCGCAAATTCGGAATGAATCTGTTTGGAAACGGACCAAATATCCACAAACGAAGACTTGGCCAAACCGAAATCAGTTCGGGAGGTGCAACTTGTTCCCGGATCAACAAACTTCTCCCGCAGGTTTATCCGTAAATACGCCAATGTGACTCTACCGCTCACAGAACTACTGAAGAAGGCAGACACCACACGCACGCCGACATAGCAATCCCGCTCGTCAGCACGGAGATCCCGAGCGCCTCAGAAGCTATCGACCAAATGGGAACTGCCTTGTGAAGCCGATCTTGCATTCGCAAAGCTTAAGAAGGCATTCAATGAAGCACCAATTCTCCAGCATTTCGACCAAGCAAAGCCAATGTTCCTGCAGACTGATGCAAGCGGCTTTGAAATTGATGGTATCCTCAACAAGTACGATAGGTTCGGAACTCGCAGGCCGGTCAACATCTATTCGCAAAGATCCTCTCCTGCGGAACAGAACTACTCTACATACGATCGGGAGCTCTTGGTCATTGTGGAAATGATGACACAGTGACGGCATTAACTCGAGGGCGCTAATCATAAGTTGTTGATTCAGTGCGACCACAATTATCTTGAGTATTTCCGAACTTCAAAAGTGCTCCCCCGGATGCAGGCTAGGTGCGAGGTGATACTATCCTCATACACCTTTGTTATCGAACACCTGGAAGCCAAGAAGAACGCAGCCGATGGACCATCAAGATGACCCGACTCTGAGATAGTATATGAGAGAAAGATCATGAGGTTACTGGACTCCACTACAGTTGAACAGTACGATGATCTCCTACCAAGAATCAGGCAGCTCAGGGGACCGATCCATTGTCCATCGGTATGAAGATGAAGATAAATCACACGCCAACCATCGGAAACTCGGATGCCAGGATCGCAGGTGAAAGTCAATGGAGACTCATCGCAGCGGCACTGACCTACAAGGCTGGATATATGTTCCGGAAGCTCACAAGAGCAAGGTGATACGTCGTTTTCACGATAACCTGCAATCAGGACATTTTGGAGCTCCTAAAACTGCTCAACTGTTATCTGGAGACTTTCATTGGCCTGAATTTGACGCCACGTTACGAAAGTACATCGCTGGTTGCAAGCTCTGCCACGTGATCAAGGCACCGCACCACCCTCGCCATGGGCTCCACATGCCGCTGCCACCACCATCTCGACCGTGGGAAGGTGTTACCATGGATATTGTTACTGCGCTACCTAAATCAATACCATCTAGATACACGGCGATCTTGGTAATAATCGACTGCCCGACTGAGATGGTGACCTATATCGCATGCGGGAAGGATATCGACTCACGGGAGCTCCCACGGATGTTTTTCGATCACGTGAGCTGCAAACAGGGCGTTCCAGACAATCCTATCACTAATCGCGGCAAAGAGTTCACATGTCGATTTTGGGACTGAATCTGCTCCCACTTGAGCATCAACCACCCACTGTCGACCGCCTTTCACCCGCACACTGGGGGACAGACAGAGCGGCAGAATCAAACAATAGAGCAGTACCTTCAAGCCTTTCTCAATTATGAACACAACAATTGGGTTGAGCTCTTACCTCTGGCCGAATTCGCATACAATCACTCCTGTCACCACTCGACGAGACTGACCCCATTCTGGGTGAACTATCGCTATAATGCAACGATGCTGTTCAAGGCACCAAAGAAGACCGGTTTTAGATCGCAGCTACGAGTGGATACGTGGGTGGAGGGATTGGACAAGACGCACCGACTGTTTTGGGAGAACTTAGAGGAACCTCCGGTACGGTAATCGAAGTACGCCAGAGGAATTCATATGACTTGTATGCTGGGAGAAACATTGTGATTTCCTACTCGGCACTTCCGAACCACCCAGCCATCCAAGAAGCTCGATTACAAATGCACTGGACCCTAAGTGGTAAGTATGGTTATCAGCAAGAATGCTTACAAACTAGACCTACCGAATGCAATGCGGAACCACCATGTTTTCCCCATGTTGCTGTTCGATCGCTACATACCTTTAGTCTCTGACCAGCCAGTCTCATAACCATACCCTGTGGAAGTCGACAATTCAGCTGAGGAGGAATGGGAAATCGAATGGCTTCTCGACTCCTCGCTGGGCTACCGGAATTTATTCTATCTTGTGCAGTGGGCCGGCTACAATTCTCTACGCACCAGCTGGGAGCCTGTGCAAAACCTGGGGTATGCCAAAGAACAAGTTGATGAGTTTCTGCGGGACCAGCCAAACAAGCCGCGGCTGTGATGGAGCTGCGAAGAAGGCAGTCGATTGGATGTTTCTTATTTTATTCTTGTACTGTATTGGATGCTGGCCAAGTGAAAATGGGTTTTGGCAAGGGTTTTACCACCTCCGGAGCTCAGTCATGGGGAGGTGGTGTTTCCCCTTGGGCAGGATCGGCCGAAAAGTGGCCTTGATGGCACTGATCGGTTGTGAGACTTACGTTTGATACTGTCATGTATGCAGCTGATTGTTTCTCCTTTGTTTACTTTGGCAGCCCGGGAGTTCTGCGATGAAAGAGGGGGATGATGTAATGGTGTTATACCGCAGCAGGCATGTTACGTGTGCAGGGCCGGGTATCTTTCAACCGTATATAGACGACTGCCATGACACTTGGATCTGTACTGATGATCCTACTACTGGCTTCGACACTCATGTTTACTCGGACTGGCGTGCAACCGTATTGAATTAATTACCATAGATTTGATTAAACTACCGAGCGCAGGTATGTGATTTCTTACATTATGTAGCAAATTTGTTTGAAGATCCCTCATTTTTCTTCTTGATAGTTCCCTATGCTGATGATCCAATGATTAAAACTGGTAGTCAGTAAGGGAATACAATATTACAACACCACACTTACTGCAATATGTTACATGATCAATCATCAACAACAATGAAACCCTTTGGGATTTTCCGATTGTCTAAATGTTTCGAATGTCAAAACGCAAAGCTACAGATGATCCACGCTGAAATGCCACACAAGCAAATACATGCTCTGTTTATGACTTTTACAAACCTGCTCAGAGGTCTGACGCAGTCTGATCAAGATTGGAGATTCATTTGGAGAAATTTCCAATGTCCAAATCAACCTTTGATTGGACTAATATCAACTTTCCCGTACAGTGTATGCATGATTTCGGAACCAGTTGTTCGGTTTGGTCCCCAGACGCAGCAAAACCATTCAAAATACCAGGAATACAAAGTACTAAAGAAGTCAAGTGTGCCGATGTTATTGGCAGAGAGATAGTAACTGAAGGAGTGTATACTATACTATTTGGTGTTTCCTTTGTAAATCTTAGGCCAGATGAAAAAAAAGATCACGTACTTGAACTCATGAAAACAGTTGTTGTGATTTTGATGCATTCATTCCAGCCTGGTGTTTATGAGAAACATATGGCAAGTGGAGTTACTACTTTTCATTACCATTTTCAGCGTTATGCTCAGAATTGTTACAGACGTGTATTGATACATCCCGAACATTGTCTATGATATGTTCATTGACTTGCACCTGATCCAGATGCTATACATATTTAATCCTTTTTTAGCAATAATCAATTATTTGCAGCAAAGTTACGTATGTGTTATTACAAGCAATAGCTATTGTTCCACCCAGCAGTTATGGAGAAGTTACCCAATAGTGGAGGTTTTGATTATTCTATCGAACTCATACGCTTGGAAGATATACTGTGAATGGGGCCAATATATGAATGATTTTCAAAGCAAGAGTAAATATTAGGTGAATACCTTGAGAAAATGATTGAAGAATGAAAATTGTTGGCTTTCAGGAGTTCTGTTGGAAGTCCAATAATGATTGTTCCCAAACGTAATGGAAGGGGCTTCAGATAGTGTGGGGATTGACGACATTGCAAGGATCATACACAGAAAGACAAACACCACTTCCAATGATGTACAAATTATCTGGGAAAATCCACCAGGCACAATATATCACAAAAATTGATATGAAAGCAGGATTTGTTATGGGGGTGCTTAAGTCCCAGTAATCAATACAACATTTTTTAGACTAAATACCACTGCCAATCTCTTTGTCCAATTCTCCTCGTCTTCCCAAACTCAATCTCTGATTCCTTTCAGATTGAACGCTTAACACTATTCCTCGTTCATCCATGGTTGCTCAGCAAACCTCTCCTCATCAGGGCAATTGTTTGGTAGTGATATAGTTGTGAATCTCGCCTGTAACCCCGTCAATAATGGCGGAGTACGAAAGAATGCAAGATAGTTCTGTCATCCCTCACACATTGTAGTATGGAATTCGATTGGCAAATGGTTCGACAACGTTTTCCTGTACTCATTGAGACATTGTGGGTAATCACACTCAGATACAAGTCATATTCATGGATGTGATGTAGGGAAGAAATCTTGATATTCGGTCAATTGAATTCTTAATAGTAATGTTTGAAGATGTTCTTGGCTGGTAATGTCTGACAGTGGATTGCAGCTAGAGCTTGGTTCTTCTTAGTGTTGGGGACAATATACGGTGTTTGTGATTGGTTTGTCAGGTCAAGCTTTCCTTCACATTCCTGTTGTGACACCATGATTGGCTGATGGTGATGCTCTGAGGTCAACTGGTGTGCCTGATCGATATAGCCACGAATTCCCCCTTGGTTCTTCTCTTCATGTATCAGAGGTTTCCAGAATCTATGTCCCCTGTGGCATAGCCTCATAATCATGATATCAAGCATATGTAGTCCTAGCTCTTGACCTCATGTTTGACAGCCTACAGCCCATTCGTTCAGTGGTTTGAACATTTGATGACAATAGTCTTTTCAGTGATTTTCGCGAAATATGGCAGTCGCTCGTCACTATTAAATGCCTCGCAAATCGTTTGGCTGTTCATCAATGCATTGCCTATTTTGCATTACATCCGGGATTCAATTGGCGAACAAATGATACCCTGCAAATATAGGGCATAGCACATTAATCTCTCACTATTATCAAGTAGAATGTTGCAATAACTGAAGTTCAAACTCTATACGCCGGTTTGCTTCAGGGCTCATATCTTCAACTAATGTCATTATTGCCTCAGTCAGTTTATGTGTAGGACAAAACCTTCCCTAGACCACGGAGTTGTGCAAGTCATTCTCACTGCTTACCTCATGAGCTTCCAGATTGCATCGACTTGCGTTTTGCATCCTAGTGCGAGGGTGTAAGGGTGTGTATGGCCACGTCCGGCTGTGTAGGGATACGGCTGATATTATGGCATACCGTTGCCCACGGCGCATGAGTGAGATGAAGTGGAGATGTAATATATAAGATTTTCGGTCAAGATCTAAGTGTCTTGGCTATGACTATATGAATGCAGTTACACGGTGCTGGACATATCATGTGCCGCGCCGTTACATTATCCCCTCTTTTTAAGGCAGAGCTCCCAGGCTGCCAACCACCGTACATACAACAAAATTCAAAACTCACCGCCCGCTCATGTATTCGTATCATCACAAAGTCCAACGCCCGATCTGGCACCATTCGGTAGTCATTCGGGGGATCCGGCGCACAGGGAAACTCCACCCGCAGTGGTACGTGGCCAAAGCCCGTGCCGACCCTATTTGTACCGGGCCGAGATCCAAACGAAGCGAAGGTTATAAGAAACACAAGAGACATCCCAAGACCTCCTGTCCTCCATCATATTACCGCCGTGGCTTGTGAGGACGATTTCGGTGAATGTCGTTCATCTGCTCCTGGTCAGTCTCGAGGTTTTCGAATGGTTCCCAACTCGTATGTATATAATTGTAGCCGGCCCACTGAAAGAAATAATGTAGCTTCCGGTAGCGCCACTTGGAGTGTAGGATCCAATCGACCTCCCACTCCTCCTCATGATCGTCGACTATGATTGGGTTTGGCTCCGATTGTGGCTGGCCTGTGCCTGGAGGAGTGTACCGATCGAGTGGCGATACTTGGAAAACGTTGTGATTCCGCATCGTCTTTGGCAAGTCTAATTTGTAAGCATTCTTATTGATGATCTTACTTACCGTGTATGGTCCAGTGCGCTTGTAATCCAGCATCTTTGATTGCCTGGTCATTTTGAAATTCCGAGTCGAGAGCCACACCTTGTCTCCAACCCCGAAAGTCATTCCTTTCCGGCCGGTGTACTTGGATTGCCACATTTGAGCTTGGAGCATGTTTTCGTTGAGGAGCCGGTGAGTCTCCTCAAGGCGTGCAGCGATTGCATTGGCCCGTATTTCTGTCCGCACGTTTGATGTGACCTTTGGTGGTTGAAACTGCCTTGATGGGTGGTAGTGGTAGTTGGCCCAGGACGGCGTCATGCACGTTTAGTGGTGGGTGGAGTTATTGTATGCGAACTCGGCTAGCGGTAAGAGTTCGACCCAATTGTCCTGCTCGCAACTGCAAAAAGCCCGTAAGTACTCCTCCATGGCCTGGTTCTGTCGTTCGATTTGGCCGTTGGTCTGCGGGTGGAAGTCGGTGGATAGTCGGTGGGTAATCCTCAAATGAGAGCAGACTCGGTTCCAGAATCGACCGGTGAACTCCTTCCCACGATCAGTGATGATATTGTCCGGAACGCCACGTTTGCAGATCAAGTGTTCGAAAATCATCCGTGCCAATTCCGGGGAGTCGATATCTTTTCGGCAGGGGAGGTAGGTTGCCATCTTTATACATTGGTCGACTATTACCAGGATCCCCGTGTACTTAGAAGCGGTTGACTCGGGAAGGTCGGTAACGAAGTCCATTGTGCCTCCCTCACAAGGTCGAGAAGGCGGGTGTAACGGCACGTTGAGTCCATGGCGGGCGTGGCGTGGTGCGTTGATTCGGTGGCATAACTCGCAGCTGGCGACATCTTTCCGTACTGTAGCATCCATCGCAGGCCAATAGAAGTCTCTAGATACCAATTCAGCAGTTTTAAGAGCTCCAATGTGGCCGGATTCAGGGTTGCAATGGAAAAGACTTATCACTTGGCTGCGGAGTGTGTCATCCGCCGCTACGTATATCCTCCCTTTGTACGTCAGGGCTCCTGCGGTGACTTGCCATTCTTCGCTCGAGTCTTCAACCCGTCTCGGCAGATCAGGGAGTCCGACCATTGGAGTGCCGACGATCCTGCGGTTCATGTCGGCAGCCAACGAGTCGGAGGCCTGGGCTGTCTTGATTGCTGGTAGGAGGTCGTCGTATGGTTCCACAGTGGCTGCCAGGGTTGCCAATATTCATGCAATCGGTCTCACGTATCCAATCTCGTAGTCAGGCCGTCTTGACGGTCCATCTGACGGGTTCTTCTTGCCCTCTTGGTGTTCGATAACAAAGTCATAGGAGGACAGTATCTCTGACCATCTAGCCTGCCTTCGGGAAAGCACCTTGGAGGTTTGGAAATATTCGAGGTTCTTGTGATCGCACTGCACTAGGAGCTTATGATTTGCGCCTTCCTGGTAGTGTTGCCATTGTTTCATAGTTTCCACGATCGCTAGGAGCTCCCGATCGTACATGTCGTAGTTCAGATCGGTATCTGAGCATTTTCGGGAGTAGAAGTTGACCGGTCGGAAGATCCCAAATCCGTCGTACTAATTGAGAATGCCAGCGATTGCGAAGCCACTGGTATCGGTCTGCAGAATAATCGGCTTTTGTGGGTCAAAATGTTGGAGGATCGGTGCATCAGTAAAGGCCTTTTTTAGCTTCCGAAACGCGAGTTCGGCATCCCGAGTCCACTCCCATTTGTATTTTGGTTTGTTCGACTTCTGGCTTTGTTTAATTGTATCTGCAGTTTCTCCTCGTTTCAGTAGCTCCGTCAGGGGATATGTATCCTTTGCGTATTTCCGGATAGACCCTCGGTAGAAGTTCGCAACTCCAAGAAGCACTTGTACATCTCGAACTGACTTCGGGGTCGGCCAATCCTCAATCGTAGATATACTGTCTGATTCCATCCCAATCTCTTCCGAGCTGATGACAAATCCAAAAAAGCCAACCTCCGAGACTCCGAATTCATACAGTTCGGCTTTGCAATAGAGGCCGAATCCACGATTTCGTTCCAGCACTTTTCTGACGTGCTCCTCATGCTCCACTTCGTTGGTCGAGTAGATGAGTATGTCATCGAGGTAGCACACGATGAAGTCGTAGATATAAGGCCGCCGCCGGGTGGCGATGAAACTGTGGAAGGACGCCGGTGCATTCGTCACTCCGAAGGGCATAACCCGGTATTTGAATTTGCCTTAGCCAGTTCAAAATCCCGTCATGTACTCATCGCCTTCCTTGATGTGAATGAGATGGTAGGCTTTCCGGAGGTCGAGCCTGGTAAAGATGCGAGCTCCGTGCACACGACCTGGCATTTCCGAGATCAGTGGAAGGGGGTATCCATTCTTTACTCTTCCTAAGTTGAGTGACCGATAGTCAATACACAGCCATAGGCCTCCGTTCTTCTTCTTGGCGAACAAAATCGGCACTGCTGCCGGTGATGATGACGGCTGGATAGAGCTGTTGGGTAGGTTCGTTTCAATGTAGGCTTTCAACGTTTTCAGCCCGAATTCCGATAGGTTGTAGATCCGCCTGTATGGTATTTTGTAGCCCGGCTCTAGGTCAATCCCGTGATTGACTGGCCGGTGCAGCGGTAGTGTTTCTGCCTTGGTCTTGCTGAAGACCTCCACAAAGTATCGATATTGAGACGGGATACGCACTCCGTCGTCGGTGAATACCATCTCCGCATTGCCTTGTCCTGAAATCTATTAGCCTCTGGTTGCAGCACGATTCTGGCAAGATTGGAGAAGGGTATGGGGTCCCAGGAGGCTGGATCGGAACGGTTCACCACAATTGGGCCAAGCCCCGTCGTCCAGGAACTCCCTTCGTGTCTCTGCGAGCCGGTAGCAGTCATTCATGGTTCCCTTGCAGACTCCCTTCTGCAGCAACTACCGCCACTGCTCCCTGCTCACCCATTCCGCATCAACTGGCGCTCATCTCACCTAATTTTTCCCTTGTGACACCTTCTGACATTGTTGATGCTACCAGCAGACCGGTGCCCTCATCAATTCGTATAGCGAAGGCAGCGGCGACCTCATTACAAGCAAGTAGGTCGTCGAATGCGGTGGCCCCCAGAAACTTAATATCTACCGCTGGGGGTGATGGTTCACAAGGACCGTCTTCCGCACTTCCATCTCCGTGGGGTAGGGAAGTGATAGTCTGCTCATTTCCGGAGTTCCCAACCGGCGTCCACAAACCTAACAACTGGCCTTTAGACCAGTCGATTTCAGGGTTTCGAGATTGGAACCAAGGAAGGCCAAGTATGGGATAATAAGCCGTCATAGGCACAACGAGGACATCCGGTTCGTCAACCGGCACCAAATGTTCGAAATAGTGACACGAGATTGTCGTTTTCCGACTACCTTCCACTGATATCATTACCCGGCTTCCAAGGCCTGAAGTGGTGATGTGTGCCAGTTTTGATGGCAGTCCAAGTTGCCGAAGCAGTCTGGGCGCCATGCAGATGCTGGTAGCGCCTCAATCGATAAGAACTCGAATGTGTTGCCTCTCTCTGTGTACAGATCGAACATAGAGTTCTTGGACTATGTGGGATGTAGTGGGTTGTGTCGTCCCACATAGATATCGACTTGACATGCGTGCTGGGGGAGGTTCCAAAATCACTCTCGATTTCATCGCGATTGTAACGGCGACACGTGACTGTGGCCGGGTAACGGCCATTCTATATAGTCAGCTAGCCACGAGACTTAGATCTCTAGCGATAATCTTACCTATACACCTATTTACTATCACTCGAGTCCACGTTTGCAACAGTATACCTATAATTACCATACGTATGCCTACATGGCCGGACGCTGGCGTACGTGCCCTGACACTATTATCGCTTTTCGGTAAACGGATACGTTTCGCTCACGAGATATCACGAGTTTACCCGTATTCCGACGTGCCACATCATACAGTCTACAATTGAGATTACAGCCTGGAAAACGACATATCGAAGCATGTTTACTGCAAGCACGGATATCGATCATTTCATCATTCAATTGAGCACCCTGATGGCAGCGGAGAAGAGTTCAGAGACCAACCGTCGCACGAGACGCGTCACCGGCGATGACGACAGTTATCACGACTACAGGACGCGACGATACGATCCGGCCAATGAGAGAAACCGAATACGATCGAGATATTGAGTCGAATACCATTCCTACAAGTCAATTGAGCGCGAGTCGGAGAACCTACAATCAATGGCGCGATCTTACCCCTGTATCGGCAATATCGAGAACCGAAGGCGAAGTTGAAAGACGATTGCGAGTCAGCACAGTTGCGACTACATTCCTCCGAATTCAGCAAAGTGCATCGACTTCAATAGTCGTGTACGCCTACAGCTCTAGCAACCTCGAAGAAGCCTGGAGGACAGCGAAAACAACAAAGGCAATTGGATTACGTCCAACAATCCCGATCCCGGGAATTCAAAATCGGTCAAGTCCAATAGCTAAGCCCAGTGGAGGCAGCCGTGCCAACTATAAACAGCGCCG
>Ga0307512_10000651_pt1 | contig 51119 bp, 44 predicted proteins | sample 14_EM_MG_FD_200267 | JGI IMG/M metagenome (GOLD analysis project Ga0307512, IMG submission 200267) | Populus trichocarpa ectomycorrhiza microbial communities from riparian zone in the Pacific Northwest, United States - 14_EM | ecosystem: Host-associated > Plants > Roots > Unclassified | place...
GACATTGGGAAGAGTCAAAGACTTCGAAAAGAGGGCAATGCAAGAATCAACAAGGTGTCAGCCATGAGACCAGGTTTAGCAAAGATAATTGAGAAAGTACGTATTTCATGATATTTAGAAAGTCCTGAAGCTGCCCTTCATACAGCAGAGAATGCTTGCTGTATTAATTACGCTAACACCTGGTCACCGAAACGAGTTCATTGACTGTCAAAAAGCCAAAGTCCGCATTGCGGTACTTCCGATGATGGATGTGAAGACACGTTGGAACTCTACACTGGAGTTGCTCGAGCGGGCCTACCGTTTACGGGAATTCACACGGGAGTGGCTTCAAAATTCAAAAATCATTGAATACCGGCCGCTATTCACAACTCAGGATGAATGGACGATAGTCAAGTATGTCATGGAAGTATTGAAGCCATTGCGGTATTGGATCCTTTGGATGTCGAAGAGGCATACAGTCACATTGCATCACGTTGTCACAGTATACAATGACATGTTCGATCACATGGATGGCGTGATGCGAGCTTTGGCCAAGAAGAAGACTCAATGGAAAGAAGACTTGTTCTTCGCTGTGAAGTTAGCTCGACAGAAGCTTTCCAAATACTACGCCGAAGTGACTCCAACGACGGGCATGCTTCTTATTTTCGCACACATCCTTGATCCTTTCAGGAAGTTGCGAGCGTTTAGACAGTGGGACAAGGGAATGGATATCAATGCTGAGGACGAGACATCCTACACTACACAATACCAAGAGGCCTTTCTGAAGTATGTCGAGAATGAATACTGCGCCAAACATCGACGTGTGCTGGTCAATACACTCGAAACCGTACCAAGCAGCAATCTCGTCCCCTCTGCAACGGCTTCAGGGTCCTATCAATCATCATTTGATCCATATGATATGTCCAGCGATGATGAGGAATACTTAACGCCTAACAATGTGGCTGAGATGACACCCGGACGAAGTGATCGCGCAGCCCGCTTATTGACTGCCGCCAGGCTCTATTTGAATTCACCGCCTGAAGCACCAAAGAACTGGGGACGAATCAATCCAAATCTCAATGATTACCACTCGGACCCAATGGAGATTAGCAGTACATTTTGGATACCGGACATAACCGATTGGTGGCGCCAACAGGAGGAAATGCACTCAAAGTTCGCCAATCTCTCCAATGTGGCACGCGACATGTCCTCTATCATACCACATGGTGTCGGAGTGGAGGCCAGTTTTTCCCTTGGCCGAGATGTTATCGGCTGGAGGCAGTCGAAAACCACAGGCGAGACCGTTTGCGAAAAAGTCGTCGTAAGGCAGTTAGCTCGAGCCAATAACGGGATTTTGGCAGGCACTGACCCAGAATTAGATACCACGAACACAGAAAACAACTCGGAAATGAAGAAAGAGGCGGAGGAAAAGAAATTGTACAGAATGGCCAAGGTTCACGACTTTTTGGAGATGTGGCAGGGCAGCCAAAACCTACGAGCTACCCAGAATGAATCTCGCGCTCATAACAAGCAGATGACCGCCGTGGGATACATTTCGGACACGGAAGAGATCGTCAAAGCATCCTGGTCACTCTTTCAACATGATGGTGCCGCTGCATTTGAATTGTCAGAAAGATCAACTTTGCCACCAGCTTTGTCTGCAAAGGACCTCCCTGGAGGAAGAACTCATCTCTTAAATGTCCGCCGAATCCGGAGAATCAACCATCATCCGGTCGAAAGCGACGATGATAGCGCACCTGAAATCATTTCGGATACCGATGATTGGCTTAACTGGAATGGCGACTTGGATAATCCAAATGACAGTGAAGAGGATTGTGCAGCGGACGATCAATCCGATATAGTGCACAACAATGGCATCGAGGATCCGGAATGCCCAGAGCAGCAGGATGTGAGTGTCGTGCCAAATGTGCCCGGATTGGTTCGGCCGACCCGGAAGTCAAAGAAACAGGCTGAAAAGGTGTTGGCGACGGTCAATGCAGTTGAAATGCGGAGAAATAAAGGAGCAAAGAAAAAGTAGGACAGGATGCGTCCACGGTTCACCAGCTTTATGTAGCTTGACCGAGAGTTTCAGTTAGAGATGTATCATGGGCGAATGGTAAGAAGTTGCTTGTGAATATCGGTTCATAAATCGATGCATTGCAGGCGCAATGAATCTTTTGGCATGAATCTTTTGGCATGATACATCATTTTTAGTCATGTGAGAGTGAACAGTGCAACATGATTACGCCGCTCGGCTTTGCCACAGGGCCGAGTCTTAATCAAACAGAAAGAAAATCGATAAAGTCAAATCAGGATGAATACAATTCTCGACGGCAGCAGATGTTGAATGGACAATACATTGAAATGAGCGTCAACGGAGCGTCAACGATTTGTGGTCTTGTAAGTACGGTAATTCACCCGTGACTTGGTCATTGTTATGCATAACGGACGTATTGGCTGCTTTTATTGGCAAAAAGGATAGCAACACGGTCACTGCCCCATTCTTAGCATGAGCGTCGACGGAGCGTCAACAATTTGTGGTCTTGTAAGTACGGTAATTCACCAGTGACTTCGTCGTTGTTACGCATAACGGACGTCTTGGCCGTCTTTATTGGCAAAAAGGATAGCAACACGGTCACCGCCCCATTCTTAGCATGAGCGTCAACGGAGCGTCAATGCTTCGTGGTCCTCTAAGTACGGTAATTCACCAGTGACTTGGTCGTTGTTATGCATAACGCACGTATTGGCCGCTTTTATTGGCAGACAGGATAGCAACACGGTCACCGCCCCATTCTTAGCATGAGCGTCAACGGAGTGTCATCGATTTTTAGCTTTGCATCTTGAGTAAGTTTTGTTCCGATTCGTTGCGGACATCCATCTATGAGATGTTGGCAACCTTTACTGGCAAAAACAACAGTGACATGCTCCCTGCGGCATCCTGAAAATGAGCGTCAACAGAGCGTCAAAAGTTTTAGGACTTGCATATGTCGTAATCAAGGCGTCGCGCGGATCTTCACGTGCATAACAGTATTATTGACCACCTTGCTAGCCAAAAATACCATATATCGAAGGTGAAACACAGATACCAAATTGGTCGTCATTGGAAACTGCTCAACAAGCAAAAGGACGTTGTTGGCTGCTGTAAATGTGATTTCGATAAGATACTATTAACACACTTCAAATTCAAGAGCCTTATATGAATCTATGGATGGACCCACTGGGCGACTCGCTGACAACCCGCCCAATCCGGACGAGTTGGGAGTTTTCCATGGAACCATGCCCGAGTAGGCAGTTCGGGTTCATTGACGACCCGGACCGCCAGTTTGGCAATGGTTCGGTTTGGACCTGGACCCGGACCCAAAGTGACGGTCCGGATCCGTTGCTAACACTACTCACACCCACAACTGACATGCTCACTTTCACAACTCCGACATGCTCGCTTTCACAACTGATATGCTTGCTCTCATGACTCTGATATACTCAGTTTTAAAGCTCTGACATGCTTGATCTCACCACTCTGACATGCTCACTGTCACCTCTGACAATCTGGCTTCGCTGGGAGCAAGCTGGTAGTGGTGGATCCGGCTTCCCTGGAAATGGTGGAACTAGCTTCGCTGGGAGCGCCCTCCAAGCGGCGGATCCAGCATCACAGGTAGGGGAGAAACTGGCGTTAGTGGGAGCAAGCTGGTAGGGGTGAAACTGCCTTAGCTGTGAGCCGTGAATCTGCACTCCCCGGAAGCACACTGGTAGAAATGAATGAGGCTTTTGCTGTTAGCAGAAAAGCCAGATTCACAATGAACTGGCAAGAAGCTTTGGATCTGGCTTCGCAGGGAGCAAGCTGGTAGTAGTGGAATGCTGACTCTCACCTCTGTGACAATCGGGCTTCACTGGGAACAAGCTGGTAGTGGTGCATCTAGCTTCCCTGGTAGGGGTGAAACTGGCTTTGTTGGTAGGGGTGAAACTGGCTTCACTGGGAGCAGTGGATCTGGACTCGCTGGAAGCATGCTGGTAGGGGACGATGTGGCTTCGCTGGTAGCAGAAAATACCAATTCGCTATGAGCTGGCAAGACACTTTGGATCTGGCTTCTCTGGGAGCACGCTGGAAGCAGTGATATACTAACTCTCACCTGTCTGATAATCTGGCTTTGCAGGGAGCAAGCTGGTAGTGATGGATCTGACGTCCCTGGTTGGGCTAAAACTGGCTTCACTGGCAGCAGTGATTCTGGTCCCACTGCTATAAAAGGATTGAGCTTTGCCAGAAACAGTGGATCTGCATTTGCTGGAATGAAGTAGGTAAGAGTGGATTTGACTTTGCTTGTCACAGCAGATCTGGCTTTCAATAAAGAGGTGGGTCTGGCTTCTCATGTAGTTGTAGTGGATTGGGCTTTGCTGAGAGTTGGCAGGGGGGTAATGTCTCCTGCTTATGGAGGAATAATCTCAGAGTACAATGCCAAGTGGTGGTAATGGTGGTGGTGGTGATGGTGGTGGTGGTGATGGTGGTGGTGGTGATGGTGGTGGCGGTGATGGTGGTGGTGGTGGTGGTGATGGTGGCGGTGATGGTGGTGGTGGTGGTGGTGATGGTGGTGATGATGGTGATGGTAGTGGTAATGGTGGTGATGGTGGTGGTAATGGTGGTGATCGTAGCAATTTAAAAAAAGGGGTGACGAAAGGGTATTCAGTATGAGAAACACACATCATTCTATCAATTGTTATCACACACAATCATATAGGGTAACATTCACATAGAACTCCCATAATCGTACAAATTTATGGTATGGCACCATGATTTGGGGTAGACAACTGTAGTTCAGTGGTAATGGCTATATAAAATCTCGGTGATGGTACAGTGGAAGCTTTTCCTAAAATGGTCAAACTCACAATGCTTATTGTCGGTTTTTTATTCATAGATTGTTACCTGGTGAAACCTTAATGTCGGCCTTGTCAGAGGCTGATAATTGGTAGTGTGGCAAACACTGTATGTCAAGAGCACCACGGGGTCTAATCTTGTCAGTACCGCAATTTTCAGCCAAGAAACTACACTTTACTAACACTTATCCCACTCTGGTATTGTGATCATCTCAATCTATCAATATAGTTATTATTTCATAGGTTTGTGGAGTGGCTTGTAAGTTTCCATCATCATGGTGCTAACTAATGCTGGCATCTCCTACTTTAAATTTTCCCTCTGGACATTGTGGTTGTCTATCAGCTCTACTAACCTGCAAATCAAATCTAGCTGCATTGTAATATTCAAACGACAGATCAGACCATGGCTGCGCACTGGCAGCAGCGCTGACTGTTGCTGAGCTCTAAAATCTTGTTTGGTAGCGGCTGTGACAGTAGCTGTGCTCTGATTGAAGTGTTTAATACACCTTAGACAGTGGCTGAAGTGTGCACTCTAAGATCTGACAACAGCTTGGACTGTACCTCTGACAGTGGCAATTGCATTCCAGTTGCTCTGCAACCTTGACTTCAACTGCTTGGAAAAGGCGTTCAACTCACCAGTCTACATAGACATTATCGATTTATTCCTCCTTCTGTCGCTGCACATTGGGGTTGCTGGCTCCCACTCGTTGTATTAGGGTAATATTGCAGAAGTGAGCCAATGTTTGATATATTTCATCTCTGTATTGAATATGGGAATCATGGTCCTTCTGTTCCAATACCCAGCTTGAGAAATTTTATTGAAATACATTGGGTGTAATAGGCATGATCACCTGTTCAGCATCCTCCTTGTTCTCTGACATTGTAAGTAGCATTTCTTTCCCTTCTCCTTCCTCTTCCTTCTCCTCCTCATCCTCTGTCTTCTACATGTTTTCCAATGCATCAATATCAAGTTCATTGTCAGAACTATTTAGTCTGTTAATTTGTAATGTTCTCTCTCTTACTTCTGTTATTTCACAGTAATAGTAGATGGCAATTCTGGGTTACGCATATTTGACTTCATATGGTGGAGTTAATGACCAGTGGGATCCATTGGGAAAAGAGTCCAGACTACCGTAAACATGATTTACAATTGCTGTTACTGCTGGTTTACAGTTGCCCACCTCTAACTATGGTGCCCTACCATACATTTGTACCATTATGGGAGTATTGTGGGAGTGTTACCATACATCACCGTCTGTGATAACCACTTACAGAATGCAGCATATTTCTCATACTGTATTCTCTTTTGTCACCCCTTTTACTAAAATTGCTACCATTACTACCATCGCCATCACCATCATCACCATCACCACCATCACCATCACCACCATCACCATCACCACCACCAGGCCTGATAGTCTTGGATTATTCCTGCATGAGCTGTAGGTAATACCCCCCTCCCGACTCTCGGTGAAGACAAATCCACTACTCTGTGCATAGTGAGAAGCACTGGCAGAGGTCAAGCCAGATCAAGTGCGATTAGCAAAGTCATATCCACCCTGACCAACTTTGTTCCAGCGAATCCATATACACTCATTCCAGCAGAGCCCAATCTTTCAATACCAGCGAACCCAAATCCACTGCTACCAGCAAAGCCAGTTTCACCCCTACCAGAGAAGTCAGATTCTCATGTACCAGCGAAGCCAGTTCAACACCTCCCAGCACAGCCGGATCCACCACCACCAGCAAAGCCAGTTTCACCCCTACCAGCAAAGACCGATTCTCACCTACCAGCGAAGCTTGTTTAACACCTACCAGCAATGCCGGATCCACCACTGCCAGCTAAGCCAGTTGCACCCCTACCAGCGAACCCAGATCCACCACTATCAGCCTGCTCCCAGCGAGGCCAGTTTGTCAGAATGGTGAGAGTGGACATCTCAGTGTGGTGAGACCAAGCATGTCAGAGCAGTGAGACTAAGCATGTCAGAGCTTTGAAAGTTAGTATGTTAGAGTTGTGAGAGCAAGCATATCAGTTGAAAAAGTGAGCATGTCAGAGTTGTGGGAGCAAAGCCAAATCCAAAGCTTTTTGTCAGCTAATAGCAAATCCTGATTCTCTGCCAACAGCAAAGCCACATCCATCTGAACCGGTGAGCTGCCAGTGGGTCCAGATCCACTGCTACCACCGAAGCTAGTTTCACCACTATCAGCAAGGCCAGATCCAATGCTAGAAGCTTGCTCCCAGCGAAGCCAGTTTCACCACTACTAGCTAGCTCCCACCAAAGCCAGTTTCACCCCTCCCAGCAAAGCTGGATCCACCACTACCAGCTTGCTCCCAGCGAAGCCAGATTGTCATAGGGGTGACAGTGAGCATGCCACAGCTTCAAAAGTGAGTATGTCAGAGTTGTGAGAGCAAGCATATCAGTTGTGAAAGTAAGCGTGTCAATTGTTAAAGTGACCATGTCAGAGTTGTGGGAGCGAGGTTGTCAGTGTTGTGAGAGTGAGCATATGAAAGTTGTGGGAGCGAGCATGTCGGAGTGATGAGAGTCAGGGTGTGCACTTCTGCTTTTCAGAGTTGTTCAACCGAGCATGTCAGAGTTCAAAGAGTCCATGTTACAGATGCGAAAGCAGATGTCAGAGTAGCAAATGAATGCCAAAATGTGATGAATATATAGTATAATCCATGAATTGCAGTATATAACACATGCGCTTCAGGTGAATTCCAGTAATAATTCAGTTGTGTAATCAGTAAATTGCAGGTGTATTATTCATAGATTACAGGTGTACTATCAGGGGTTAGAGGAATTCGCTCAAGGGTAGTTTGTATCATTCGGTGTTATCAGTATTACAGGAGCATACTGCAAGTCATATGGCCATGCATAAATTACACATAACAGAATACCTTTTTCCACACAAGAGCCACTATGATTGATTTGCCTTCCATTATCTGTATAATTATATGTCCATCAATTCTAATAAACCCCTGGCAGCTGTTTCAGGTTTATTTGTACAATGGACAGTTAATCTGTGCAAATCAGTGCCATGGACAATCATCATGAGTGGATATTGTGCCAACTAAACAGAAGTCAACAGTCTACAATAATATGGGTAGATCATTGTGCAGTATTATACTGAGAACATGTTGGTCATAACACTGTGTCACAGCTCAGATTATGTGTGATGGTACGAAAGAAGGGATGAATTATGTAAATGGAGAGTGAGATGGAAAAAGTGTTACAGAAAGGCGGAGATGTTGCGAGACTCGGAGGTGGTGGGGGAATTATTGATTCTGAAACGAAAGTGGTCTGACTTGTTACAATGTTCGACAATATGGTGTGGTTGTGTTCTTTAGTGCATTGTTGGTTGTGTGTAAGATCATGAAGGAAGATTCAGATGTTACGTTGAATTGTGAGCAATAATTCGAGGGTGGATGATGAATTGTTTTTAAAGACACATTGTTTGGTATTGGAAGATTTCCATTTCTGCTCTCTTTACTCATTCTCTTGTATAGCAAAGCAAAAGACAAGATTGAAAACGACATTAGCCATTCCCTTGTCTTGATTCCTTGAAAGGAACTTTGAGCGAATTTGTCTTCTTTCTGATATCACATTGCTGTTTACAATATCAGCTATGCCTGACCCTGCCTGTTAAACTAGAACATGTCCCCATGGATCATACCTGATATTAAACGTGCCGATACCCCTCAACCAGGTGTAAGAAATGTTCGGAACCTTGCCCTGCTTCCAGTTGGGTTTATGTAGCATTTGACCTTTGTTAGATCAACATTTGTGACAGTTATGTCGACATCCAGATACAGCTTACTGGAATCGATATTCGTGTGTACCCAAATCAACAACCAAAGTTGGATACAACATTACAACACTAACTGCATTCCCCGGCCGAATTCAGATGACCTTACTGACATGCCATGCAATTATTTCGAACCTGAACCATTGAATAGTTTCAGTAATATCGATGTATTTCTTGAGGCAACTTTCGAAGAAGAACCTTTGGAAGCCTACTTCTGGCAACAATCAACTCTTCCTTCCCTGTGGAATCATTATGGGACAGATGTAGCAAGGGAGGGCAGAGGTCTGGATACTAACGATCCAGTTTTTGGACAGTAATGGACTGCACAGTTAGGAGCACATGCCTGGTTTCCCTGCGATCCCGAAGAACTATGTGACTGTAAAGGTTACAATTGTGCCGGAACATACTTGATGATAGGACACCCAGCAGCAGCATCATCAATACCAAAGTCATTGAGGATTCCGCTGATTATTGTAGTAATTCTGACTCCCACCCCCTCCGAACTCATTGCATACAAATGGCGCTGGGAAATCTTCTTGATCCACCACAATGACCGGATCAGAACAACCCGACTGAGCGCGTCTGCTATCGGCAGACGACCAGGCACTCATAGGAGGACTGAAGAAGGCAACGATAGACAGCATAGAATTTGAGGACACTCAGGAATGACTGCTACAATACACCGAGGTATTGATACGGGTGGCCAGGAATACGACACCCATGGAGATGGTCCACAGGTTGTGCAATCGCCCAGCACAGATAATTGGATTACAGAAGGAGATGATGGACTTGAAAGTGCAGGATTGGCTGCTTCCAATCCACAAACACTCCACGATGTATCAGATGTCTGAATTCCTCGAGAACGATCTTGCGGAAGCCAGGTGTCCACCTGCGCCATCAGGCACATCGGAGGAGCAACAACTGGCTCTGGCCGCAATGACTCTGGATGCACAACAATCTGGAGAGGAGGTGAGGAATTTATGGATTGAACTAGCGAATGCCCAAACCCTAGTTGTGAGGGTGGCTCCGGCTGCTGCTCTGGGCCAGGAAGACACAGTATAGAAATTTCACAACTCCCTGGGCCGTTCAGGGTCGCACCAAACTCAGTTGAGAAGCTGGATTGCTCAACTCCGGATAGTAATATGACTCAAACCCGGCTGCTTTCCGAACGAACAGTCAACAATGCAGTTTGCACTCCATCACCTGAGTGGAAGAGCCATGGACCAGATCTTCCCACTCATCTTGCAAGACAGAACGATAGGACTGGGTGATCTACCAGCGTGTATATAACTCCTGGAAGCAGCTTTTGGAGATCCCAACAGGGTGGCTACAGCAGAACGGAATATCCGTGAGATCATACAAACGAATGGTACATCATCTAAGTACTATGCTGCCTTCCAAGTTATTGCAGTCAATCTCCATTGGAATCATTCCGCTCTGAATATTGCCCTGAGGATTGGATTATCAGAAGAAATGAAAGATTCCTTCCAGTAAAATGATATACCTGAGAAGCTTACTGTGTTTGTAGCCGTGTCACAAATGGGATAATCTGATTTGACCACACAGGGCTGAGATGGCCCCACAGAACACAGGAGGGGGTATAAGTTTAACCTCCACCCCAAAGCCCGCTACACCGCTGGAGGACCCCACAGCATCCCCAGCCAGGACCGATGCTGGGTATACTGGACCTGCACTTATGGATCCCAGTGCAGGCAAACAGAAGATCCCAGTGGAGGAGAGGCCAAAGAGGTTTGCTGATGGGGGATTTTTATACTATTTTGGGTTTAACCACAGAGTGGCGGAATGTGTGGCAACAATGAAGGCTCAGACATTCAAAGTGGCTGGAACAGAGGTTAAGGAAGTAGAAACAAGATTGAGTTCTGGAGAATTGGGACAAGATTAGGGCAGTAAAAGAACGATGGCTCTTTTATTGACAGAAAAAGTTTTGTATTAAATGCTTGATAATATTTTGGAATTTCACATCTTTCAGTTAGCAAGGTGGAGGTATTGGAATGATCAATGGAAGGTAAACATTATGTGTTAATCTGTACATCGACCATGAATAATCAAGAAATACCCACTCATTCACTGATAGATGGCGGTGCTACCAGAATCGCATGTATGGATCAAGATTTCTCTCTGCATCACCAGATACCACTGCAGGAGGTAATAGAGAAAAAACTAGTTGAGGTCATTGATGGAAGACCCAATGAATCAGAAGATATTACACATCTTGCTAAAGTAGGAATGTTGATCCAAGACCACAAGGAGCAATTACCAATGATTGTTACAATGTTAGGACACTATCCTATTGTTCTTGGAATCCCGTGGTTACAACAACATGATGTTGAGGTTTAATTTGTATTTAATAGTCTTATGTTTGGATCACAATACTGCACAACACGTTACCATGATGCACCAGTCACAGTTCAAGGAGTCACAGAGGAACCTCTGAAATTGGTTTACCCTCCAAGGGAGGGGTTATTGGATCCGCAGGTTTGACCACAACACCCATTTTGAGGACACATCGTTATGTATAATGGATCTGCTTCATTCTGAACTGTGAAAAAATGAAAGTTAACAGTCTTCAAAGCCTTACTATATGATATTAATATGGCTATTGGAGCAAAGGATCTGAATAAACAACCTCTGGAAGAAAATGTCCCCAAGCAGTATCATGAATTTTTAATAGTGTGTAGTCAAGTTTTGGCGGATGAGCTTCCTCTGCATCAACCAGGTATTGATCCTGGAGTTTGATTGAAGGAAGGCGAGACACCACTTTGGCGACCATTGTACTTTATGTCAAGAGCTGACTTGATTGTTCACAAAGAATAGTTGGAAGACCATATGTCAAAAGGTTTCATTTGTCAATCATCGTCACCATTTGGAGCACCAGTGTTGTGTGGAAAGAAGCTGGATGAAGGACTTTGATTCCTTATTGATTATCAGCATATAAACAGCAACACCATCGAATACTGGTGCCCTCTGCAGTTAACACAAGAAACACTGAACATTCTTCCAGAGCGCAAGATATATATGAAAATTACGTTCTGAGGGGCATATAATCTAATATGAGTTAAAATGGGGGATGAACCTAAGGTAACATCCTGAACGCTATATGGCTTGTTTCAACCTACAGGCTATGCAGTTCAGAACAACCAATTCCCCATCAGACTACCACACATACACAAATATTACCGTAAGAGAATCCCTGGATGGTTTCCCATTGGCTAATTTGGATGATATTTTGATATAGAGTTATTCTGAGCAAGAACATGTCCAATATGCAAAGTGGGTAATGCAATGATCGCCAGAAGCACATCTGTATTTGAAGCCAGAAAAATGCAAATTCCACAAGGAACCAATGAAATATTTCATAAAATTATTTCAACACAGGGTATTTCGATGGATGAAGATGCAGTGGAAACAGTTCGGAACTGGAGTTAGAAACACATGACAGCAAGCAGGAGGTTAAATACCCTGCTTGAAGTACAACAGATCGTCGGCTTCCACAATTCTTATCCATGGTTTATCAACAAACATTGTGAAGGGGCAGAACCATTAACCAGACTTACGAAAACAGATGAAACAGTTTGATAGGAATTACAGCAACAATTGGCATTTGAAACAATGATAACCGCCTATACAACGGCAGCAATTCTCCAACACTTTGATCATCACAGAGAAGTGATTATTGAAATGCATGGTTCCGATTATGTATCCACCGTGGTACCATCACAGCATGCTGATCGGGCAAATTTACACCCTGTGGCAGATTGTTCACAGTCACTTATGCCTGCAGAGTGCATTTAAAATATATATAGTATGCAACTTATCGCAATTCGTACAGCTTTCCAGAAATGGACACCAGAGTGGCAATGGGCATTTCACTGCCTCCAGTTGTCAACGGATGATAACAATCTGGAACCGTTTATGACATAGACACTGTTGAATCGGAGACCAGCCCAAAGGTCCAACTTTTTATGCTGTGGTGATTACCAACTTTTTTATAGATCTTGAGAATCGAATGAAAAAGCTGTTGCTTTAACAAGGGGGCCGGGTGACTTCCCTGAGGGTGGGGATGAAAGACTACAAAATACGGAACAGGTGGTTCCGAAGCAATGAAATCTATCAAAACAATTGCATTAGTTGGTGGATAGCCTGCCCACCCTGGACTGTCCTCCTATTTCCAAACTTTTGATCGAAACAAATGTAACTGACCTGGTACCAGGGAAGATACTCAAGGTAGTTCGAAATTGAAGTGGGCTGAAAGATTATCATTGCACACTATACAGAGAACAAAGGACCAATATGATACAAAAGGAAGATGTATATACTGCAAAACAATATATTGCATTGACGGATGATGCAGGAAGATCATGAGACACCATCGGCAGAACATCCGGGACAAGCACTGAATTTAAATATTGTTGCCCGAGAATAGTAGTGGAAGGAAATGCGAAAAGATGCCAACCAGTATGTCCAGAAATGCCATGGTTGTCAATGGCCTCAGAGCATGCAATGTGCAATGTTTGGAGTCCTTCAACTGATGCCAGTACGATAAAAACCCCAGGATGATATTTCAATCAATTTTGTTGAAGTGTTACAACAATGTATAGGGTGTGATGCAATTTGGGTGGTAGTGGATAGACTATGGAAGATGTGGCATTTCATCCCCTGTCATACAATGATACATGCTTTTGGATTGGCCAAGTTGTTTTTCAAAGAGCCAGTACATCTCCATGGACTCCCAGCAACCATTGTTTCCGATAGGGGGCCTCAATTTGCTTCAACATTATGGTGCCAGATATGTAACTGCTTGGGGATTGAACCAACAATGTCAACAGCCTTTTACACCCAGATGAATGGCCTGACAGACCGGATTAATGTGAGTATGAAACAGTACCGGAGGGTGTTTGATAACCACCAGCAAGGTGATTCGGTAAACTGGCTCCCAATGGATGAGTTTGCTGCAAAAGATATGACATCAGACACAAAGAAGTGCAGCCGATTCTTTGCATTTCAGGGTACGGACCCCTGGATGACATTCTGGAAATGAACAATTCAAGGATGAGACTGCCAGCATCATGATGCCGATCACGTTGAAGCTACTATACAACAGATTCATGGGCACCTCAGAGGGGAAATGAGACATAGTCAGGCTGTGCAGGAGGAGGGAGCAAATTGACCTGGGATTCGGGTGGCAAGTATCCAGGACGGCCCTCAAGTATGGTCGGATGCCTGACATATCCAAACAACAGGACCTACACAGAAGTTAGATTGGAAGTGATTGAGACCTTTTATGGAAACCCACCAAATATTCCCTTTTGCTTATTACATGGATCTCCCTTCGACAATTCCAATCCACCACACTCCACTAGTGTCACTCCTAGATCGCGTGGCGGATGATCCTCATGTTGGGCAGCAGGTGGAGCCCACACAACCAGTGCAGGTTGATGGCAAGAAAGAGTATCAGGTGTTGGGTGTTGAGGATAGCCAGGTGTATCGGCACAGTTACAGTATCTTGTTTGGTGGACATGATATGATTCCTTAACATTGGAACCAGCAAAGTTTCATAGATGGTCTACAGCAAGTGGACTGGTTGCATCAGCTCAACCAAGAGAAGCCAGGACAGTTGGAAAACATCCTCGGAGGACCTCGGACCTAAGGAGGGGATACTGTCACGGCTCAGGTAATGATTAATGGTACAGAAGAAGGAATGTAGTTTGTAGAAGGATAGTGGGAAGTATTTAGTCTTATGGAAAGTTAGAGAGATTGCGAGACCCAGAAGACGTGGTGGAAGTATTTATTATGTTAAGGAAGTAATCTGAAGTGTTGCGATGTTGGACTATGTGGCGTGGTTATGTTGATATGAGTTCTGTTACTGGTAGGCAGGATCTTGCAGGAAGGGAATAATGGTACATCGAAGCATGAGGAATGATTCGAGGGTGTCAGATGAACTGTATAGAAAGAGAGGTTGTTTTGTGTTGGAGGATTTCCATTTCTTATCCCTTTACATATTCTCTGAAATAGCAAAGCAACAGACAATTTTGAAAACATCTTTCGCCATTGTCTTGTCAGGATTCCTCGATATGATCATGGAGTGCTTTTGTCTTGGCTCTGGTGACACAGTATTGTTTCAAATATCACATACACCAGACCCCACCTGTTACACACTGGGGCATACTGTACGATCCCTTCATGAAGATTCTCAGGACTTAAGGCTGTGTCAACTTTTCTGCAATGACTGCTTGGTAATCTTCACCCAGCCACCTGGTAAAAAAATCAATATGGTCTTCTGTAGGTTTTGGGTATCAATGTACAGATTTGATACCTACTACAACATGGTTGGCAGCTATGTTGGTTGCACAGCAGTTGGGCCTATGGATAGTGAGATCAACAGGAGAAAGTAGTGCAGGGTTGCATGCCGTATTCTGTCCCCGATGCGATCATGGGATGGATTTGGCGAAGCTGCTAATCCCATAAGGATCCTAACAAGGTAACTCAGCATCCCCTTGAACTGCTGGAAGTGCCGAAACTGTAAGAGACATTATTGCAGTCTATACTGCAGATCATGCAGTGCCACTATGAGTGGTCTTGTAGCACATGCTACATATACTACTTTTGGCTGCGATGAGGTTGAACTTGAAATTGGGGGTGAAGTAAATCCAACTTGTGTTGAGCTGATTGGGAGTACGGATATCTCTATGCCAAGGAATATGATGTCACTGGCTGCTTGTTTAGTTAGCACCAATAGTCATCGATCGACCTGAGGTTGATGCAACATGTCTTATTATACGTGAGAATAGACACACCATACCATGCACCCACACACACTCGACCACTTGAGCGCGCACAACCATACACCAGGTGATGAGCCCCTGCATGTAGATGGGAAACGATAATCAACAGAGGAACTTGGTTTATGAAGGTATGGTCATCATCGTCATGGAGAACTGTCTCAACAAGCTAAGCAATTACCCCGCATCCCGAGGTGCTTCTGACAGCGGCTGCTCGACGTCTCCTGTCAAGTCCTGAAAAGCACGATACTTGATCTACAAGATTAGTCCAACCACGATCACTATCACCAAGTTTAATGTCACGAACTATGCACATTGGCCAACTGAGATGGCCCTACTGCTCAAGCAGAAGCAAGTGTATGGTATCATCCAAGGATACGATGACAAGCCAGAACAGCCAGAAAAGCCATGACTCCTACAGAGAAGGCCGCTTTCAAAGTCTTAATGAATTGCCATGGTGTTGCTAGGTAGACAATCCTATTGCGCCTGGAGCCGAGGGTTCCAACGGGATGCATGGTCCTCGACAATGCGAAGACGCTTTGCAACAAGCTAGCATCAGCCTACACGTCAAAGTTGAAGCTCAACATCTTCCAGATTAGGGAAGACTTTCAGAGCATCAAGTGTCAGGACTGCAGAGATGTCGACAACTACACATCGCGGATCGATCGGAGAATCAAGCAGTGCAAACTATGCGCAGGACAGAGAGCAACATCGACGGCTCGCACTGCTCCTGCCAACACCGACACTGGCGCGAATGCAAAGACTTTTGCCATGATGCATGACCAGGAGCACAAATTCTACCTCCTATGTGGGATCCCAAGGAACGAGGAGTGGAAAGTCTTCCTGGAGCTCATGACTGACAATAACGCCAAAATGACCACCACAGGCAATGAGATCGTCACCAAGCTTGTCGAAAAGGTAGTTGCCTTCAAGAGACAGGATGGGCTCACTCCAGAGGCTCTGCTCTTTGCAAAGAAGGGTAACAAAGGCGGTAAAGGCAGTAAAGGCGGTAAAGGCGGTAAAGGCGGTAATGGCAGTAAAGGCGGTAAAGGCGGTAAAGGCGGTAAAGGCGGTGAAGGTCCAAAGAGGGATCAGAGAGATCATAAGGATGATAGGTAGGGGAAGGATCAGCAGAAGTGATTTCATTCCCAACAGAGAGGGCATATCACCATGAACTGCTTCAGCAAGCAAAGTAGCGATCCTCCCAAGGCTGCCGACACTGCAGCAAAAGCATCAACTGAAACTACTTCCACTCTCAACTCATCGATTAAGAACATTTGGATGGCAGTTAGCTCAAATGCATCATCCAGTGGTTGGTTCATAGATTGCAGATGTAAGACTCACATCTCTGGCCATGGTTCAATGTTCAGCACCTACACCAAATTGCCTGCGAAAACAAACCAGGAGAAGGGACACACTAATGTCATATCATTTGCATCTGGATATGGAAGTATTAGGTTGATTTGTGAACTACCAGATGGAAAGACGGAAACAATCATACTTCAAGAAGTGGTGCATTCGCGGGTATTGTTCAACCTCATCTCCCAGTCTCAGATCATTGACAAGGATGTCAGTGTCGAACCAGTGAATCACTACGGTCTGATCCTCTACAATTGCCATGGCAAATCGAGTGCCACTGCACCTGCGGTTGATGGGCTATTGACACTGGATCAAGTTCAGGATCAAGTTCTGGAATTGACTGAATACACCAATATGAACAATGACAGCTGCCTGCTAAGACTTACGATGACAGGGCATGTATCTCGGCATCATGAGGAGAACTGCATTTTATGGCACCGCCACTTGGCAAACATTGGTATCAAGGCCTTGGGGATCTTGCTGATGATCACTGATGCTCCGAGAATGACCGGCAAGTGCAATTGCAAGAGTTGCAACACATGCAAATTGACGAGAAATACCTTTACTCTGCATACAGGTTTCCGTGCCACACAGCCTCTGCAGCTCATGCACCCGGACATATCCAGTCCCCTGGAAACAGCCGTGGAATGAGATTGATATATGCTGCATTTGATTGACGACACCATGAGGCATATAAATGAGTACATATTGAAGTTCAAGTTGGAAGCCCAGAGGAAACTCAAAGAATAGAAGGCACTTAGAGAAACGGAGACAGGCAAGCAAGTTAAGTGATTGCATACAGATCGAGGCGGTGAGTATACCTCCAAACTGTTTGCAGAATACCTGAAATCAGAAGGGATCTTGAAGGAAATAACTGTGCCCTAAACTCCTCAGTCTAATGCAGTCTTCAAATGGCTAAACTGCACAATCATGGAGTGCATGTGCTGCGTGATGGATTATGCCGACTCTTCGAAGATGTACTGGGAATTTACAGTGCCCGTGGAGGTTTGGCGCATAAACTGCACTCCAATGCAATATGTACTTGGCAATACTCCTGATGAGGGCTGACATGAATCCAGCAGGATCCCATCTCCAAAGTTTGTCCATGTTTTCGAATGCTTGGTGGTCTGACGCATTCAGAATGAGCAACGAAAGAATCTTGATTACAGAAGAACTGACAGCATATTCATTGGGTATGGCATATCAACTAAACAGTACTTTGTGTACGACTCATTGGCCAAAACGCTTCAGCGCTCCAGAGATGTGGTATTCAGAGAAGGGATGTTGTACTCAGCACCAAATGCTGCAGATGAAGCGATCTTGAATGAGCACTTCTGCAGAGATGTCATGGAGGAACCCAAACCCACAGAGCAGCAGCCATCCAGAGATGAAAGTACTGAATAACAAACAGAGGAGTCATTGGACCAATATTCACCACCGGAACCTCCGAAGCCCAACAAGATCTCACTAGAAATGGCTGGCCTTGGGACTACCCTAGGAGATGAATGAAAGCCGCCAGCCGAAGGTAGTCGCTGAAACCCCACAGGCAAGTTCGCAGCATCTGGACAATTGGCTGTTGAAGATGAGGAATTCGAAGATTTGATTCCCATCTATGGTGCAGCAGCGATCCCCAATTATCCCAATGATAAGGTGGACGATCCAAAGTCTCACAGAGTGGCAACTGAGTCTATGCTCACTGAGACATGGGATACGGCGAGGAAAGAAGAGCTGAATGGAATTGGTCGGCATCCAGTCTTTCGAGATTTCATGGAGCTTCCGAAAGGGAGAATGGCTTTGCCGAGTCGTTGGGTATACATGATCGAGTGCGATGGAACAGGCAATATGCAGCAGTTCAAGGCCGGGCTAGTCTGTGTAGGAAATCACCTAATTGAAGATATCAACTACCAGGCTACAAATGCACTGACTGCTCACTTGGCCAATGTTAGGTTGGCACTCCTGATCACCACCAAGTATGATCTCGAAATCCATCAAATTGATGTATGGGCGGCTTTGATGGGAGTTGACTTGGAAGAAGGAATATATATACACCCACCACAGGGATAGTTTCGTTTGCTCCAGAATGGGAGTGGATACAACTATACAATATTGACAAATACTTCACTCAAGATGGTACTGCGCTTGAGAAAGTCTCTTTATATCCTGAAGCAGTCTTCACACAGTTGGTACTGCAGTTTTATGCACTCCATGATCTCGATTGGGTTCGTGGCATCACACATCAATGGAGGACTGGGTGTGCTCCATAATAACACTCAAGGCATCATCGTTGCCACAGTCATTGTGTACGTTGATGATCTCCTCATTATCACTAAAGAGGGCTCGATTGGGCAGATCAAGGATCTGATCAAGCATAGTTTCTGGATGTGTGATCACAGGAGTGAATTGACCTATCATGGCATAGACATCGAATGCATTCGGGAGCATTACACGATCGACATCCATCAGCTCTGCTTTCTTCAGACAATTTTGGTGAAGTGCAGTACAGATGGGTCCAGACCAGTTGCCACACCAATGGCGATGAAGCTGTTCAAGAGAAAGCCTACCAAACAACCTTGCACTCGGACCATATACCAATTAAAGATCAGTACACATATCTACGCGAGAACTGTGACACTCACACAGATCTGGCATCCCTGGAACATGCTCAGCATCCCGACAATCCCGCATGTGTTCTCCAATTAACAGACACAGATCGCAAACATCAAGAACAGAATCTGCTGCAGAACAGCAGTTGCACACATTGGGACCATCTAGTATCTTGCTACTGAGATGGCTACAGATGGAGAGATCAACTTCAGCTATGTACCGACTGCAGAGATGCTTGCTGACTGCTTCACAAAGCCGCGGCTGAAGCCCATCCTCTTGAAGAACTGAGCTGCAATGGGATGGTATGGAAATTGGATGGCAAATGGCCTTGGGATTGAAGTCGGAAATGGTCATGGACAACACATCGGAATTGGAATCAGAAATAGCATCCAGGATGCGGTTGGGAAGGAAAGTGATTGGGCACATTTGTTTTGAGGAGATGCATGATGTTTATTTCGATCCTCTTCTCTGGTGTATACATCTTTGTTCCTAACGGATTTGATAGCCTTCCTGGAGCTGTGTTGAGCTGATTGGGAGTACGGATTCCACAATGCCAAGGACTTTGATGTGACTAGGGTGAGTAACCGGTCTGGGTGACACGCCAGCGGTCCAGGGTTTGACCGGAAAAACGGTTCGGTTCGGTTCCAGAACCATGCAAAGACCCGACCGGTTGCTTCTTGGCAGTCCAAATCCAGCCCAGCACCCGTCAACCGGTGGGTTTTGCCGGGTCTGGCTAGACCCGCTGGGTCCAATCTCCATTTCTGCCTTTCGGGTATTTCTATTTATGGTCGCATTCAGATATCCTACTATATTGACTCTGGTACTGCATTGTCATTTTCTGATATATTGACAACCTTTATATAGCAAACAAGTAGAGAGACGCGCCTGGCCCCATTCTGAAAATGAGCGTCAATCGAGTGTCAACAATTGATCGTCTTGCATCTTGGGCAATCTAAGTCGTGCTTGATCAGACGTATCCATAAATAAGTGATTAGCAGCCTGGATGAGCAAATGAGCAAATGATATTCCCGCGATAGCCTCCTGAACTGTAACAAGTGATTTCATTTACAACAGTGCAACTAAGTGTCCACGAGCATTTTAGACTACACAAACGGCCAAAACTGAGTATATGGACTTTAACAGCCGCAGTGCGCATCCATATTCCATGATCTAAGGCCCAAGATCGTCGACACTCCGTTGACGCACTATTTCATAATGGGGCAGGGAGTGTGACGCTTTCTTTTTTGCCTATACAGGATGGCAACACTTCCATTATGTGTAATCACTACGAAATCATGTTTTTAATACCCGACTGACTATACCAATCATTGTAGACGCTCCGTTGACACTCATTTTCATGATGGGACACGGAGCGTCTCACTTTCTTTTTTGAGTATAATGGTTGTCAATACAGCTGTTATGTATAACCACTACAAAACTACTTCTTAATTACCAGACTAAGAAGACCTAAAATCGTTGACGCTCTGTTGATGCTCATTTTCAAGATGGGGCAGGGAGTGTGTTGCTTTTTCTTTTGCCTATAAAGGGTGTCAACACTTCCATTATGTGAACTCCCTGCCGGATCGCATTTTTATTACCCAACTAACATGACCAAAAAGCATTTACGCTCTGTTGATGCTCATTTTCAAGATGGGGCCGGGAGCGTTTCACTTTCTTTTTTATGTCTAAAGGTTGTCAATGCTGTTGTTATGTATAACCACTACAAAATTGCTTCATAATTACCAGACTAACATGACCTAAAATTGTTGACACACTGTTGATGCACATTTTCAAGATGGGGCAGGGAGAGTGTTGCTTTTTTTTTGCCTATAAAGGATGGCAACACTTCCATTATGTATAATCACTACCAAATCGCATGTTTATTACCCGACTTACAGGACCAAAAATTGTTGACGCTCCGTTGACGCTCATTTTCAAGATGGGACACAGAGCGTCTTGCTTTCTTTTTTGAGTATAAAGGTTGTCAATACTGTTGTTACGTATAACCACTTCAAAATTACTTCTCAATTACCAGACTAACAAGACCAACAATCATTGACGCTCTGTTGACGCTCATTTTCAAGAGGGGGCAGGGAGCGTTTCGCTTTCTTTTTTGCATCTGAAGGTTGTCAATGCTGTTGTGATGTATAACCACTACAAAATTACTTCATAATTACCAGACTAACAAGACCTATAATGGTTGACGCTCTGTTGACGCTCATTTTCAAGATGGGGCAGGGAGCGTGTTGCTTTCTCCTTTGCCTGTCAAGGGTGGCAACCCTTCCATTATGTGTATTCACTAACAAATGGCATTTTGATTACCCGACTTACAGGACCTAAATTTGTTGACGCTCTGTTGACGCTCATTTTGCCACGGGTGTAACCGCTCAATGGAACCATTCACTTTGGCATACTATATCAATAATGGTCTTGTGGCAGCCGTTCTGTGCTGTTCACGTACATTCTCTTTTCTAACTACATTGTTCTTTAATGATGCATATAAATATAGTCTTGAAAATATACTTTAAAGTGTCTGCTAATTGTAGATCATGATGATACTCAAAAATCCCATTCCCATCAGACAACTCTCGTCTTCGCTGTCATGTTCACTCAAAAGGCTGCTGTCGTCTACAAAGTGGCTGTCAGCTGCAATACCACGCAGCTAATAGTATACTAACCTGTGGATGGACCTTCATCAGACAGCGAATCTGGAATGAAATCTGTATCGCGCATGCGATCCTTGGCATATGGATCAAGATTCAAAAACTGAGTGCGGGGATGCGGAGTATGTATATCCACATATCCGGGTGGCACACCTTCTTTTGCGGAACTTTGAGTTCTTTCACTGACATCAGGCAGCGCAGGTGGCGTTCCGGGCCTTGGTGGTGCCGGTCGTGGTGGAGGTGCACCTGTGCCTTTGCACCTCCAGGGTGTCTGTGGATTCTTTGCTGTGCCATTTGGGCAAGGAAGAGAGCTGTCTGTGTGATTTTCCCGAATCATTGCCGGGTGCCTTTCAATCGCTGCTTTCACTTTGTTATGCCTGGGAAACACAACTCCCCGCTTCTTCTCTTCACGAACTTTGGCGTGTGGTTTCTTGATCAGTTGTTGCGTTTCCTCAATTGGGGCACGCGAAAACCTTTGTTTAACCATTTTGGCCATATTCAAGTCAAGACACATGTTGGACTGTTCAAGCTGTACCCGACCTACTTGTCTTGCTATAGTAGCTGACATGTTGAAAACCTACAAGAAATTAGTTGCTGCTTCTAGAGTGAGAATCGGCTGTTACCTCAACCATATACGACTCCGTAGCCTCCTCTAAAATCTTTAACGGCTGTTTCATCTATTCCAGGGGACGTTTATCACCAAACTCGTCTGCAAAAATGCCCGAACAGGCATCATCGTGACGTTCAATTTTGCAGACTGTGCGAACAGATGCATTGGTCAACCATGGAGGTTTCCCGTTACAGGCAGTAATAGATTGGTCACTTAGCTCTCAATGTACCCCAGCTTTGGGTTAGGCTGTTTGTTGACCGTCGTCTACGTCGATATGGATTGACTCACATCCGATCGCATGCTGCCTCGTCTTCTTGCTGCTTCCGGTTTTACGTAGTGTTTACAAATGTGCATCCTGGGTTATATATTTCGGTGGCTACAATTGCAGCGTTGTGGTGAACTAACTGGTGTCAGTGTTGCTCCTGTGTCTCTCTGGGTGGCGCATTTTTCGAAGCGCGTGTTGTTTGGCTCAATTCGGCTTCAATCGCACCTGGTTGAAGTATTTCTGGAGCCATGACTTGCTGTTGTTGAATGGTGAGGAAGATGATCACAAAATGAAGTGGGAAGGCCTTAAGATTATATAGTCAGCTACAAGTCAAAATGAAACAAGTGACAGCCAACATGCACTGTCAATTCAGGCTGAATCCGGATGTGTTTAGCTGCACTGCGTATAACTGGAGGGGATTCCAACCGTCCTGCGATTTGCAGTAAGTCGGTCCGATGTTATTTGTTTGTTTGCAGGTATATATTGTGAGAAATGACAGTTGATATCTCACTTTCGATAGATATAAAACAGACATTCTTCGACCGAAATGACGTCTAGTGATGTTTTTCTCAAGACATCGCCGGGATCTTACATGAATCACACGCTAACCATCAAGTCTTAATGTACGGTTAGCAAGACTATTCCTAATGAAGTGACCGTCACAATGCTGATTTTGCTTTGTTTTAATTGATGAAACCTACCAACCTTGACATAAAAGACGCAGCTTGCCTCCATGTGGTCTATATCTTCCAAAATCCAACATCTCACCTAACAACAAGGTCAACACAAGATACAATGGTCAATGCTCCGAAAATGAACCTTTCGCCACTTCCTGCGGGCAATTATGGCAAATCGACGAAGAAATCCACACCACGACGTCATCAAGCGAATAAAGGCACCAGTGGCTTGGAGGCAGACAGGGTCCGAGCGTTGGGAGCAATGGGCAGCTTACGATCTGAAAAGAAGCATTCGGGGGAGTAAAGACGGGAAACGCACTGGTTAAGCAATGAAGAAAAACAGAAATGGAAACGAGGATTATGTGGATAGATAGACTGCAGTGGCAAGAAGGCGAGTTCAAGACGCAGAGAGAGCAAATATGCAAGAGCAGGAACATATGAGGAATGTTGAAAAGACACAATCGACAACCACAAGGCCTGAAGAAACATTCAAGGAGATGTTGAATGCTATCGGAGACAGTTTGAGCCATCTTGCAAGTTCCGAAGATGAGGAGGATGGGGAAGATGATGATGATGATGAGGAAGATACGGAGCTTGGCAAGCTGAGCAAAAATGATGAACCTGGCTGGGCGATGGGTACAATCTCCAAAACGGTACAGCACCGCATGGAGAGCTTTCAGCAGAAGCAGATGAGGCTTGACGAACTGACGCAACCAGGATTGGGGGACGCAACCGACTACGTCTGTGAGAGAGATATCAAGTACAGGACGACCGAATTGACGGTTCCGGCAGTTGTGACACCCCAAACAGACATCACAGCCGCCACACCATCACCAAACAACATTTGGAAAGCGTATGCAGGCTCTTGATATTGTCCCCGGACAATCACAAATGCTGCAAGTGACGTCTCGACAGGGAAGTAGTCTAATGAGGCTGAGTTCGGACAAACCTCAGGCAGACAATCACAAACTATCTCTCATGCCGGACGCGGTGCCCGATTCATCACAGAGGGAGATTGCGACTACCGTTCAACCCATGAGCATTTACCCCTGCGTATGGCGTTAGTGGCTGATTACCATATAGAAATCTGATTCGGACAAAGACATGGAGACGGCTCCTGCATCAACGGAAAAAAATACAGCCAAATAGATAATTTTGAAGACGTATCACGAGTAAAAGCAATTTGTACCTACTTTGTTATGTGTCAGCTTTTTCTGGATTTCAGTGACCAAATTGTGAGACACAATTGTTTGTCAGTGTGTGTGCAAGGGTCGTACAGGCCACACAAATGTTCTAGACACCAAATCAAGCAGATTGACGAACAATGAACTGTATATGGTGTTGCCTGTTATGGTTGAATGATACAACAAAACGTAAATTTGAGACGAAATTCACTGACAAAGTTTAAGTCAGTGATTTCATACGACTCATAGAAGGAGTGGTCAAAGCACATCCAAAACCCGGCTGAATGACAGCCGTTTGTCTGCATTGATCCATGCAGCAAACTACACAACTCTCCGCTCAGACCTCCTGTGCATGGTCGAAAAATCGAAAATTGCTTATGGTACATCATGGAAATCAACGAGAATGAGCTGGATAGAGACTGGTGAGGACATCGGGCTATAAATATCCAAGACTAGTACGGGGATTTTGAAGCGGTGAATTGCCGGCCGAAAGAACTCAAATGCGATAGACTTACGTCATTCATCATGCAAATGACGTGTATAGTGGTGGCTCAGAAACAGTGATGTATCGAAGATTTTGGATTCGAATGATAATACATACAAACGGTATACTGGCTGCCAAAAAAGACTGTATGGATTGTATGTCCAATTGTTGAGCACCCAATGACTTGTAGTATGTCTCTAGAGTGAGCTCAAAGGTGAGCGTCAATAGAGCGTCGACGATTTTTGGCATTGCATCATGGTACATCCAGAAGGTGTCGCTGCAACGTTCATTCATAATCGAACTATAGCCCGCCATCCTATTCAACAATGGAAGTGACAACATTGCTGCTATGTCCTAAAAATGAGCGTCAACAGACCGTCAACAACTTCTGGCGGTGCATCTTGGAAAATGCATAGGCTGTGCGGCGACATTAAGCCATACTCAAACTATCGGCCGCATATCAACGCAATAATGCGTTCGACGACTTCGTCACTATGCCCTAAAAATGAGCGTCAACGGAGCGTCAACAATTTGAGGCCTTGCATCATGGAATATCAAGGGGCTATGAGACTACTTTGATCCATAATCAAACTTTCCGCCACCTGCCTAAGCAAAGATGCCCTTGACGACCTCATCTCGATGCCCTAAAAATGAACGTCACTGGAGCGTGAAAGATTCTAGGCCTTGCATCTTTGAATATCAAGGGGCTGTAGGACTGCTTTGACCCATAATCGAACTATTGGCCGCCTGTCTAGGCAAAACTGCTGTCGACGACCTCGTCACTATGCCCCGAAAATCGGCGTCAACGGAGCGTCAACGATCTTTGGCCTTGCATATTGCAATATCATGGGGCTATGGGACTCCTTTGATCCATAATCGAACTATCGCCCGCCACTCTAGGCAATAATCCTTCTGACGACCTCGTCACTATGCCCCAAAGATAAGCGTGAATGGAGTGTCAACGATTTCAGGCTTTGCATCTTGGAATATCAATGGGCTATGGGACTACTTTGATCCATAATTGAACTATCGGCCGCCTTTCTAGGCAAAAATGCTTTCGACGACCACATCACTATGCCCTAGAAATGAGTCTCAACGGAGTGTCAACGATTTCTGGCCTTGCATTCTGGAATCTCGATGGGCTATGAGTCTACTTTGATCCATAATCGACCCATTGGCCGCTTTTCTTGGCGAAAATGCTTGCGACAAGATCGTTGCCATGTCCCAAAATGAGCGTCAACTGAGCATCAACAATTTTTGACCTTGCATCTTGGATAATCTAACAGCAATGGAACGTAGGTAGCCCACAATCGACCCATCGGCAGCCTTTATTGGCAGAAATGCTAGTGACGATATCGCGTCCGCCTCCTACAATTGAGTGCCTGCCGAGCGTGAACAGTGCTTGTGGAGGCTCAAAATGCTACACAGCAATGAACTGCATTGTGCCGTTCCTGAATCAAGTTTTACACAGTCAGTCTTTTCAATCTCTCCTTGTATACGACTTCACAAATATGCATGCAATGTCTTACAGATCTGATTTTTTCACTTGGAGCAGTAGAGTCAATATTCAAGAACCCGCAATCTGTTTTAGTATATCGCTACTTTCGGCAGTCTTTCGAGTCGGATTACCCAGCTGTCTAATTCCTACCGCCAAGTCGGATTCAAAATGTTTGAACACCTCATTGCTCCAGGTTATGATGTCTTCCAGAAATGAATGTGTCTTTAATTGTGATTTGAGCGATCTCGCTTTACAAACCATCTTTGATGCTTGGTGGGCTTCAATGAATGTAGACTCGAAGCGGCCTATTGCTTGGAACGATTCTCGACATGCGCCTGTGTGGCAATTCTGTTTACACTGCAGAATTGAGGAGACTGGCAGCCCTGGAATCATATGTATCGTTTGTCATCAAGTTCTTCGCCATCCATCAGAATATGGGACCAGCTCAATGGGGAAACACTTGCTGGCAAAACCTAACATCGCAAAGTTAAACGAATTGACAGAGTCAAAGGTTACTGAATTGACTAGTTCGACGGTTGATGAAACAGCTCGGGCCATCCTGAAGAGGCAACGAAGTCGAGGAATCACACTAGTATGTTCGGAGAGGAAGATCACAGTTGACATCCAGGTGGATCCATATTGACCGAAATGACAGACGAAACGTCCCAAACTGGCAGATAAGCACTTTCAAACTTCCAAATTTCCCCAAGACACTTGGAATCGCTACTGCCTGTTAGAATTTGTTTCAGCTCAAATGCCATTGAACACTATATCAAATCTATAGCTGCGACAGTCATATAAAGCATTACGCGATGACCTAGTGCTGCCGTCCGCTACAACCCTTAGCAATATTGGCCGAAGGGAATATGCACTGAACTTAGATGCAATCAAGAGGCAATTGCCGTGACAAATAAAGTTAGTTTAGCTCTGGACGGATGGACATCATCGAACAAACTAGCCATAACCTCGGTCATTGCATACTATATGGAGCAAAATGTGGCATTGCGCGAAGTTCAACTCGCGTTCGACGAGGTTGATCACCTGTTCTTTTCACTTTTCGAATGCTACTTAGGGATGCTAGGTCAAGGGCCAACGTTCTGCAGCAAGGCTAGCGGTACATTTGAAGGACGTTGTTGATCATTTTGAGCTTACCGACGGCCATTTGCTTGGAATTACCACTGATAATGCCTCCTCAAATTAATTGATGACAGGCAAGCTGCAATCAACCCTTGAGGCGTCTGGAATCGCATGGACTGAATTGAGGAACCACATACCTCGCATGGCGCACGTCATACTGCTGGCTTTAGGTGCATTCATGAGCAGTCTCGGTGTCAAAGGCCGCACCATCTCTTGGGAAGCTCATGAGCACGATCAGAAATTTGGAGAGAATCAAAGTGTAGACATTGGGAAGAGTCAAAGGCTTCGAAAGAGGGCAACGCTAGAATCAATAAGGTGTTGGCCATGAAACCAGGTTTAGCAAAGACAATTGAGAAAGTATGTATTTCAAGATATTTTGAAAGTGCTGAAACTGACCTTCATATAGCAGAGAATGCTTGCTATATTGATTACGCTAACACGTGGTTATCAAAAAGAGTTCATTGACTGTTAAAAGGCCAAAGTCCGCATGGCGGTACTCCCGATTAGGGATGTGAAGACAGGTGTGAACTCGACCCTGGAGTTGTTCGAGTGCGCTTTCCGATTATGTGAATTCACACGCGAGTGGCTTACAAACCCAAAATACAGCTATTACCCGCCACTCTTCACAACTCAAGATAAATGGACCCGTGTGAAGTATGACATGGAAGTGTTCAGACCATTTCGATATTGGACCCGTGGATGTCAAAGAGGCATACAGCCACATTGCATCACGTTATTTCAGTGTACAATGATATGTTTGATCATATGGATGGCGTGATGAGAGCTGTGGCTAAGAAAAAGAGGCCATCAAAAGAAGACTTGTTCTTCACTGTGAAGTTAGCTCGACAGAAGCTGTCCAAATATTATGCTGAACTGACTCCATCAACGGGCATGATTCTCATTTCTGCACATATCCTCCATCGTTTCCGGAAGTTGCAATTGTTTACAAAGTAGGACAAATGAATGGATATTAATCCTGAGGACGTGACATCCTATACTACCCAATACCAAGAGGCCTTTCTGACGTACGTGGAGAATGAATACTGTGCCAAACATCAATGTGGGCCGGTCAATAAACACGAGAGCCTACCGAGGAGCAATCTGATCCCCTCCGAAACGGTTTTAGGATCCTGTCAATCATCCTTTGATCCATATGATTTGTCCAGTGATGATGAAGAATACTTAACACCTAACAATGTGGCTGAGACGACACCAGGACGAAGCTATCTCGCAGCACACTTATCGACCGCCGTCAGGCTCCATTTCAATTCGCCGCCTGAAGCAGCGAAGGACTGCGGGCAAATTAATCCAAATCTCAAAGATTACGACTCCGACCCAATGGACATTAGCAGTACATTCTAGTTACCGGCCATAATCGACTGGTGGCGTCAAGAGGAGGAAACGCACTCCAAGTACGCCGATCTCTGTAATGTGGCGCGCGACATATTCTCTATCATACCACGTGGTGTCAGAGTGGAGGCCAGTTGTTCCCTAGGCCGAGATGTTATCGGCTGAAGGCAGTCAAAGAACACAGGCTAGACGCTTCGCGAAAATGTCGTTGTAACGCACTTCGCTCGAGCCAATGACGTGATTTTGGCAGGGGCTGACCCATTATAGTATACAACAAACGCAGAAAACAACTCGGAAATGAAGAATGTCGCGGAGGAAAGGAAATTGCACAGAATGGCCAAGGTTCATGACTTTTTGGAGATGTGGCAAGGCAGCCAAAACCTACATGCTACCAAGGAGGTATCTCGCGCTCAAAACAAGCAGATGACTGCCGTGGGATACATTTTGGACATGGAAGAGATCATCACAGCATTCTGGTCACTCTTTCAACATGATGGTGCAGCTGCATTTACATTGTCAGAAAGATCTCCTTTGCCACCACCTTTGTCTGCAAAGGACCTCGCTGGAGGACGAACTCAAACACTGACTGTCCACCGAACCCTAAGAATCAACCGTCATCCAGTCCAATGTGACGACGATTGCGCACCTGAAAGTATTTCAGACCCTGATGATTGGCCTAACTGGAGTGGGGACTTGCATAGTCCAAATGACAGCGAAGATGATTGCGGGGTGGACGTTGAATGTCATATGGAGCAAGACAATAGCATTGACGATACAGAATGCGCAGATCAGCGGGCTGTGAGCGCCGAGCCAAATGTTCTCGGATTGATTCGGCCGACACGGAAGTTAAAGAGACAGGCTGAAAAGCTGTTGATGACGGTCGATTGAATTGAAATGAGGCGGAATAAGGGAGTGAAAAAAAAGTAGGACAGAATGTGGCAATGTTTGACCAGCTTCTTTACGTATCATGAACGAGAGTTTTAGTTAGTGATATATCATGGGCTAATGGTGAGCAGTAGCTTGTCAATATTGGTTGAGAAACAGATGTATAGCAGGCGCAATGAAGCTTTTGGCAAGATACATAAATTTCAGTCGTGTGAGAGCGAACAGTGCAAGAATGTTACTGCGCTTGGCTTTGTCACAAGGCCAAGTCTCAATCTGGCAGAAAGACTACCAATATATTCAAATCATAATGAAAACTATTATCGATGGCAGCCGATGTTGAATGGACAATACATTAAAATGAGCGTCAACGGAGAGTCAACGATTTGTGGTTTTGTAAGTACGGTAATTGAACAACAGTTTGGTTGCTGTGATGCATAACCGATATGTTGGGAGCCTTTATAGGCAAATGAGACAGCGACATGCTCCCTGCTGCGTCCTGAGAATGAGCGTCAACGGAACGTCAATGAGTTTTAGCTTCGCATCTTGGGTAATTTATTTTCCAATTGGTTGTAGATATCCATTTGGCAGATATTGTCAGCCTTCACTGGGATAAACTACAGCGACATGCTCCATGCCACATCCTGAGAATGAGCGTCAATGCAACATCAACAATGATTAGCTTCGCATCTTGGGTAATTCATGTTCCTATTGGTTGTAGACATCCATTTAACAGATATTGGCAGCCTTTGCTGGGAAAAACTACAGCGACATGCTCACTGCCGCATCCTGAGAATGAATGTGAACGGAGCGTCAACAATTTGAAGCTTCGAATCTTGGGTAATTTATTTTCCGATTCATTGCAGCAATACATGTATCAAATATTGGCAGCCTTTACTGGGAAAAACAACAGCGACATGCTCCCTGCCGCATCCGGAAAATGAGTGTCAACTGAGCAGCAACAGTTTCAGTTGTTGCATATTTGGTAATCAAGGCATCGCACTGATCTCCGCATTCATAACGGAATTATTGACGACCGTGATTGACAAACATACACTGTATCAAATGTAAAATACCGATTCCAAATTAATCGATATTGCATGCTGCAAAGCATGCAAAAACATATCGTTGCATGTTGAAAACCCGATTTTGATAAGATACTATTCACATACTCCAAAAGCAAAAGCCTTAATTGAATCAATGGATGGACCCGCTGGGCGACCCGCTGACAACCCGCCCAATTCAAACGGGTTGGGAGTTTACCATCTAACTGTACCCGAATTGAAGGTTCGGGTGTATTAACAACCCGGACCACCAATTCGGCAATGGTTCGGGTTGGACCCGGACCCGGAACCGTTGCTAACACTATATATAACATGACTCTTTTGTTGTTAGCAGAATTAGTCATTGATCAACCGTATGTTGATGGGACATGTCTCATTACACAATACAATAGACACACCTTCGCATACTCCCGCACTCACCCAACCACTCCAGAATGGACCACCATTGAATGCCTTCTTTTGGAACATGTAATGAGTCTATGCATCATTCAGTCACCATCATCAATTGGCTTAAGGTGTGGTGTCAGTCCCAGGAGATATCGAGAGTTATCAGTGAACATCTAGCAAATGTTGGTAACGATCTATTTGTCTGGTCAATGTCAATCAATGTCAGAGACTCAGTGTCAGATACTCAAAGTCAGAGACTTCATGTCAGCGAGTCAATGTCTGAGACTCAATGTCAGAGTCAGATTAACTAACCTGGTGACGCATCTTTGCAACGCCTCACACCTTGGTGCACAATTTCGTTTTGGTGTAAGAAGGGATAGTGGATGCATCATAGTTAATTTTCCATCCCTGGACTGCTTCAATGCCTTCAGTGAATGCGGACTGGCTACTCACAGCATCAGTGTCTTTGATTATCCTCCTTAGTACAGATGGCCAGATTTCATTCGTCCAGTTTCAACCACAAGTAGGCCACCTCCATGAGCATGATGCTGGTGCCATAATACTGGTTGTTTGGCCGATATGAGGATCGCTGACTGGATATGAGGGTCACTGACTGGATATGATGGATGTCAAGTTAACATTGATTAATCTGAGTTAATAGGTGAGGATTGTATGTGATATATATCAACCAGTACTAGATGGGCTCTGACCCATGCTCGATGGGATGACCACTCCAACATACATTGTTATGCAGATGGGAATATGCAAGTCCATCTGGTTGAGAAAGCACTGCAGATGAAAGTGAGAAGAGTTTGAAGAGGGAAAATGCCAGTTAGTTAAGAGAGGTTGAACAGGTAGATACAAAAATATTAGTTGTTTTTTGGAAGCACATACACAACAAGATTCAGAAGGAAGAGAGGGGTGGTGTGGTGTAGAAATGCTGATTGGTGGATGGCCAAAGCATCAACTATTACTGTCTCCTTTAGGGTATCCGAACGTGGTGCTTGGATGCAGAAAATCGAATCGTTCCAGATACGTAAACAAAAGAACGGTAAAGAGAGTGTACTCCAAGCCTAGGGATAATGTGTGATACACCAATGTCATGAGGCTAGGCAAGCTGCGTAGTCTGTGCGGGGTGAGCTGAATACACAGCATTGGGATACACGATAGGAGCTTCACCACAATTGATTTCTTGGGGGCACTCAATTGCAAACTTTTCACCTTCAACAGTGCAGTCCTTTATGTGCATTTCACGTGGCAGGGTCTTTTCCCAACACCATTGCCTCACTTGTCACTGCCATTCAACACATGTGTGTCTTCGCCCAAATACTTTGAATGTTTCTGTGGTAGATGGGCTAGACTAAAAACTGGCAAATGGCATTCCCCAATTTGACAATAACAATACACAAAACCAGCCACCTGATAGGTAAATATTCCGCAATGCAGGAGCCGCAATCCATGACACAGTACAAGTTCAGTCTTTCGAGGATGATGACTGGGACCCTCTTGCTCCGTTTGCTACACCCCAACTATGCCGACTTTGTGGTTCTATTGTGGATACCTCTCTAGGTTAAAGTACACTCAATGAGATCCTCAAACAAAGAATTATTGAATCCGACACCCATGCCCAATACCCTGACCAGGTCTATCAGTGGATTGTGGATATGGAACATATGGACGGAGTTGGATTCAGATGTGAGGCTAGTTTTGCTAATACTACAGGAAAAGATACTCCATGCTGGAATCACAACCCGATTGCAGTGGTACCGTATATCCCAGGATATGACCCGTTGAAAGACCATCTCTCGTACACACTGGACAAACGAATGAATTCCAGTGGCAACTGTACAAACAGTGAGATGTGGGCTGCCGATTGGTGGTGGAAAACCCAGGCAAGTTTCCTTGTATTGTCAGGGAGATTGTTTCTTGTCAGAATTTCGTTGTATTTGGGTGATTTACAGTGTCAGACAGAGCATGTCAGAGAGTGTATGTCAGAGAGAGCGTGTGAGAGAAAATGTGTCAGAGATATTGTGTCAGAGTGAATGTGTCAGAGAAAACATGTCACGGAGAACATGTCTGAGAGAATATATAAGAGAGACTGTGTCAGGGAGAATGTGTCCGAGAGAACGTGTCAGAGAGAACATGTCAGAGAGAACGTGTCAGAGAGAACATGTCAGAGAGAACGTGTCAGAGAGGACATGTCAGAGGGATCTTGTCCGAGAGAACGTGTCAGAGAGATTCTTTCAGAATGATCGGGTGAGAGTGATCGTTTCAGAGAGATCGTTTCCGGGATATGGTTTGCAGCAGATTGTTTCCCAGAGATCATTTCCGAGAGATGGTTTCCGAGATATTGTTCCCGTGGAATGGATTCCAAAAGAAAGTCTCCGAGAGATGGTCTCCGAGCGATTGTTTCCGAGAGTTCTCTTCTGAGAGATTGTGTCAGCGAGAATGTTTCAGTGAGATTGTTTCAGAGAGACTGTTTCAGTGAGATTGTTTCAGAGACATTGTTTGAGAGAGATCATTTCAGAGAGACTGTTTCAGAGAGATCATTTCAGAGAGATTGTTTCAGAGGGATTATGTCAGAGAGAACGTGTCAGTGAGAACATGTCAGTGAGAACGGGTCAGAGAGAACGTGTCAGAGAGATCATGTCAGAGAGACTGTGTCGCGGAGAACGTGTCAGAGAGAACATATTAGAGAGAATGTGTCAGAGTGGATGTGTCAGTGAGAACGTAACAGAGAGAACATGTCAGAAAGAACAGGTCAAAGTGTGTATCAGAAGGTGTATCAATGAGTGTGTCTGAAAGTATGTCTGAGAGCGTGTCAAAGAGCATCAGATTCAGATTGTCAGACAGAGCATGTAGGAGACTGTATTGGAGATAGCATGACGGAGTTTCATTATATCAGAGCACGTAGCATCTCAAGACTGTCAGCTCCAGTGTTGACCTGATTTCTCTGGATATTTGAAACTCATTAGTCATTGCTAACACATCCTAGGACTCTTTGCCAGATGGATCAACAGTTGTCCCTGTTATACTCAGCAGTGACAAAACTATACATTCTACACTATGCAGCGCAATAACTGCATGGCAGGTATATCTCAGTATCGGCAACATGATTCAGAAGAAGAGATGATCAGTAAGGATGCACAGATTAATACTTATTGGTCTTTTACCGAAATGTTCAAAGGGACCAATAACCTTCACCAACAGGTTCGCCAATCATGAATCTATTGCAACAATATTGCACGCTCTGGAGGAGTAGGTGAACCTAGCTTCATACCTCACATCAAATGGGTGATGAGCAAATGCAACACAATTGCAGCTCTGTCATTTCAAGAGAGTATCAGCATTTCAAAGTATATTGATGGTCTGACATTCTATTTTTTGACATTCAAAGCAGGTACGATCACCAGTCTAGACCTACAGACCTCCAGGTATGCCACATTGTGCATTCTCATCCGAAAGATATACTGAGTGAATGGCATCACAGTGATGATACAGCACTACAATTATCAAGATGCATTTTTAGTTCAAAATGCAAGGTGAGTGGAAAAGAGGTGCGAACATTGCAATTGATTCGAAAATATTTTGATCCAAGGAGACTGAGCACCATGAAGCAATGGTTTCAACTGTCAACAAGGATATTCCCCTGCAAAACTGTTATAGACTTTTCGTTTTCCTGATAGAGTCAATACTGGGGAAGCCCATCCAACTGGCAGTGTGATATCGTAGATGGTACCTCACAACCAATTGGTCGTAGAGGATTTGGAGTATCTATCCTCGGGGATCCTGAATGGAAACAATAGAATGAGACTTTCTTCAGATGCACCACACATAGTATGACGCATTGTTGAGGTTTCATTGGTTCTTACACCCATGCAACTTGTTCAACGCAGTGAAGATAACCCATACCTCCTTACGTACTAAGCATCTTTGGAATCATAAAACATGATGTACTAGATTGATTGTATATGTTGATCTCAACAGGGATTCCTGGAATTCATTGCCCCCTTTCGCACCTTGTCGGAGCCAATCAGAGCCGGAGGCCATGACATGGTGGCACTTGTCAGTCATATTTATGGCAGCCGGGATTGTCAGATCATGTCAGATTGCACTTATCAGAGCCATGTTTATCAGAGCTGGGATTGTCAGAGACCAAGTCAGAGACCATGTCAGAGCTGCACATGTCAGAACCACACTTGTCAGAGCCACACTTGTTTGGGCCTCATTTAGCAGAGCCAGAATTGATTTATCACAGCCGGGATTGTCAGATCATATCAGAGCACACTAGCCAGAGGCAGGATTTCCAGAGACCATGTCTGGAACCATGTCAAAGCTGCACTTGTCAGAGCCGTACCTGTCAGGGCCACATGTATCTGAGCCGGAATTGTCTGAGACCATGATGGAGCACACTGTCATAGCTGGAATTATCAGGGATGATTTCAGAACCGCACTTGTCAGAGCTACATTTATCCGACCATGATTGTCAGACACCATGTCAGAGCCACACTTGTCACAGTTGAGTGGTGATGAATACCAGATACTTGTTGCAGTACTGATCTCATAAGAAAGATATCGATTGTCTCAGGAAGGTCACATACTACTGATACACTATTCCAACCACATTGACTTCAGTAAGTGCACATTGCAAATAGTTGATGAATATGTGTCAAGTGACTCTAACTCTCACACCACACATGACTTCGCATATAATCAGTGAGATCGGAATGTATACTATGGAGGTGATGTGCAAGGTCACTTTGCTGGAGTGCCAAGAGATATTGCTGGACTGCTGGAAGAGTCAAGCTGTGTGTATATATAGCTATATGAATTCTACACCAAAACAGTAGCATATATCTCGATTAATGATATGATTGCTCTGGTATTACATGTGATTGTTACTTGTCGTTATGGTATGTGAACACTGACTTGTCGTTATCCGAATCGGTAGTATACATTTTTCACTTATGTTGCGGTACTCACACAGGAGATGCCATAATATCTTGCATACAGTAAACATATAAGTGAACCTACAACAAAATCTCATCACTCACAGCATTAAGGCCATAATATACCATCACACAGCAATACTATCAACAACATATCATAGTTCCACTCTCATGGCCATAACAAATTTCTATTACGGTAACACCAAAACTTTTTGCTATATAAATGGGAAATTTTCATGTAGCAGATAATAATATATTCTTGATCAGATTGAAATAGAGGTGTATGTGGATGACTGAAAAGGAATCAAACATTCTTTTTGGTAAAAAAAAAGACTTCAAACTATTCCAACTGAGGGCTGTCAGCAATGAGATATAAATTTGAATCTTTAAGTGTGTATATAAACTTGTCACTTTCATGCATATAAGAGATAGAAAGAATGCATGAGAGAAGTAATAGGATATTATTATGAAAAAGGGTATGGAGAAAATTAATGTTACAACATGTATCAAAAATGTATACTGAATCCCAATGTGGATAAATTGAATCTTTATGTGACAATGGTACCCTCAAATCTTGATGATATTGTACAAATTGTTTCACAGTACTGACTTATTATATTACCAAAATTATATCTGCTATACAGTAAGTAACCCCATATAAAGAGCAGTATTTTAAATTTCATTTTTACACATATTGAATTGTCATAAATGAAATCAGAATTAATAAGATAATAAAGCTGTGAACATGTTACCAGTTATTTATTTCCAGCTGGAAACAACTTCAAATATGGAAACCTAAGATTTGGCAGTTAGCTATATTGATTTGAACATTGTGCAGTTGAGGGTTCAACAAAATAAACTTGGTATCTATCTCCCCACCACATGCCAGCAAGTGATAATGCCATTTGGGCAGTTAATATATCCACTGAAGTATTTGAAGCATCAAGCCTGGCAATGACTGTGAATGAAATACCCATGAACAAGATGTACAAGATGCGGAAACAGTAAAGTATAAGTTCCCAATGGAAAGGGACTAGTTGCATAATAGTACATCATATTGTGCATATTTTTGACTACCATATATTACTTAGCCACTTGACATCTATATTGATATGATATAGCTGAGATATTTGTAGCACTTTCTATTGGCAGTATAATGGAGCTCAAATTGGCCCATACTCCAGAAACTATTGAATAGTTCTAGGTGGTTACGTCCTTCAGACGAGATTGCAACAATTAATAATCACTAACAGGTAGCTGATGGCAACATTAGAGATATACAGGCTACATTTATTTGTTTACCAAAATCATAAAGTGATCACAATGTATTTCACAGGATTATTCAACTATCAAGCCATTGGCAGTCACACTACTAGATTGATTCAAAATAAATTATGACAAAGGGTATATAGCATCATAACTAAGAATCTGTTCTCAATAGTGAGTGCTTCAACAGTTTCAATACACTGTAGTCCTTGTAAATTCTCTAGTCAATGTTTTGTAAGCACACTTAAGGCACTTGGGAAAGTAGATGAATAGTTGAATTGGATTGTAGAGATGATGCAATATTAGCCCTACTGTACAGAATATGATTTTGTGTTTATTCTGTATTCAGATATTCTCTGGATAGGGTGTTTGCATATTGCCAATGGAATTTGTAATATTTTATTAGCATATATCCAAATTTATAATAACAATTATCAGTGTACTATTTTCAATTAACAACTATACAAATATCCATGTAAATATATCAGACATATAATCAATCTCTGAATGAAAGTGTATAATCAGCATGAGAGGTATTAGTATTTTAGATATATGCAACAGCTGGCTAAAATTATATGGATTGGTTTTTGAAACTAGTTTAACAAAGTTGTAAAAGATTGGCAGAAGATATATTACCAATATTGAGTAAGACAAAAGTACATTCTGATACTCAATACCTAAACTACAAACTACACTGTTAGCTACCTGTTATTTTGTTTTCATTTGGATAGTATTAATTAATAAGTTTTTTCTAATTAACATATCTGCAAAATATTAGGATCTTTTGTAACCAGTTGTTACCAATTCACTGACTGGACAAGAACATAGACTTTGGGATTGAGGAAAACAGTAAAATGTCAAGTACAAAACAATATATTTGAGTGTGAAAATCTATACCAACTATAACAATTATAACACAAATACCAGAAATGAATGTATAGTATTATAATACCTCTTCCATATAATCCATTGTCACTTTCTTATGTTGGGTAATTTTCTATCAGACACACTGGACAATTGGAATACATGTATTAGTTAAATGCCATTGTATGAGATATAGTGGAGTACTCTTCTGGTTCACTATTCATACAATTGTGATGTATTCATTCTATAAACTGATATAAGAATGAGAATACTAGAGATTTTGCAATTTTAGTGGTAGATAATTTGCAGCCAGTCTGAATTGAATTAATCCTCAACATCATGAATATACTACATTACACCTCTAGAGTCATGCTGTGGTGCAGCACTAAGCTTTAGTCAGACAAGTGAGGTATTTTTAACTATCTTCCAAAGAATATGACACTATTGTCTCTGCAGTATTCCATATTGAGAAACATATTTTTTGGTATTGTAATAATGATAATATCTGAGACTTATTTAAAATTGCAGTATATTACCATGAAAGTTTGGATAGAGTAGATTGGAGCTTTGACAGCTCTATGAGAAAGACATTCAAGTTAGTAGATAATATTATAGATAGTATTATACATTACATCTTATATACTAAATGTTGTTTACAATTACTTTCTAACTTAAAGATGCTAATTTGGCTAACTGTAAAGTCAATTTCTTTGTTATATACTATGAATAACTGTTTCTCAATATCTGCTGTTGATAGTATACTGATACCCCCATCATAAACACCAGAAATTTAGAAATATCTCTCTATTATGCAGAATAATAGGTCACCTAGATATGATCAAACTATGGTAGTATTGCTTAATTTTTTCTAATATGATATTAGTTATTAACAAGAAATTAATCTTAGGTAAAAACTGCTCTATATACTTTATAATAGTATACAGTTGATTATAAAATAGTAATACACCCCATAGCTTCTGAATGATATCAGCTACAGAGTCTACCAAACAGGTGGAATATATACTCAACAACACCTGGTTAACCTGCACTTGACAATTCATGATGAAAATTAGTTTGAGTCGTTTTTTTTACTTGGAATATTTGACACCTAGCAGTAAATTTGCAAGTACCAGTCGGGAGTCTCAGACATTTTTGAGCTTCAAGAAGAAACTTTCTGTTCGACGTGAGATAACACAATCTGAAGAAATTCAAACCAATTGAACAACTATATTTGAGATTGATTGGACAGGCTCCTATAATTGCTTCACAATATGTGAATACCTGCAGAAATATTCGATACAGAAAGCCCTTGTTGTTCATTACACGAATTGGTATCCAATGTGGGTCAGCAGTTTGATTCGTTCGCTGCACAATGAAATCATTGTTAGTGTATGTGTATTTTGTAATGTTTGAAGTTTGACTTGCTGTCAACTTTATTACAGAATCAAGTAACAAAGATTCAAAATGGCAACATTGAAATACAATTCCGCCAATAATGGACCAGCATTCAGAATAAATATATTCCACTTCCAGATAACTACAAGATTTTATTAAAGTAGTAATATCTTAATATTCATCCAATAATCTACTCAATGTTACTCATAGCTTCTCTAATTGTCTGAGTACAAGTGTTACACCGGCATCATGAATACCTCTTCAATATGTGGAGATGACTTACAGATTATATACATGTAACACTGGTACTTTTGGTGGCTTTGGTAATAGTTGCTGCAGAATTAGCAGCCATGGTAGAAGTAGAATATACATTAACAGCAATAACAGCAGTATTCAACTTAATATCACATTATGGTAGCTTAGAAATATACCTAATCTTTTATACATTCTTATCTGAATAGTAAAATTCAACAATTTGCATCAGGTCTTTACAGCCTCTCAATGTTGTTCACTATTTCTTATTGCCATTGTTCATATACTATTACTTTTCAATTGATCCAGTAGTTAGTAAGTCAATGTAATGCAATTGTGAGTCACATGATGATGTAGTTATATTGACAATGTATATATTTATAACACTGTAATGGTGATGGTATATATATACAAACTATTTGTGAAGCCAATCTACAATTTCTAAGTATCTGGGCACAGAGTAATTGCTACAGTTATGAAATAAATACTTGTTTTGCCTGATGGATTACAGAAGTTCTCAATTGCTTTACAACTAAGTATTGTTATAATTGGTATATCACATTGACAGTATTATCAGGTAGTCTGATTAAGAAACTTTATTATTTAGGGACAGAATATTGCAGCTTGAGGGTAGTGTGTAGGATTATCAAACAGTAGTACAGAAGAGTTTATAATGGGTATTATAGAGCTTACTATAAAGTGAGCTGTAAAGAATTGACATTGCGGTCATTTGATCACTCACTAATCTAATGGATATAGTGAAAGAAATAATTACAAATCTGTAGTATTCAAGTGAAAACCATAATGCAGCAATATTGAAAAGAATATTGTTAAACACATTCCACAGTGAGAAAATACTAGTCAAGATGACCACGCTAAATTACTAACTCATCTATACTCAGTTTGAATTCAATATTGTCAATGTCAGTATTACAGAGCTATGGAATATTGTTGAAACCTGCATATCCCTTTATAGAATATATCCCATTTACCTCTAAATTTAATGTACAGTATATTTCCTGCAATCTGTACCTGAAAGATACTCCCAAAAGATATATAATCAAGAACTTATGTTTTTAAAGTGAATTTTCCAGAAAGATTCATTTCCAATCTTGGTTGCGCACTGTATGTTTAACATTCAACTAATCAATTTGCAAGTCATACAGAGATGATTCTATGTAGGTGTATTTTGCATTGATAGAATGAGTATTAGTTAGTGTTGGTGCAAGTACTCTTAAGAATTGTTCAATTGCATTTGGAATGGTATACTTCAGGCTTCAGAATATTATATATCCTTGAAAACATTATATATTGTCACTACATTATACCATTCAACTGTGCAGCTTTTACTCTGTCTAACCAGTTGTAGATATGACTTTTACAGATATGGAAACAACTTCAATTCAGGCTCTGGAGTCAAGTACGATTGAAGGTCAATCTGGAGCAACCTTTCCAAAGTATTATGTAAACCACAAATTGCAGATCATAACTGCAACTTTGTTGACTCATATTTCATATGTTCAGTAGTTCAAATATCCCCCAGAATGTGGCATACGTATATGTTATTACACTCATTGCAATATCTAATTATAAATTAGAATCATCAGGAATAGCTTCAAAGCCATATCTGCGACCAACTGCTCTATACCATGATAGATTATGAAGTTGCAATGGATACTATCTCAACTCAATAGCTAGGTTTGCTTCAAATCTTTTAATATCAATCGACATTATCATTTGCTAAAACCATTGAACACTAAACATTCAACTGTCCAAAGAATGTGGATCTTCAAGATATATTCAGATCTGCTGCATAGGATAACTTTCTGAGTAGCAGTTTCTCACATATTGTATAACATTTGCTGTGCAGATTGTTTTGTATATTTGCAACTTGAATCAGTATTGTTCCCCCAATTTGGTGTACTTGGTGTGGTTGACAATTATCTATACTGCTAATGTTTTTTAAGTAAACATTTTGGTAATGGCAAATTAATACCATCTTTATATTTGAATCTGCTATCATGCCAAATATATTCCACTACTCAATCCACATACTATTCAGAGATATTTCCATAAATGATTGTCTGACTGGCCAACTAGTAATCTCCCTAATATGTGTTATGTACAGAGTAACAAGTTTATATAGTTACTAGATAGTCACTGTGAAATCCAGTGGTACTATTTTCACTTGCCAGGGGAATATCCCTAATATTTTAACTATATTTTATACTTCAATAAATTACATAACACCCTCCATGTCTGCAATGTAAGCTTCAGGATCCTACTTAGAAAGTAAATCAGATAAAAAGCGCCAGTTAAGACAATTTGAGAAGATAAGTAAAATAGAATATTTGATCTGCAATGTGTCAAAAATAGACTATTTTATGTATAGAAATAACTATCTTAATTCAATCCAACAGATTGTATGTTGTATTTTGCATATTCTTCCATATTCAACAATTCTTTTAAGCTGCTTGCTGTCATGCTTCCCAGATTGTATTAAGTATATCACCAATATCTGTAAAGCAAACTTAGATTCATCTGACTTAATCTTTACTGAATTGATCCTCAAATACACAACAAATATACATTCCATCCACTTTCATCCTGGTATCACAACTGAGTATTTCACATTAAACTTCAGACTAGTATGAGCCATGCTTAGTGGTATACTCATATTCCAACTATATGTCAGAATATTCTGTCATCTCATTTTTGTTTGTTACACATGGTGATTAATATCTGAATTGTTTGAATATTCAAGTACCTTCTGCACAACAATATTTACTAATACACATTTTCAATTATCTTCAATTGGCTCTTACAGCCAAATATTGCAATACCTTCAACTGTTCTTTATTACCATCCATAGCTGGTTTCAATACCCACTATTGAAGTATGCTTGCTCAGTTCTCTCAATATCTATTCTGTTGAAGCTTTCTTCGAGTACCCAATCACCTTAAGTAATATTGAATCAATACTCTCCCTCTATAGCTGAAATCAATATCCTTCAATTAATATCTCTACATCTTGGTTTTAATCCTGCATATCAACTGAAGATATATATATAGATCTGAATGGTTTGTATATAGATTATATACAATTGGAAGATTACAGAAAATTTTTGAAAAATAAATCTTGAAATTTATTATATTCTACCTATTGTGATAAGATCTTTAATATAATACAGTAGGCTCCACTATTTATCCATTGTATTTTTAAACTGATTACATATACATTCCACAGGTTCATCTTGACAATAATTTCAATGTTTATGTATCAGTCCAACATAATCTGGTGATGAAGCTCTATGCCAACCTTCTTGATATTGTGATTAACCATACCGGAACTTTTCACTATTTCCAGATACTATCAGACCCCCTCGAAGCTAAGCAGAGTACTCTGTTTTGACATCATTCTTGAATGATGCTGTAAGCAACTAGAGTTGTAATTGTGCATACAAGATTCTATGAAAGTGAACATTTGGAATAAGTATATTTTAGCGTAGTTGAGACTGTTGTGTAGGTCAATAGAAGGCTTTAAACTTGGTACTCTATTCTTACTGAAGTGGTTCTTAGAGTGTCACGTTCTATAACTACAGATCGTTTTATCTTATATAATCATCATTGTTAGATATTTGTATACCACACGCACAACAAGATTTGCGACATCTTGATATCGTATGACATCTCTAACTGAATCTATCTTGATATTTACATATAGCTGATCTGGATGCAGCCAGAACTGGTGGTCAATTAGAACCGAATCTGAAGATTACACGTGAGTGAATGTAGCAATTGAGATGCCAAATGTAACTGTACACACATGAAGATGGTAATCAACTGGACTGACTGATACACTTGGAGGCCACAGTGAAGTAACCGTACAGATACAGTTCAAGGCAGTATGTGAGCCACTTTGGAGATCTACTTTTATGCCATAATGGTGTGAACTTACAGGCCATAATTAATCAAAGATGGATATACTTTTGGAAGCTGGGATTGAGTGGATCTGCTCCTAAAGTTGTAGGCTGTAATCACTGAAACTTGATTTCAAAGACCAAGTGAACATTGTGCTACACTGTTGAATATTAAACAAATATACCATGAGATGAACTTGAAGGAGATTATCAAGTAAAGGTGAAGGTGTACTTGGTGGCAGCTAATTGAAAGATAGTAGATCTGATAGTGAATAATCCGGAGGAGGGCAATGTGGAGTGGAACAATCTGCAGGTGGTCCATTTGTGGGTGGTTATTCTGCAGGTAGTGTTTTGAGTATTTTGTTTTGTAAAGACATGTACAATTTTACTCGACTGAAGATCTATGGTATTAGTGGTACAGTTGCACAAGAGAGTGAATAAGAAGATGTGGCAGAGTAAGTGATAGGATATTGGGTAAAGATCTGTGTGCCACAATGGAGGCAAGGCTGGCATGCTGCGTGATTTGCTTGCCTTGGTCACATGCAACTTTCGAACAATTAGCTTGGATGGAGTTGTTCACTTATCCCCCACTTTAGGTGCAAATCTCTCTGGCTGTGGCCACCACCACAAGAGTTGAACAAATTCATCCAAAATGCCGATATACATACTGGTAAGTTCGACGACCAATTGGCACAATCTCAAAGCTATCTGGTGGATCTAGCAAACAGTAAAATCCCAGCTTCCATTGACTGACATTCACATCAGCACAATGAATTTCAGTCACTGGGAGCTGCCAGGACTATGTGAGAAGAAGTGGAGTGTAAAGTTAGAAGCCTCAATGTTTGGAGAGAATCTGACCGTAGGAGGGCATTCTGGTCAATGTTCAGAGTAACTTGAATCTCTAATAACTCATTCACAAGCAATATAGAAATGATGGTGATAGGTTTGGGAATGTGGCAGAGCACTGGAGAGAACATTGGGTGCATCTAGGAATGTTACCAAACCAATATGGGGATCCCCAACGAACTCTGAGAGATGTCACGATTCAAATTGGTGTTGATGTGGACGATGGCAGGTGATATCTGGAATACTCCCAATATACACAACCAATGGATTACCCTCGATAGCGAATATGATTTACAGATTATTGTTCATTATCACTTCTAAATCATACTTATACCAGCTAATAATATCTTCTTCCACAGTATATTTTGTGAATTACTATATTAAGGAACGAAAGCAAACGGCCCAAGATTTATACATATTAGCAGGTACAGCAAAACTATGTCCCGACTATGCAATCAAATGATATTAAATCAATTTGGTGTCAATGTCATCCACTACATCTCTCACCTCATCGGGGCATTAAAAAGCCGCAATGCACGCTTGATCAATGCCGGAAAAACGCGGCCAATGTTCCTTTATTTCGTCGATAAGTGATTCCTGTCAAGGGGGGGAAAATGAATTCCGATGTTGTCGGGCTCAATTTGTGCTATCTAACAATGGTGTAATGGGTGGTTCGCTGGCTGTGAATCAAAGTGGGGATTGAATGGCAATATGATATATTGAAATGAGAAAGGGAAGGAGGTACCAGGAATGGAGCAGCACATGACAGGGAGTGCTTTTGTGGAATGAAGGAGTAAAGAGAAGGTGATGAAGGAGGACCACATGTAACAGATGAGCACCAATCTAGGCCAAGAGAAATAAAAGATGATTGAGGATTGCCGATCCAACCGGAGGAGTGCCAATACCACTGAGCAAGGGCCAAACATGGGGCAGGGTGGAAAGAAGGAAATGGTAACCTCATATGCAGGCAGATGAACACCAAAGCGGGTTGAGGAGTCCCCATCCCAGTGGAGGAGTGCTGGAGATGGTCAGCTGCCAATCCAGGTAGAGGAACGCAGAAGTGGGTAGAGCAGTGCCTATCTGAGCGGAGGAGTGCTAGCAATGGGTAGGAACACAGTGCAAATTGATATCTAGGAGTGACAATCCAATCTGAAAAACACTGGTGGGGATTGACAAGCTCTCATCCCAGTGGAGGAGCAGAAAAATGGGGGGGGGAGATGAAGCATAGAATAATATCTTGCAGCGTCAATTCAAAGGAAGGAGGACTGGTGGGGATTGAGAATTAACCATCGCAGCAGAGAAGCACTGAAAGGGGCGTATGAGGTGCAGAGTGAAATACAGGAGGGCCAATCCAGGCAGAGGAGAAGTAATAGAGATTAAGGAATGCCTGTCCTAGCAGATGAGCGCTGAAATGGCAGGAATTGTGTGTGGAATGGAATAGAGGAGAGCTAGGCAACAGAGTGCCAATAGGAATTGAGGAGCACCTATCCTAGCAGAGTTGTGCCAAAGGGGGTGTAAGGGGTATGAAGTGGCCCATTAATGTGTCATTCATGAGTGCAGTGGCTTCCGGTGTAAAATTTACCATGGAAGATGGGCAAAATGTACCTTAATATTCTTCTGCAGAAAACATAACTGTAGCTCTCGTTCAACAAGCTTACTCAGACAGCATACAGCGAATATCTGTGGCCTCAAGCACTAAGGTCTGCACGGTGACCGGCTGAAAGATGCAGGATGTAATAGACTGGTACCACACTATTAGCAGTGAAGAAGAACTGATGATAAATTCAATCCAGAATATCCATTCACATAAACCATGACTTCTTATCATCCTGAATCTTTGGGAGATAAGCATTGTAATACAGGTGATCCTGATTCGGGATCTGATGCTCAGTCTCCGAAAGCAAAACCAACTGTTGACTACACACAACAGTTCCACTTGCCCCATCTGCTAACTGTCCTCAAATTGTACTCAACATCAGTTGTAACTATTTATATTTAATTGTGTAGTCAATATCTTGAGTATGATAGAGGCACATGATACAGAATTGAAGACATACAGCAAGTCATCATTCCAGATGTATTGTGAGAGATAGATTCCGAGGCAATGGACACCCAGATTGTGCACCAACAGGAGTGCCTGCTAATGCCCACTGACAATTCTGACTACAAATGGCTAACTTCTATGCCTTTTAAACTGTCAAGTACTTTCCATTCGATAATATTGGTGAAAGAGTCTTTGTGGATATGAATACTGCTATGAACATTGTAGCTACTCCAAGAGTAGCCTTTTGGTGATAGGAAATGTTCTGAACTCCACTGTCCTTAGGTGATGGAAAATTCTTCTCTCCAGTAGACTTGGATAGCGGGAGCACCTGGGCGGATGGTGCATGGTCAGACATGTATAATGTATTGAGAAGGGTTGGCTGGCGGCGCTTGCGTAATGGTGGTGCCATTGCCCCGGCACGATTTCGGGAATTTGGAAATGGATGGAGTGGACTGACAGTATTGGCATGGCTCAATTTTATTTGCGGTAGAACTCTTGCAGTCCATAATCACTAGGCTTGGCATATCTGGCCTGCATCTTGAACCTGCTGTTAGTGATCCAACCTGTCTTGGTATATGTTACTTGAAGTGGGCGAACGTGTGGTATCCTGACGTATGTGATCGTTGATCTCCTGATTGGTATCATCATTCCGCTTAATTGATCAAATCATAGACATTAGTCATCTGCCATTCAATGTACAAAGGTAGAGGGCTGGATATCAAACATTTGATACACAATGAAGATTGGTTGTTTTCATAGATGGGAGCACAAGTGCCCTCTGATGGCATGCTTCATGATGCTTATATAACTATTGATTCCTCCCCTGACAGGGCATCGGTTCCATGTTGATGAAATATTAGATTACGTGCAATAAAATGCAGGGAAGAATGGTGTGGGAAATTGCAACCTGACAAGGGGGATGTAATTTGAAGTGTGTCGTTCTGTATTCAGAAGCGATACTTTCTATGATTCTTACTTAGATCGAGGATTGCAAGTCCAGGGTTGTGATTTAGGAAATGTCAGGTGCACTGGAATAGATGGATTCATAACACTCAATAGCGATTGTTAGCACTTCTTTGAACCATGCTACACATGTAAGAATTGGAGGTCGCTATATGCCAATGCACCTTGAATTGAACCAAACACACCTTAAACCAGATGCACCTGAAGAACTTGCAACTTCAACTTAGTTGTAATATTCACTAACCATTGGTGCTGGCCAAATGAAGCACTGAGATCTGGAATGAAAAGGAGTGCCGCTGCATATGACGCTTTCCAGAGAAGCAATTGTGGGTACATGTTTGAGCATTTGAGGTTACGGCACATTGTGGATGTATTGTACCATTAGATATCTGCAGAACATGCTATATTGGGTAACATGTGACTGACAGTAGCATTGCACAGGTTCAAACAGTGTATGTTACTGATAGAGCAGACTTATGAACCACCACATGAGGCATGTCCACAAGAAGAAAACAAGACTTTCCATGATATCCTGATTTGTTGGGATGCTGCAGCTGTGTTAGCTGTTGATAAGGAAATCTCAGAAGCATAACCTGCCTTTCATGCAGTTATCTGGACTACTTCTGCAGAATACCATAACAACCATACTGCAGTTAGTGGAGGGGAGAGAGGTAGAGGATTTGGATGCACAAAGGAGAGATACAAGTGGAGTGAAAGAATGGTAAGGTACTCAATACTGCCCAGACTGACGTTATTGCAAAATGGGATGCGACAGTATCCAGTGTTCGATTTGATATCACAAGGGATGCAACTCAGGATATATGCAGAATCACAGCTGCTCCAAATAGTAGTTGACACATACTGTTTTTAGACTTGTGATATTGAATTTCATAACCACCTTTGGGATTCCCATGCACCTCAAATTTGCCATTGATGAATGATTTGAACCCCTATGCTGATTTGAACCTCTGATGATAATGGTGGTGAATTATCTTGAGATGAGGCAACACTGGATTTTGAAATTGCAGCCACAGACTTGGCAGATTTGCCAAAAAATCTTAACAACCACTTGCAACCATTTTACTGGTACACCTGCAACATTGCCAAATATGTGCTTATAAATTCTGTTCATCTCATAGTTGTCATTAATAATAATAATTGATTCCCATGATATTCCACTTTAATCAACCCCAATTAAGGAAACAAAAAGTCCTGCATCAATACTTTAATCCAATTCAAATTGACAGAGAGATATACTGTCTGTAAATAGTCGATTAAATCTTACAAAGAACTATTTGACAATTTGATACTGTTGAGATAATTAGGTTGGTCAAATGTGTAAACAGGTGTATCATAATTACACCATCATAATTATCTAACATGCTTATTCAGCTGACCATGATGAGTCTCCATTCTCTGTCAGCAGCTGCATAAGGGCATCACAAGACTACAGACTCTGGTATATTCTAGACAGCATGATGTTTGGTCAACTTATTATTATGTGCAACACTCTCATTTGCACCACTCCAGAGTCTTGGTGGGGATCGCTTGCACAGATATCATAGCCACCACATTCTGTGGAGGAGGTGCACAGGGGTCAGCATTTTCGTATGTCTCTTGGTCATGATTGAGCTTTTCGCTTTATGTATCATCTTGGTCTGGTTCGGCATACTCTGCAACTTCTTTTGCAAGCATTGGCATAAATGTCTCTTTCAGCCTTTGGAAAGTTGGAGAATCCATTCAAGTATCAAGTCACCATTGCTGGTACAACTGTCTTGTCATTAGGTTGCGTTTCTTGGTGTCTTCTAACACTAATCAACAACCTGCCAGCCATTCTCAATTAACCCTCCATACTCCTGAAGCTTCCTATAAAGTGTATCACTCCACAATGGTCTTCAGTTTTGCTTGCTTTTTCTCATACCACTCAATATTAACAAGGTGTGCATACTCCTTCAGTATCTAATCAAGAGATTTTCTTTTCACTATGTTCGATTCCAACCATGTCCTGATCATCGCAGTCTTCGCTCTCTGTGTCGTCTGGCGAACCACATCCTGTTGAGCTTCTGTATCTCCAGTCTGGATCAAATGCATCAAACATTTCACCGCCCAAGTGGGTGCCTCTACGCTATACAAATCCATCACTGGATTATCCTAGGGATCATCTGGAGCAGCTACACACAGCACCATCATCTGGTAACAGCTATCGAAGAGTTAATGGAATCCTGTTGCAGATTTCACTTGAAGTTTAAATTCAATTCTTGCTTTCATCAAAATTCACCAGCCTACACTGCTTCTCATCTTGCTGCTTTGTGAGAAATCTAAAATCCCAAGACTCCATAAATAGTGTTAGAGTTGGCCATTGCTTGATGATTTCACTATAGGTGATGAGGATTCATATGAAGCAGTGTGTTTATTGCATCAGATTTCGATTTCGTTATTGGTAGTAGTCAGATTCTGATTCGTGATATTAGCAGCATTCACAACATGAATGTTCACAAGCTTGAAATCTGTCCGATATGTAACCTGATGGATGGCACACTTGAGGATCTCTGCTACTCCAGGCATTGGTACAACTAGGATTGGTTCAAGGCCTGATATAAGAGCTCAATGTCGTGGAGGTGGAGTTGTCTGAATCTCGAAAAGGCAATTGGGCACATGATTCAGTCACGGCAAGAGATACCACTCATATTCATCACAGACAATGCCCAGATCGTTGTTCTGCGCCATATTCACCAATCGGTCATGTGTATTTGTACACACAATTGACAGCCACAACTCCATCCCTCTACTGGTAACCGGGTTTGGGCCCAAAGATGGGCCAGCTTTTAAAATCCACATCACACAACCAGAATCCAGCCAAATGCCCCCAGAATGAATGGAAATACTCTACATATGGTGAAATTCATGAAAACAATTTCGTTTGGGTGTGAAACATAAAGCCTCATTGCAGTCCTCACACTTTATGCTGGTTTTCATGCCTTCTCCACTACCACCCTGACTTCTTC